>Ga0126342_10015342_pt1 | contig 13438 bp, 14 predicted proteins | sample Cyp1metagenome_FD_92528 | JGI IMG/M metagenome (GOLD analysis project Ga0126342, IMG submission 92528) | Coral microbial communities from Lord Howe Island, Old Settlement Bay, Australia - Cyphastrea 1 metagenome | ecosystem: Host-associated > Invertebrates > Cnidaria > Coral ...
GGCATGTTTCTCGCGCAAAACACGGCTTTATCCCCCATTGTCGGTATATAAAGTGGCGACCGGAAACCCACTTTATAAGCGCAAAGGATGTCCACTTTATAGTGAGCTATACATGGGGGATTCCTAAACAAAAAAAACAAAAACATTCTTGGTACATAGTCCATATTTTTCAAAGACTTTCTTCAACCTGTTCTCCAAATCAGACGATGGTCAGCCGAGCGCAGCCTGGCAATGAACTCGTCGCAGGAGGCGGAGGTGCGGAAGTTCACGAAGCCATAGCCCACGTTGCACCTGTGAAGGAACCCAAAAATCTCTATGTATATGTAATATATATATATATTTATATTTATATATTTATATATTTATATATTTATTTATATATTTATATGTATATATATTATATATAGATAAATATACACACCACAATACAATTCTGCCATCACCCAGAGCCCAATAGATCCAAGCTGGATCCAGGTGGAGCCCCACACGAGAAATCCCCCCTTTTTGGCGACCATCTCCGAGGAATCGATTCGGTTTTTGGGTCACCCATTCCAGGGAGGTTTCCTAAAATGGGGGGATTTTCATGGGGTACCCCCAGATATCCATTTTTTCTTTGGGATTTTCGATTTTCTTTGGGATTTCCCATGATTTCCATTGATTTCCCATTACCAACCCGATCTTGGGGATCGCTTTATATAAAGCTCAACAAAAAGACCTCCAGGTGGCCGCTTTCCACCAGGGTTCCGGACTTATTTTTGAAATCAATGGGCAAGTAGACAAAGTCGAAGCGACCCTTGAAGTCCTCACTGGGACGAGAATTTCGAGCGCTGCCCAATTTTTGTTGAAAAAAAAGAGGAATGGAATGCTCAAGTGTGGAGAAACTTGGTTGTAGTTCATTGCGCGTTCAAAATCGGCAATTTCAAATTGTCTCAGTGCTTAAGACCTAGGGCTCCAATTGAAGTACTGCGTAGGAATTATAGGTTCCACCGTTCCACCCATCTCAAGAATGTGATCGGCTGAGCACCCAGGTGAACCATGCAGAAAGGAACAACGTTAAACATCGTTAAACTATTGGAAGACGATGGTCAATTTCCAAGCACTACAGCATACTACAGCCATCACATCTCCATCAAACTAAGGGCCCCAACATGTTCGGTGTAAAAATAGGGTACTTCTAAGTCCATCCCCATGATTTTTCCTGATATCGACCTGGGTCAGCGCCTGGTTCAGCTGCTTCACCAACATCTCTCGCGTGTATTTGTTGGGGATGTTGCGCAGCATCACTGTGGTGTAGCCTGCCGCAGGTGCCCAAGGAAAATAAAAGTAACTTTTCGAATGTATACATATATTAAACACATATATAAAATATTATATTATAGATTCTATAATTCAGCCACTATAGTCGTGGCTGAAAGAAATCGGCCTCACCTTGGGGGATTCCCCGAATCCTCATCATTCCAGTGACGATATCTGGGCTTGTAATGTATGGTAAATTACCCTCTGGTAAACTGTTACATAACTATGGAAAATAAGCATTTCATAGCTGGGTAAATCACCTATTTCTATGGCCATTTTCAAGTTCGCAAGCTGTTAGTTTATGAGAGGGTACCATAAATTACTGATATGTTTTTTGATATGTGTTTTTGATCCTGTTCTTGTCTATAGCTATGCCATGTGAACCCGGATTCAGCTGGAAGATTCATGCAAAGATGTTCGTCAACAACGGGTCCAGTGATGTGGAAATTTAAGTAGAATCCAGTGATTTCGAAAATAGCCTCCTCCAGCATCACACAACTCTGGTGGCATTTTGTACCCATCTGGTTGGTGGTTGAGCCCTACCCCTCTGAAACATATTAGTCAGTTGGGATGATGAAATTCCCAGTATATGGAAAAATATGGAAAAATAAAAAATGTTCCAAACCACCAACCAGCCATCATTTTGTCATGTTTGTTGATTCTCCTGCGGCCGTTTAGTGGTGCCCCAAAGCATCTTAAAATTGCTGGTGTATGGCTGGATGTTCATCCCCTGACATAGATGCTAGAAATTCACAGCGTTTGACACATCCCTAAATGTTCAGAACGAACACATGTTAATATTAATGTTTGTCTGAAGATGGGATGCCGTGTCCTGTTACAACGATCCTTTTGAGGTATAGTACTGTACCCTGTCTTAAGACACACCCACATGAGAAAACACAACGCACAAACAGCACAGTCATCATCAACTTCAGCCAAACGGGACATCAAGCAGCGATGTTTTACAACACCATAATGGAATATGAAGACCCGGTGAAATCCGAAGTTTGGTGTGTTGTTTTTAATGATTTGGAATCAATGGTTGACACTCCACTTTCTGCAGGTAAACAACAGTTTTTTTCCTTGATGGAGTACAGCTTTTATGGATTACAATATGTGTTATTATTATAAACTATATGTTATTATGATAATATATGGAAATACTAATAACTCCATTATAATAAAAACTCCATTATATGTTATAGTATATATGTTATTACTGTATTATAAATTCCAAATCCACGGCGCGTGTCTGGCTTAAAATCTCACCTTCTGATGGCTAACCATCCTAATTGTCATGGGTCAAGGACCCCATTTTTTTCTATACAGTAAGCATTAATACACAACACACACGCAAATCCAATGAAATGAAACGTTTTCATGGGTTGAAATATCGAAATCCAGATGTTTCAGACTGTTTCAGAGGTAAACTTCCAGATTTTGTTGTTTCCCCACATTGACCAAGTGCCTGAGTCACCACCCGTGGCACCAAGACTTTCTGAACCTGGGGAGTTGTGAACATGCTTCACCAGCAAACATGGAGTATGGGTATGTTGATCTAGTGTCTTTCCCTCCAGCCATACTGATGATCATAAGACATGATAGAACACTGGACTCCACCGGACCATGCTTAGTTTTTGATGAAAAACCTTGTTGTAGCCTCAGGCACTGGGATATCTCTGATCTCTGAAAATCCAGGGAAGCACATCACGTGCCAACTCTGATGCATCAATCCCTGAGGAAATAGAAACACATCTCTGGAAGATATCTATCATTTCTTTGGCGACAAATATCATTTGAAATCACCATGTATTTTGGTTACCTTCATATATTCTCTATGTTTGCTGGTATAACAATCCTCATGCGTGCCAAGAACATCCTCCATCTTTGTGAGTTTTCTTGGTTTATTGACCTGAAATGCAGTCACCCGTGGGGTCCCCCACTGCTGCTGGCACTTGTGCTACCTGCCAGGGTGTCTGGGCACCAAACTTGTGATTGTGAATTGAAAGTATACAAGACATTACAAGACATATTAATGCCATCTTATTTTCCCCGAAACCTAATAGAATACAAAACCTACTAAGATACCACATACATTAAAATATGTTGTTTTTCAAAGCTGTATCAGAGAAATAAACATGGACCAAGGAAAAACATAGGCCAGGATTGATTCATGTGGGCTCCGGGAACCTTGCCTTCGGCCGGAGCTTCGTCGCCCTTGGCTGGAGCTTCCTCCTCGAGCCAGCGACTAGCCTTTGGTAATCGAAAGTGGATATGAATGGGATATATTGGGGATTTAAGCGTATTTAAGCTACATCAATTTGACATGCTGGTAATTATCAAGGGGAAAATCATGGGGGAATCTAAGCTACCTATCAGTGATGCCTGGCTAAAAAAAACCTTTATATCCCTTCCATATAATGGGACAACACATCAAGCTTTAGATAGGGGATGTTTGATTGCCGAAGGGCAACATGCGAAACATGGAGAAGTCTTTGCGCACTTTCTCGTGTGTTGGTGAAATCCTAAGATGGTCAAATGTCCTGACTATGAGAATCATATGGCAGTGTGTCAAAACCTTGTACCCCTGGTGAACCTCAAAATAGCTGGTAAATGGATGTTCATCCCATTAAAAATGGTATTAATAGGTATTGATTCATTGCCATATGACATCATTGTTGTACGATCCCCAAATAATCCAAGCGATAATTACGCGGTCGTGGTATTTTTCAAGAACCCTGCCTTTAGGGTAAATCAATGTAAATCAGATATCTGGTTGGTGGTATACCGACCCCCTCTGAAAAATATGAGTTCGTCAGTTGGGATTATTGTTCCCAATATATGGAAAGTCATAAAATTCCATGGCTCCAAACCACCAACCAGATATGATATGACCCCCTGTAGAAATATCCCCTGGAAATCATGATTGGTTCCAGCAAGTCCCCATTCCGTTTGTTGTATCAAGGTTATCCCCCCATTTTGGTTAGTTAAATACTAAAAAAAAACAATCCATTAATACCATCCACCAAATTAACATAGACATATAGACCCTACCAATAGAAGGTTGGAATCTTCCAAGCTCACTCAAAATCGAGAATTTTCGGGATCTACGGAAACATTTACTGGGTATATCTATCGAGTTATATGGAGGTTTCCTGAAAAATAGGGGTACTCCATTTTTTAGAGGATTTTCCATTATAAACCATCCATTTGGGGTACCCCCATAAATTGGACACCCGAAAATATCGCCATCCATGCTGTCCTGGATGGTTTGTGACTCCTCCCGAGCGTACCATGAGCGCCTCAAGTGGGACGTTACACCAATTCACATCCACGAGGAAGTCATGGGTGCTTTAAGGTCAGTTGGGTTCAAGGTCTATGTAGCTTTGTATGTACAAAATATATATATATATATAATGTATATAATTATCACATATGTATATATATATATATGCCTGCAAATGTAGGTATACCCATGTATCTAGGTATATTCCTATCATTCTATATGTGACATATAGAGGTATCGGCTCCAAGGACTCCAAGGCCAATACGATCAACACTGGTTGGTGGTGCAATGTGCCCATCTTGAAAAATGAAAAACTTCGTCAATGGGTTTCGGATGACATCCCATATATGAAATGGAAAAATAATCCAAATGTTCCAAACCACCAACCAGATATACATGATTATACTAATGATAGGTATGGATTGTGTATGTACATGGCAAATATAGATAGATATACATCCACACTTGCGTGTCAAAAGATAGCTAGGAGGGAAAACGGGGGAACATGCATAAAAGGGACGTGCATAAAAGGGACGTGCAAACAACCGGATATTTGGGCGTATGTCCCAGTCATGAGACGTAAACATCGACTATTGACAGGAACACACATAAAGGCCCGGGGGTTCCGGCGTACGGAGGTGTACCATGTCTTTATCCTGCACATGAAATATACAATTGTATTAATATATATATATATATATATAATATTGCTTATATATCTATATCTAAATATCTATATCATTCTGTATCTATATATCTATGTATATATATATATATATATATATATAATATTGCAGCCTCAAAAAAAAGAGTAGTGTAGCTGCCTTCACCCAACATTTTTCACCATCCCCAATGGCCCAATGGCACCCATCCCGCCACTGCAACCACGCTGCCACTCACGATCACTCCAGGTATCATGTCCCGCCTGATTTCATGATCTTCCAGGCTCAGATCCCGTAAAAGGACAATCTGAATGGAATTGTAGATTATTGTACAATATGATACAATGTATACAGCATATATTTGTATATATATATTACGCAATTGTATATATATATATATATAATCATATATATATAATCATATATATATATAATCATATATATATAATCATATATATATATATAATTATATATATACATTTACGAACCACTATGTCGAGCATTGTCAACCCATCAAATCCCAAAAATGAAAATCCCAACTTGTGGTCATGTATGGCTACAATCCTTGGTCGAAACAAGTGGCGGGTCATTTCAGTCGGTTGGTGCTTCCACTGTAACCCTACTAGCTGTTTTTCTTCTGAATAATCCACCAAGAGATAGTAAGTGAAATGGGGGCTAGCCGCAAGCAACATGCGGGTTCAAGCAACATGTGCTGAACCCAGCTGAAACTACCCAATCATGCAATTTGAGGATAGGGTTACTTAGAGTCACTTGCCGCTAGTTTAGAAGCATTTGACCAAATTACATCTTTTTGCGGATTGCTACTATAGATAGTATATTGCATGATTTACATATACCCAATTAATATTAATATACTATAGACTTATATTAAGCATTTACATACTATAGACTTATATTAATATGGATATAATATGAGTCAACATTCAAGACCCAGGGGACTGCAGCTTTTAGTTGTTAGTCTTGTATAAGCATCTAATTTAGGGCTATTTAATTTGACCAATAGCCATGTTTACACACACCTATGCATTATATATGTATATATATATATATACATGTGTACATACATATATATATATAATATAATTATAATTAATTATATACATATGCATTTACGATGACTATAATAATAACGTGGTAAAACCCAATGTCATAAACCTACCATGACTGGGGATGCTTTATTAGCACCCTAATATGGTGATTCCGATGTCCCGCCTGTCGCTGTGCACGTCGCGAAACGCGGCCCTTGCCCTTCCACGAATAGTCCCAGGAATCCCAGGCAGAGCCTCGCGAACTGGTCTCACCAAGGGAGAATATGTAGGAACCAATGGAAACCATGGGTTTAACTGGGACATATACTACAAGAAACATGTTTTTGTTTTCGTTTCACCATCAAATATGGGTCCCAATTCAATGCAACGAATCAAACAACTGTGAGTCGCGTTGGAGGAAAAAAGGCCCCAAATGGGGTCTGTCTCAATATCCGGTCCCGCAAAATTCGTGCACAAACAAAAACTGATGAACCATTGGATTTGGAAGTAATCGTTACCCTCTGGTAATTTAACATAGCTATTGAACATGGCCATTTATAGTGGATTTTCCCATAAAATAAAAAATGGTGATTTTCCATAGTTATGTTAGTTTACCAGAGGGTAGCATATTTTCAAGGCCTGGAATCACTCGCATGAGCCGATCAGGACCATGAGGTTTCAACACAGGATTTTCCAACCGGATTTTGCAAGAAAAAACTAGAACTAGAATGTGGTAGACAAAAAATATCCCCGTTGAAATAAACAGGGGGGACTTGGAACAACCATTTAACCATTGTACATTTCAACAGGGATCAAAAAATAATGATCGGGGGCCTGGGGGTCACATCATCGCCATAGAGAAAAATCCATGGTATACCAATCATTGGGCTTTTCCACACCTTCCCACATCAGAGACGATATTTTAAAGTCCCTGTGAGCCGAGCATTAAGGGTCACCAGACCCTGTCAATGGATTGGCAGGGAAAGTCTTAGCCGGGCAACACCAATTTTTGAGTTGTAAAAGCATGATTTCCTTTAGGTTTTCCGACAATATACCCTGATTTCTCTTCAGTGAAGACCAACATCCCCCCGGGATTTCAGCACCTTCATCCTTGCGATGATCGTCCCAGCCGTAGCCTTCAGGCAAAAGGACATCATCTGGTGACGATCACATCTTTGAATGCACAAGTCAACAAAGTCTATCTGAAAATAGGGTATACCTCCCAAATGGCTATTTCTAGATGGGAAATGTCTGGATTGACCAAATGGGGATGAATGGGGTAGAAAAACCCTATTTTCAGACAAAGTAAAGACATGACTAGTTGAGAGTTGAGAGTCTCTGCAACCAGCAAACTGGATTTACAACTTTCCGTATTATTGCTGAGGGCTGTGGGAAACTAATATCACGCCTGGATGATCCGTTTAAACTGTGCATTTGAAGCGACATGTGCCCGTCACTCGACATGATCCATCTTGTGAACAAACTGATCAATCAGGAATCAAGAAGGACCGTGGTAGCGTTTGTGTCATTTTCCACCATGTTCCTCCACCAGAACTGGCTAAAGATTCTTCCCATTCGCTTGTACAGCGATTCCTGAGATGCATCTCCGAGAAAACTATGAAGCCGTCCTAACCCATCTAGCTGAGCGAGCATATGGATAATATGGATACAGCTACTGTAAATGGTCATGGTCATGTTCTGTCAACTCATCTCTCTGGGGTGCCCATGGCTGCCCCGATTTTGACTATATAATGTTCATGTAAACTGCCAACATTGGGATCAACTATAATCAACAGCAACGGGATAGAGACTCACGGATCCAGTCACCAACTGCTGGGTTGGTCCAAACATTGCATATACCCCAAATCCACCCGTCAAACGTATATAATAGTTCCAAGTACATATATATATATATATATATTATGATATGTATATATATACATGTATGTATATATATATATATATATGTATATGTATATGTAAATAATAGTTCTATGGTTTCTCCGCATTTTACCAATAGTGGCCATAAGTTGTTGTCTGCCCCACTTCCCCACTTCATCCGCTGGGTGATCATCATATCCAAATTTTGTAGGTCAATATCCTGTCTTGTTTGGTTAGTGTCCAAATGACACAAACAACCTGATGAATGTTTTTGTTGTCCTGCTGTCAACCTGGGTTTGTGCAAAAATGGGGTACCCATGGGTACCCCTAAATTTGACGACATTTCATCATGTTTTCCCATTGATTAAATCTGCACTTTTTAAATTCTGATCTTTGAAAACATGATGAACATTAAATTCTATCGAAATCTGCCATTTTCCCATTGATCTTTAAATCATCCAACTGTTCCGAGTGTGCCAACTGCCATCACCGCCTTCATCGCGCCACGGCTTGCGGTTGCTCTGCCTGACACACAAAACGGAGCGAACCAAGATAACCAAGGGATGGGCATTCTCCACAAAGCAACATATAGATAACTAACCAGCAAAACTGGATGTTCTAAAAGCACAAATGAATTCATAACATGTTAATTATACTTAACTTTACTTAACCATCAAAAAAAAACCTTATGTCCACCATATCTTCCGGATTTCCAATGAATTCCACCTGGCTGCTTTGGGCTCTGGTGGCAACATGCTTCAACTCCCGCTAATTATGGTTGCAAAGTTGGGACTCAGTTCGAAGTTGGTTCGTCACCCATCCAACTGTGGATATATGTACCCTCTATCAAATCATCCGTCCTGCTTGCAAACCAGCTTGCCAATCGGGTGGGGCCCAATTTTGTTGTAACATTTTGTGTTGCCAGCAAACATAGACGATGAAACATCAGATTTTACCATAAATGACATGAAAGTAGGTTGCAAGCTGAGTTACAAGGGGTGAAGAATAATTTTAAGATGTTTTATGTTAAGATTTTTTTTTGATCAGGTTTGGGATTTTCTTTATATTTCTTTCTTGGTACCATTTGCCTTACAGTTGCAACAATTTGGAACTAGAACGCGTCATTTTGCAGTTTTTGCTAAATATTGAAATGTTCACACATTTTGGCATGTTGACCTTCCCTTTTGCACGGTATTTGCTATATTATGTGGCACTTCAACCTCTCATGTTGCATAGTATTTGCCTCATTTTGGTACTTCAGACCGTCATGTTACATGGTTTTTGCGACATTTTGGTACTTGAACCTTTCACGTTGCATGGCTTTTGATGCTTGTTCGTACTTCAAACTTCCATTTTGCATGCGATTGCTACATGTTGGTTGTGATTGTTCTGGTTGTTGCAATTGTTCTGATTGTGTTCCTGCCCCTAAAAATAATAATTACGCTTGTTCTGTTTGCTGGAAGTTGGAAGGCGATATTTGTGTAGCATTGTGGCATTTGATTGTTTCATGTTGTTGATTGGTTTTGTTAAAAACTTGGGAATACATGGTGAGATGCACCAAACAAAAGCGTGCAGGAGATTATAGATCATGTCAAATAAATAAATAATTAAATAAATAAATAAACACCAAACGAATAACGAGTATGTATATATATATATATATATGAATATTATGTGATTATATAAGATTATACATACATGTCAATTTTGATCAAGAAAGATGGTGCGCAAAAACATGCACTGAAACCAGTACACAGGAAAAAAAATGAAGGGTGTTGGTGGCGCAGGGCTTGACCTTAATAGCGCAGAATGTCAATAACTATTCTTAAATGTAATGCTGTAGGTTAAATACGGGTACTGATTGTGTATGTTTAGATAGGTTGAAGCACAGCCTTGTTGGGTACAAATAGTTTGATTGGATGTTCTCATGGTGCTGGTTTAGATTTATGGAGGATTTATTTAGGATTTATTTAGGATTTATCTAGGATTTATTGAGGATTTATTTAGGATTTATCTAGGATTTATTTAGGATTTATTTAGGATTTATCTAGGATTTATTTAGGATTTATTTAGGATTTATTTAGGATTTATTTAGGATTTATTTAGGATTTATTTAGCATTTATTTAGGATTTATCTAGGATTTATTTAGCATTTATTTAGGATTTATTTAGGGTTCATTTGGTGTTGGCTTAAATTCTTTCCAAAGTTTGTTTAGGGCCGGATGAAGGTTTGTCTAGGGATACCAGGTGTGCATGTAAATCACAAAGAAATACTAAGAATAGGTATATACATTGTGGCGTTGTCACGGAAGACATGGCAAAGACGGGCACGGGAAGCCAAAGTTAACACCTTGAGGACTTGCACCACTGATCGACAAAATCCCAAATAAATAGCCCTCCAGCTACAAATCCCGAACGAGGAAAGTCCCCCTAAATTAACACGAAATCCAAAAATGCATAAAACATGCCCAATATCCAACAGAACACAATCTTCCAATTCTTTGGGTTCCATGCTAAATATAAACCCTCACAGGGAATTAATTAGAACCCCCCTTTGGAGGACGCAACTTGGCAACTGACCAGTCGTTGTGCCTGTTTCCACTGCGACTCTCTTCCCAGCGAGTTGGCTGAGTATCCTGCTGTGGAACCAACTGGTGAAGGCTACTTCAGTGTGGTAACTTGGCTGTTCAGTCAATTCTACGTAGCTAGTTTGAACCATTTGCATGCTGTGAATTGGAATCTTGGGGCAGTTTAAGGCGCAATCTCACCATCCCGTCCCACTTCACTGTAAATTTTGGTCCATTTTCTGCTTGTGGTTATATTGCTGTACCATGCTTTGAGACTACAAAAAAAAACCATTTCATCGGTACAGTAGACATGAAGCCCGATTCATTCATGGGGAAAACTGTCCAAATAACTGCAATTCATTAATTATAGGCATCAGGTGCAGTGTTTGCTGGTCACACCGATATTGTCAAGTCCAATCAAATTCTAAACCTCATCTTCATAGTTTTTTCACCCTTTCTACTAAAAATAAACCAAATTCAGTGGATTGGTTGAAGGGAACAGCGACAAATTCTGAAGGGAAACCCTGTTCACCGTCATGTTCTCATCGTTTTCCGAGACAAGTCGTCCGATGTTTCGTGTTGAAATCCCAATATTCAATAGGTTTCGGTTATTTGAGCTGGTTAATCCCATTTTTTGGGATGTGTTTTTGCTGCCAGGTGCCATGGTGGGCATCAACATCCAGCTATTACCAGCTATTTCAATGTCATTCAATGTCCAGGGTACCGGGGCTTTGATCCACATCCTGAGGTATCATCATATAATCATGAAATATCATCATCCTGAAGTAGATAGAACATGGATGTTCAAACATGTTCAAACATGTATCCATATGTTCCATATTTGAGTGAAGATTCTTGGACATTCCCATATTCTATCTACTCCAGAATCAACATATCTATATCTATGTATGTACATGTACACATAATATAATCATATCATATTATCATATTGTATACCACACACACACGAAAAAGAGCCAAATGGTTAGCATTTTTCTCTCGGCGGAAAACAAAAAAAACATCTTTGCCCATCCTGCATGTCACTCCAGTCTTGCTTCTTCTTCTCGGGTTCCTGGCATTATGGTCATCTCATTCTGATTCTAAAAATAATGGGTGTATATATACATGTATATATATAATATCTATTAATGTATATGCATATTAATGTATATATGTATATGTATGTATAATACATATGTATATGTATATATATATATATATGGTTCTTAACTCGTGGAGGATCCCGAAAACCATAGGTTTGAAAACACGAAAATGGTCTAATGACTGGACGATTTGGGGGGAGCCCCATTGAAACATCCATATAAATCTCTATTAATGGATTGATGACCATGCCATACCATGCCCCAACATGGGAACATATATGATCCAAGTTTTGACCCTGGCACATATGTTTTTATATGATGTATGCAACTAATGGGGAACAAAAGCACAATAAACATGTGACTTGATTGAATCAGCATATCCTACTGCTCCAAAAAGCTAAAAAAAACCTGGATATGTACTTGTCTGTTTCCCTTTTGGAAGCCCTACGCGCTTCTGCAAACGATATTTGGAGGACTACGGCCATATATATATATGAATGGACATAGGTCAATGAACATGTATATGATAACATGACTCATAGAAACTGCTCATACTGTACAACTGGAATTGTTGGGCAAATGATTGACCCATACAAGCAATGTAAGACACTTAACATGGCTGGCAGAACTAAGATGGGAAATGACGATTCTGTAGTACATTTACAATAGTATGGTAAAAATGGCAAATATATATATATATATATATGTACACATACGTGACGCTGAAAACCTACCCACACACGCGCACCAAATATCAGGGTACGTACCACGATTCGAAATAGTAGACCCGAAAACGACGCTCGTTGGTGTTGCAACAACTACCCAGTGATGTGAAAGGTCGTGCAGGTACTAAAAAATCCAAGTTTCAAGGACAGTCTGAATTATCCCTGTGGGGTGTCTTCCATGGTCCTTGAGGATAGAGAACATATTATCATATGATATTGTATCTAATCTAATCACATTATATACATACAATATACATATAATAATTATTAATTATATACAAATAGTGATTGGTAGTAGCAGGTACCAGACTTGTGCTTTCATCATTCGTGGTGGGACATTTGGGAGGTTAGACCCAGCGTATCAGGGCAAAACTTTGATGCCAATACCACTATTCAAACAGCAAAAGAACTTAACACTCCTCGATCGTAAAATGGCTGAACCATTGACCAATCATCATTTCAGGTTCCCCCAAACCTCATGGCTTTGACTGGCTTAGCATAATTTTCTGCATCATATTTAAACAACAATTTTCGGCACTAAGCTTTTCTCCATGAAGATTCCAGTGGCATCGGATCTTCGATTCGCCTCCTTCTTTGGCTTCTCGCTTGTGCAAACCTTCCCCTGGCAGGATTTCCGGCGTGAAACATAGGTGCAAGCTGCAACACTTGGGGTGAAACCAACAAACAAATGGCGGAATCAACATATATCTTCCGCCAAAAATGAGGGTTTCAGTGATCCAACGTTGAGATATAACTAGGAACACGGCCTTTATCTGGCCGTGGTGTTTTTGTGATCAACGGGGTGTCATGGATGATGTTTGATGTGGTCGTGCCAATAGGATTTTGGTTGATGTGATTTCAAAGGCGAA
>Ga0126342_10015343_pt1 | contig 13438 bp, 9 predicted proteins | sample Cyp1metagenome_FD_92528 | JGI IMG/M metagenome (GOLD analysis project Ga0126342, IMG submission 92528) | Coral microbial communities from Lord Howe Island, Old Settlement Bay, Australia - Cyphastrea 1 metagenome | ecosystem: Host-associated > Invertebrates > Cnidaria > Coral ...
AGATATGCCAGATAGAATGCCAAATAGAATGTCAGAAGATATGTCAGATAGAATGCCAGAAGATTTGCCAGCAAGAAAATGTATAAATGTCATGGTGGGGATCACACGAAGTAAAGTAATTTTGAACAGCTGTTTTGACAGGTTTTGATGATTGTGATTCATAGGCTCAGCACTTAACCCTTTGGCCAGGCACTTAGTTTTCCTTCCGCTGGCGGATGGCATGGCAGCAATGGAACCTCCCCACAAGAAGGTTGCTCTACCGCTGCCGTGGGCGGTGGTCCAGTTATCCTCAGCTGGGCAGTTTCTCAGCTGGGGTCTCTTGTCGACAGTTTTGGAAACGCGAAGGTAACAAATGGCAGTTTTTACGCATGGGTTTTTGTATGTGTTATTCTCAACATGTGGGGATTTAGCTAGCAATTCTGGTGATTTTTTATGGAGATATCATGGGAACATAGATGGATATAGTTGGAATATATTGGAATGAACTATGATATCATCGTTTTACATGATATGGGTTTCTCTCAAAATGGCGGTCTAGCCCCATATTCAAAAGGCGAAAAAAAACATCCTTTTTGCCACGTCCGACCCTCCAAGAATCAAAGATGGCGAGGGAAAACAACATCATCAATGGACGTTTCACTGGGAGAATCCTCAATAAATGGTGGATTTGTACATTGCCATGTTTGATCAGAGGAAATTCCTGGGTAGAAATCTGATATGAAGGTGGCACTCGTGACGCCGCCATTCACCACCTAAAGGTTTGGATGATGGCCTGCAGCGCAGAGATTTTCTCAAACCCTGAAATGGTATGAAATGGTGGTTTCCATAAAATGGACGTACCCCAAATCATCCATTTTAGTAGGATTTTCCATCGGAAACCATCATTTTGAAAACATCTTGAAACAAAGCACACAACTCAGTGCAGGATAGTTCCACTTTGCAAGGCTCTGAGCTGAAAAACTCTTGACCCATAGCCAAAAAAACATCGAAAAAAAAAACTGTAGCGGTTCCAGTATCCTCATCCACAGACTTGTTGGTGCCATCAGTTCCATCATAGTCTTCGACCGAAAAGATGGGCTGAATCATACTGAATCATACTGTGGATGGAAATCCGAATCACCAGTTGATGGTTTATATTAATCCCACTATGAACATATGCTTTCAACCATCCTTAAAATTGGTGTTTTTTCTCGGCGAAATCGCTGGCCCATCCCACATGGCCCATCCCCAGGTCCTGGGGGCCCATCCCCAGGTTCTGCAAAAAAAAATCATGGTCAACATGTAAAAACTGCTTGGTGGTTTGGAACATTTGGATTTTTTTTTCCATATTTGTTCCATTCAGTTGGGAATGTCATGATCCCAACTGACTCATATTTTTCAGAAAGGGTAGCTGGCTCAAGGTGGCTCAACCACCAACCAGTAATTCATGTGTGTTTTGAGCATATTCCCGTGTGTACCAAGTTGTGGCAAAGGGGTGTTGCGTACCAATTCAGTGTTTCTATGGCTCCAGAACCCCCATATATCCATGTTACATAAATGGCTACACTAGGGGCACTAGGGGCCTTGTACGGTTTATCACAATATCAGAAAAAAAGTACAAGGTGGTGCCCCATACTTAGCTAAGTTGGTGCCAGTAACTCCAATTTCACTATGGTTTATGGTAGATATATCTATAATGTTGGATGCTGATTAGTGTAGGGCCCCCCAAAACAATTTTTGGATCCTCTTTAATGTGGAATTGTTTAAGGAGCGGGTCCTCAATAAAATGGAATCAATTGATCTCATTGGATTTTCAATGGTTTATAAACCAACAAACATAACTGGGGGGGCACCACCGTAGTAGCCATGAAGATCCAGTTACAATTCCAGCCCTTCGCGACAGACCTTCGAGGTTCGTAGCTTGAAGATCGAGACAGTGGCGGTGCATGGGGGTGACCAGCATGACCCAGGCGATGGTTGAGATCCAACGAACAGGGTTGCTGGATGGATTTCATATCGAAGGTGTGAAAACGCATAAGAGATGATAAGAGAAATCATACTTTAATTCAACTTTAATATATTCTTCTGGTCATCTTAAGGTTTTCGAATGTTTGGGAGATGTTCAGGGCACACTGCACAGAGATCATCCATTCAGCCCAATGAATTGTGTATTTTTTGTGGATTCACCCAATGCCAGAAACCATCCCAACAACCACCAAAATTGGCACTTTACATCGAACATCACCAGGCATAGAAGCCCTATGGTATGGATCCAAGTATCTTCTTAGGAAGTGTTTGGGGTATACGTAATTTACTATAATTTGAAGGGTTAAGTACCTTCTCAGACAGTGTTTGGATCCATAGGGAAGGGATGGCCAAGATGCCTAAGATCCCTAAGATGCAGCAGTGACAATGGCCCGAATGCCCCGAATGGCCCACGACTCGCGGTCCTTTCCGCAACAATTGCTGGATCTTTTTCCAGAACTGGTGCTAAACGTAGGGAATGGCTAGGAATGGGGAAGGGGATGACTATTACTGATGAAATTGATCATTCCCGAAAGTTCCCTGCGTTTAGAGTAAGTTTTCCAGAGATGGTGATTCCAAACTGAAAAAGAACTTGTTTCGACAAGTACAGTTCTAGACAGAATTCCCCAGATCCCTTGTTTTTACATGATCAATACATCAGTGATCGGATAAGGAATGATAATATCAATAATATATGGATAATACATGGATAATATATCAATAATATCATATCATGACATATCATTACTGCATACCCACTGATGCATGTGATCTTTTGCGTCCCATTGTCCACGCGGAGCCATGAAGCATGATACTTATACTAGTGGTGACATGAGAAGGTAGTGAAACATATTCCAAAACAAACTATTGCAACCACTACTGGAGAACAGTAATAATAATGATAAACATCATCATAACTATAATAATAGTAATAATAATAACAAGAATACTAAAAATCAGAATAACAATGAATAACAATAATAATAGTAAGTAATAAACATAATATAATTGGAATTAAACGTTGATCGATTCCTTTATCACTTGAGCCTAATGCAAAAACCATCAGACACCATGTTTATACCCGTTATCTTCTGAATAACTCACTCAATTCAAAGAAGTTTGGCAAGAAACTGGGGCCGATCCTGACACAACCCACGCAATGTACTGGATGTACCCTCTGGATTTTGTTTCACGTCGCGAAAACCACGGTTCTTTGTCGCTAGGTAAGTCATCAACTTGTATCATGCTCCATGGCGTCCCGAAGTGAAATAACCAAAGGGTATGGATTAGGAATAACATGTAATAACCATTCATATTAGTGATTATTATTCATCAATGATTATATATAAATGATTTTACATGATTACTCATGACTATAAATGATTATATAGGTATTCATCAATGATTATAAATGACTCAATGACTATTTAACTAAATGGGGGTTTTCATATATGGGGGGTACCCCCTTGCATCATCCATTTTAATTTGATTTTCCCTAACAAAAACCATCCAGCTATTGGTGTAACCCCCCCCCATTTATGTAAACATCCAAATAATATTACTTATCAATTACTCTCTGGTAAATTAACATAGACCCTGAAAATAAGCCGTTTCGAGTGGAAACTCATCTTCCAACCCCAATTTTTAGCCAGGGTCCATGTTAATTTACTGGAGGGTACGTTTCATTGCCGGGAGGCTATTCCCCAAAGAATGAGAGCCTAGACGTCTCGAAAATTTCGTCGCAGGTCATGGCGCTATCTTTCCACCCATCACCACGGCGACCAGCTTCGTTCAGCCCAACCTGGGAGAGGAAATGGGGGTGTGGAATATGAGCTGTACATGGAATAATGATATGAATGAAATATTATATATGTATATAATGAAATAATGATATATATTGTATGAATGAGATATTTCTTGGCATTTCAACTCCAATTATAATAGGAATAATGGGTGTGCTCTCAAACCCCTTAGTCGCAGCAACACACCCGTAAAGCATCGTAAAGCCAGAATTAGGTGCAGATGTAATATGATGTAATAAGTTTTCGGGAAGTTGCTCCAACTTGCGAAAAAAAATGTGGTGGAAAACATATTATATCTTGTAGGGATTGTGGGCAGAATGTCATCGGATGGGTGAAGGTGGCAGGGTTTGATGCCGCAGATGAAGGTGCTGCCATTCACCCTGCAATGGCAAGTCCCTTACGTACTGGTACCATAGATGGTGAATTTAATATATTGAGCAGGTGTCTGGTTACTCCAGAAATATGATTAATATGATGCTTAAACATGACATTTTTTAAAAAAAATAGTGGTGTCCTAAAATAGGGGTACCCCCAGTCATCATCCATTTATAGATGGGATTTTCCATGAAGTAAACCATCCAGCTATTGGGGTAGCACCATTTTAGAAAACATCCTTTTGCTTCAGGCAAAATCCCATGGCTTTCCGCCAGTTTTTGGGAATCCCACGGCAGGAAGGGCGCTTCGCATATTCCAGGTGCGGAAATCCGACGAGGCAAACCCTCGGGACGGCGGTCAAGGGACCAAGGGACGACTGGGTCAGTTGTTGCCATCCAAAGTTCTTCGTTTTTTTTTGGCATATGGGTATAGATCAATACCTATTAATACCATTTTTAGGGGGATGAACATCCATTTACCAGCTATTTGGATGTTCACCAGGGGTACAAGGTTTTGACACACTGCTATATGTGGCATTTTGATTAACATATGAGGGGTTTCCTACAATGGGGGTACCCCCAATAACTGGATGCTTTCTTTCATGGAAACTCCCTTGAAAACGGATTTAGGGGTACCCCCATTTTAGGAAACCTCCATATATTAATTATAATTGTCGTCAAAAGTACCCCCTTGTAGCTGACATATTTGCGAATTGATCATGGCTGGTCGGAGAATCCATGTTTTTTACGCTGGGTGATGGAGTTCCAGGAATTGCTCGTACGTCATTTCATTTCGGTCGCAAACAATGGTTGATACTCATTGTCCATTAGCAATGGTTAGTAATGGTGTGCAATGGTAAAGGGATCACTTCAGAACACCATGAAACACATCACTTTAGAACACAGGAATGGTACGATGTCATGGTGGTAATGGTTGATACTGGTTAATTGGTTTGTCAATGATACTGCCAAGATGAGAAGAACAATAAACACGGAGACGTATAGAACCCGAGGATATTTGGGATGTAGCTAGCGACACCTGCATAAGCCAGGAGAAAAAGGCAATGCACAAAATCATCTATGTGTATTTTTTGCTGAGAACCACCAATTTGGAGTCATCCATTTGTTTCAGGATCGTGGAATTCTGAACCACCAAGTCCTAAACATTGGATTGGAAACCAACGAGATGTTTCCTATTCTGACCATGAACTGCCAGTATTGTGTTACAGTATATCAGCATATCATGACGCATTATACACCCGTTCTGATGACATTTCTAATGACCTACATCATATACGTCATCATATTTCATCAATTCACTACTGCATTGATCATTCCGGTAAGCTATCTCAGTGGAAACTGGAAGGCAAGGGATTGCTTCTATCATCCATCTCTTCTCCAATAATGTCAACTCCGGATATTCAAACTGGACTGTGTAATTGTGTGCGGTTTTAGTAGCAGCTGACATCACTATTTGTTGGGGTGCCCCCAAGTTAATCAACCAGGGTTTAGTTTCATTCAAGCTATTCAAGCTGTCCTAGTTTATGCTACCGCTGCCCCTAGCGGACTCGCTGAATTTGCTAGTTTTTGCATGTCAAGAAGTTTCATGCGCAATCATGTCTGCATCTACACACGTCTTCTTTACTTGATTTCACATACCTCGGGGTGGGGTGGGGCGTGTGGGAACGTCTCTGTGCACTTGCTCACATCTTTGACGCTATAGGCTCCACACGTCTTCTTTTCCTGATTTCACATACCTTCAGGTGGGGTGGGTGGGTGGTAACGTCTCTCGGGTAAAGACATGTTGCACGCTATGCCATAGACGTCTTACTTGCATGTGCATACATGGATCATGCTACGGTATAGGTGGATTATCTAGGTTTAAAAGACTACGGGCGGTGGAATAACAACATGTTTGTTTTCTGAGAATCACACATGTTGTGGTTGGATGTTTTTTTTTGCATGATCCGAGTCTTCCTTTCTCATGTTGGAAGTCGCATTGATGGTTGTGTGTATTTTCCGAAGCCGCAAGACCTGGCTTTCAGTTCGTGTCTCCATGACTTTTGAGCTTGAAGTGCTCACTTTGCTACTGTTGCTACTTTGTGCTGATGTTCCGTTTCCTCCCTTGTTGACATCATGGAGATCTGCAGGGACACGTGATCTTCTGGATCTTCACTTGGCATATTCCAGGGCAGTGCATGTGCTGCTGGAGTTTGCCAGAGAAGTGAGGAGACAAAATGGTCGCAAGATCACAGTTGGCACGCAGACTTTGGACAAATGTTGGGATTACTGTAAAGATTTCATTCCAAACAGTGTCCATACAAAGAATGCGAAGAACAAACTTTGAATGCTGAGATCTGGAACTATGTCTACCAATGGCAATGGCGATACAATCATCGCAATGCCTTGTGGCAAATGGTTCCCAAGGTTCCCACAGAACTTTGCACATGAGACGTTGCACTTGCAAATTGCAAAGGTAAAAAGGGCCGAGTCCGCTACGGGCGGCGGCACCTAGTTTATAAACCAACTTAGCTATCTTAAATCATCTATAAATCCCCATGTGTTGGTGCAATCTTAGTAGTGAAATGGGGAATTATTGGTCATACTAATCCCTATATATCTGTTATCACAATCAATCTAATCAGTCATCTATGAACCTCCAGAATTACCAACGGATGGTAAATGTAAAAGTGATAGATGCTATTATTTTGAATCAGACACATGCCATAATAAATATGGCAGTGTGCCAAAACCCTGGTACCTAGTGAACACCAAAATAGCTGGTAAATGGATGTTCATCCCCCTAAAAATGGTATTAATAGGTACTGATCCATACCCATATTATTGGTATACTGGACTTTGCCTCTCGGGGCCCTCATGGTCAGGAACGCCTACGAAACAGCCATCGCTGAGTTGGAGGGCGGCTGCTGGGCCACCGCCACTGCGTCAGGCTCGAGCCAGTGGAGCCAGGCAGTTTGGTTTCCGAAGTCATGGGGTACCAACTCAGTGGAACTTAGTGTGGGAATTGCATCGGGATCTAATCTATAACCAACTATATATAACCTGGGTAAATTATAACGACCTCACTGCGACCTCACTGGAATCATGGTTAATAAGGGGAATCATCCCCAAATGGCCTTATTTCAGGTCTGTGAATTATTATAATTTTCCCAGAATATAACATTGTTTAACCAACTTAGTGTGGTAAACTGGAAAACCCAATAAACATCATACACCATCCCCAAATCATCACCATTTTGATGGGTTGGGATTGCAAGATATTGAAACCATCCCCAGTCATGGTAGTTGCTTATGGCAGCCCGGGTGAAAACCACATTAGGCCCAAATCAATCCAAAACATCCGGGTCACCAGAACATGTCAGTATATATTTTAATATTGAAACCTATGTTGACTTGGGGATCCCACATTTGAAGAAACCCCAGGCACAGTTGGAACTATGAATTCAGTTTCCCAACCACATCTTAATTTGTTTCTTTTCGATAATCAAACATGGCAATGGAGGAAAAAAATAGGAATGGCAAAAACATTTTTAAATGGATCGGCATTATGGATTTTCCGTTGCCATTTTTGCCTACCAGAGGCTAATGTAAGAGTTTACATAGTCCTTATTCATTTTAAGTTTGCCCCAAAAATATCCAAAATCGGGGAATTAGTCCCACAATTATCTCACGATGTACATCCTCAATGGCTATAAATTGTGTGTTAATTCTCTTGTGGGATCAAACACACAGATTGGCGGTGGTTGGTGGTGAAATCCGCATGTAGTTCATGACTCTACTGCGGGGTTTTTATCTAAGGGTTCTTACTAGCCATGAATAAGCCCTGCCCTGGCACTCCTCAAACATCCCATGGTTTTGTCGCATATTATATCCATATTCTATCCCTATAGAGCCTATAGATCAACCCCCGAAACCCGGCAGCGCCGTTTAATGGGCTTCAATGGCCAGGCATGGCCGCAACGGCCCTGGCTCTGGAATTGCTACAACCTCAAAGCCATGTCTTGGCGATGAGGTGCTCGGCCCCTGTGGATATAGGTGTTGAGCACCATGGGACTTTGGTGCAGCTATAAATGGAAATGGACCATACATTAGCTTTGCAAAACCTAAAAAAATACCAGAGGCTACTTAGATTAGCTTAGCAAACGGTTAAATTACTGGCACTGAAAAAACTAGGACTGGGATGCACTGGGTGCAGGGTTCTTGCACGGTGGTGCCGTTAATTTACCTGGTTGAACAATCAGAAGTGGCGGAATTCACCAGTAAAAATGGGATTTATAGAATCAGCAATCTGCTTGAGATATGTAATACTGGGTTAACCCACTGGAAAAAAAAAAACATATATATATTTTTTTTCTTATATATAATACACACGAACAAGCCAACAAGCAAATGCAGGGTATCCGAAATTGGCCATGCCCACATGATGGGAATCAAACATGGCTGGATGGGAAATCTCCCCTTCGAAATTAAAGTCAGTTTGAAAAAAATGGTGAAGTTATTATAGATGGAAATTCACATATATAAAGTGATTTTCGTGGTCATTTTCCATGGCCCGGTTTGATTTTTGGCGGCTATACCCATTGGTTTCATTGATTTCGCATAAGATAATCACGGGCTACGGATTGTCCCCATAAGGACGATGTGCAGTCCCAAAATCCATTAGTTTCGCAAGGCAAATCATTACTAGCCTTGTAATTCTGTGGTTTTAAGATGTGATATTTTAATCCTGTCTGCAGAAAATACCTCTGTGTGTGTAGCTGTAAACCAAAAGACCTGATTTGAGCCCAACTGGGGTTGTCCCAAAGAGAATAGTGACCCAGTTCGATGTTGCAAGATGCAACAGGAAGGCCTCAAAAAACATAATGGCAACCCCAACAAACTGAAAATAAGGCCCAACTAGAAGACAAGACTTCTTGAGGCTTTAATAATTTACCATTTCCGAATTGGAACTGTCACCCTGAGAATACGGACTATCCCTGATCAGCGAAAGCCCACGAACGGGTGAGTTGAACACCGGCAATGTCCTGATCCTAGAATTTGGGGCTCATAATGGGGGCAACCCGATAAGAAACCTAGCATTTGGGGATGGTAGCAACCATAAAAATTGTGATGTATGGTGATTTATCATGATTCATGATGATTCATGGTGATTTCTGGTGATGGTTTAAGGCATTGGTTCATGGCATTGGGTTTACCGACCGGTTTACCACAAGGGAATAGCAATTCACCCAGATCCTCCAGGGGTCTCTATGGAGGAACGCTTCGCTTGCTGGGATGCCCGGATCTGGACGTCGATCTGAAGTGCATAGGATGGTGAAACCGCTCGCAAAAAACAAACAAGAAACATGTTTTTGTTTGAAGGAAGTTCATAGAATTTGCCAAGTTTCTATATAATATTGATGTTTTTTTTTGCGGATATCAGGAGAACGAAAAGAACCAAATTGTTTTAGGTCCTAGGTTTTGCGGTTGAACATGGACCTTGAAAGGAACATATCTAATTTACAAAGGAACTGTCTATTGCGATAAATTTCTATACGTGGAAGTTCAATCTGCCCTTGACCAAGTCTGGGATTGCAAATCAAAGGTACCCTCTGGTAATGACTAACAGTTTGCTATTGAAAATGGCCATTCATAATGAGTTTTCCCATTAAAAATGGTGATTTTCCATAGCTTTTTTTAAACGTTTACCAGGCCGGGTAAATATAGGATCTCCTGAGCTGCCATGAACATCGGGTGATATGAATATAGGGGACAATATACCCTCCGGTAAACAAATGGATAATCTATCTGAGTAAATTATAACGATCTCACTGCGACCTCACTATAATCATAGTTAGTAAGGGGAATCATCCCAAAATGGCCTTAATTTTCAGGTTAGTGAAATATTCTAATTTACCCAGATCTATGGATAATCTATGGACAATCTATGGATAGTCTCATGGATATGGTTGCCATACCCTCTGGTAATGACTAACAATTTGTGACATAGAACATGGCCCAGTCGAAATAGTGGATTTACCCATGAATAGCATGGTGATTGTCTTTCCATATAGTTATGTGAGAGTTTACCAGGCCGGGTATCCCCATGTTGCGAAAATTATATTCCCAGAATCTCCCATGTTACTGCGGTTGGTTTTAACCCTCCCACAGAAACGATTTTCGGTCGAAATCCACCCCATGATTTTAGAGTTGTTTCTGGATATTGTTGCTGCTGAACATTTCTTATTTTTTTGCTTGTGAGATTTCAAGTTTTGCTGAACTTCCAATTTTTCATGGTGCTGTCCAAGGTGTTGCTGCCACTTCGTTGTTGCTAAAATCTGCCATCTGCCAGGGCCCAGGGCCTGCCAAGGTTTGAGAAGGTTCGGACTAGCTCCCAACACTTAAGCTTCACATACCTGGACCTCAACGATCTGAAGGATGTCCATAGCCTCAGGCCTTGGAGAGATGGTTTCAGAGGTTGAAAAAAGGCTAACCTGAATCCCATAATATCCCATATAGGGATGCAACCAGCAAGAAAATACGGATAGATATAGATATCATATAAATAAATAAATAAATATATATATATATATACATACATGATATGTATGTACTATGTTTCTGCCACATATCGTGGATTTTCCTGTAACCTCCAGTAGATTTCCCGGCTCGCCCTGGTTGATTTTTTGGGGGTTCAAGTCATGGCTAGTCGCAGGGATAGAGCAGTGGTTACATGTCATGGAATGACATGGCTACGTGTACATATTGTACTGTAAGTGTACGACTAATGACTGATTATATCTGATTATTTAAGAGGCAGTAAGGTTTTGCGATTGCGCGCCTGATAACGACTTTTTGATCGATCACGCAATTCAGGTATTTGAAACCATGGAGGACTTTTTTTTATATGCAACACCTCAGTATAACATATCCTTTTTTTCCGGCATTTAAATGGATCGAGTTCAGGAACAGGATTCTCATTAGTCCGGATAGAAAAATGACGACATATGACGAGCATATTGGGCACAACCATGGTTGTTCCCATAAACCATATAATACTGATACTGTGGATGGGCCAGCGAAATCCTGCACCACCAAAAGGATGGTTGAAACAAATACTGGGATGTTTACCATCAACTGGTGCGGTCCAATGAAACGAAAAAACTGCGGTCATTGGATCTGGATCTTCGTACAGCCGATGAGGGCATCATCCGTTAGTTCCTTGGTGAGATACCAATGTCATTCGTTATACTATGGATGGGCCAGCGAAATCCGAATCACCAGTTGATAGATGATAAACATCCCAGTATGTCTGGGGTTTCAACCACCCACGGTGGTGCAGGATTTCGCTGGCCCATCCACAGTATGTTAGACTTACTCTGTTTGAGGGTGACGTTAAATCATGTTAAATCATTGAAATTCCACCAAAAAAATCCACTTGAATTGTCCGTGTTTCCTGGTTCTACATACCCATAGGATCCATGGTGCTGGTAGAAAAATGCTAACATCATTTTGGGGTATATTGATGGGATCCATGGAGCACCATATATAGCACACATGGATCCTATGGGTAATTATATAATATTATATATAACATTTACCATCAATATACCCCAAATATTACCATATATAGCAGCACCATGGATCCGTCATGGGATAGCGATATTTTGACCCTCAGGTGACCATTTTTCCTCGGGTTCAGATGAGGTTTGCTCCAAGATCCAGGAGAACACTCGCATGATCTGGGTGCCTCGGAGGCAACGAATGGATGGTGATGGCGATTTTTTGGCCACCTTCAATGGCAACGAAAATGGGGAAAACATGGGGAACATGATGATAATCCATGATAAAAATGATGATAATCCATGATAAAAATGATGATAATCCATGATAATCCATAATGATCCATGATAATCAGTTGAAGACATTGGAGTTTTCCAGAGCAAGACCTGTAGTCATGCTGGGATTTGGAGTCGAATCATTCTATATGACCGGCTTTCCAGGAATGGAAAGTGGGGTGAACCGCCATTTTTTTCTTGGTGAATTAATGTCATAGCTATTTGATACTATTTGTGTTGTGTAGAAATTACCTGTAGTTTTATGAACTATTACTGTAAAAAAAACTATTTTTCAGTTCATGTCCCACAACATGCCTGAATTCTCACTGTGAATTTTGAGCTGCCACAATTCCTATAGTTCTGAGCACCTGTTCAGCAAGCATCCACATCTCCATTTGTCCACCTAGAGATGACCGATGTCGGTCAGCTCGGGTCTGCTACAACCAACCTGCAGTCGCAGTCATATGGAGGTGTCCTAAAAGTCATGGGGTACCCCAAAATCATCCATTTATAGATGGGATTTTCCATGAAATAAATTATTGATTTTGGGGTACTCCCATTTATGGAAAACCCCATATCTAAAAATTGATCAGCTTAGACACCTGGTCGCTGGATTGATCAAGTTTCAGCTGGAACTCCACTCATCGACCTCAGTTCAAAGCCAATTTACTCATCAATCCACGAGAAATCCCCATATTCAACTGCTTAAATCATCTTAAATCACTTTATCAAATTGGCTGGTGAACTTCTCAGGTGGAGAGCCCAACGAATCCCTTGCTGACCTTGGTGGACATCGCACAGCTGGTTGAAGCTGTCCGTTCGGCCCAGGACGGGTGGACCGTGCAGCTTGGGCCACGTTCAGCTAGCGATTGATAGCTACAGAAACGTAGAACGGTTCTTCCAGGTGGTTCAATATCATGATAGTAATAATCACCATCTGCCCAAATTACTGCGACCCCAGTCGAGGTGACGAGGTTAGTTAGAGAGAATTAACGAGGTCAGCAACGAGGTTGCTTATTGAGAATTAAGGAGTATGGGCAGTTTTCGGATATGTAGATGGCACGGACCCATGGAATAAAACTTTTGGAGAGCTGGAAAGTTTATTTTGATGATTCAAGCAGGTGGTTGAGTTAAATTTGTATAGAACGAGGCGGCTGTGTAGTGGAAGTAAATAGATTCTAAATCCACCAAAATAAACTTTTCAGGCTGCCAAAAGTTTGTTTCATGTCCATCCGGTGCCTCCAAGACAGCGCGCCAGGGTTTGTAGCAGACAAAACTTTTCAGTGCTGGAAAAGTGTTTTGCCAGACACCCTCACTTCAGTACTGGGGCTCAAAGACTCGCACGCTCAAAGTTCCAGGGCCATGCCGCTGCGAGTTCTTCTCCAGTCGCGTCTTGGGTGGCCTTTCGAGGCCATGAAAG
>Ga0126342_10015344_pt1 | contig 13436 bp, 16 predicted proteins | sample Cyp1metagenome_FD_92528 | JGI IMG/M metagenome (GOLD analysis project Ga0126342, IMG submission 92528) | Coral microbial communities from Lord Howe Island, Old Settlement Bay, Australia - Cyphastrea 1 metagenome | ecosystem: Host-associated > Invertebrates > Cnidaria > Coral ...
CCGACAATATGGACAGATGAAAAGCAGAGTAGGGCAGAGGCAGAGAGAAGAGAAAGATTAGAAGAGAGAAGAGTAGAAGAGAAAGAGTCAGAAGAAAGAAGATGCAGATGGGCGAAAAGGTAGAAAAGTCGCGAAACACTGTGTTTTTCCAATGAATTGTGGCTCCGGGGGGTCGAAAAGTAGGCTCGCTAAAGCGGCGGGTGCGGAGCCATCTGGCCAGATGAGAGATGAAAAATTGCACACCGTTGTGGCGCGAAGCACATTGCGAAGTCAAAATGTACAAAACACCTCAGCGTCGGACCACTTTTGGAAGTTGCGATGTCGAAAGAGTGCACGCCGTTGTGGCGCGAAGCACATTTTGAAGTCAAAATGCACAAAACACCTCAGTGTCGGACCACTTTTGGAAGTTGCGATGTCGAAAGAGTGCACGCCGTTGTGGCGCGAAGCACATTTCGAAGTCAAAATGTTAAAAACACCAGGGGTTCGGACCACTTTTGGATGCTCAGATGTCGTTCCGCGTGGCAGGTGCAAGGGATTGTCGATCTTGTGGAAAGTGAGGAGGGTTTTGTAGCATTTTCAACTACAACCACCACTACAGTCCAATACACTACACTATACACCTTCACTACATTACACTACACTACACTCCACTACACTACATTCAATTACATTCAATTACTCTCAATTACACTACACTACACTACACTGCACTTTGCTACACTGCACTACACTACACTACACTACATTCCACTACACTACACTACACTAACTACAACTACATCTACAACTACCACTACAACTACAACAATACTACATTTACACTACGCTACACTACACTACACTAATTACACTACACTACACTCAACTACACTACGCTGAATAACACTGCACTACACCTACAACTACAACTGCAACTGCAACTGCAACTACAACAATACTACATTTACGCTACACTACACTACACTAATTACACTTCACTACACTCCACTACACTACATTACACTACACTACACCTACAACTGCAACTGCAACTACACTACATTTTAAGACACTACACTATTGACATTACACTACACTACACTACATTACACTACGTCACACTAACTACAACTACAACTATATTATAAGACTACACTACACTACACTAATTACACCACACTGCACTACACGACAGAGAGAGAGAGATAAATGGATGCATAGATAGATAGGTGGGTAGGTAGGTAGGTAGATGGTCAGAGAAAGAGACAGAAAGAGAGAGAAAGAGAAGAGACCTCAACCACCTTTCGGTCCATCAGTGGCTTCGCTCTGCCATCCGTGGTTCACAACAACCAACCTCTCCTATAGGTTTCCTATTTTTGAAACTTCCGCCACCGCATTGTACTACTGGTATTAGTTTACCAGAGGGTATCATCCAGTCGTGGATGACCACTTCAGTTAAGCCGGTTAAGCCATGGTTTTCACACTGGTGGAATCCCAGGAATGGGAAGCAACATCCAAACACAACGACCACCGGAGGATCCGAAAAGATATTCATATTTTAAGAAACCTCACCGTTGTGTGTTTTACTGGGATCTTCTGGAAGTACTTCTTTCCATAGAAAATATGGCACCAACAGGAGCAGTCAACAAGGGAACCTTGCCATTTCTATTGGTCCCAAACCCGACAATATTCCCATGCAAGTCCCATACCAGGCCATGTCTATATCAAGCCCCCAAAATAGAAACAGCCAGCAAAAATAAACAATGTCGAGATGTTCATCTCTGACGCACCCTGCTGTTCACCCCAAAAATCACTGGTATAGTTGGATGTTTATCCCAACATATACCAACATAATATCAACATATATTCAAATATGGTAGTTCATATATCATATATATATATATTGGAATGGGATACAAATATTGGGAATGATATTGGATATGAGCTACCCTATTTTCATATTCAACCATGATATGTGTTGACGCATCCCCAATATCATTCAGAAATCCCATGATTTTCCCAAGGGACCTCCTTGGTGAGTTGTCCACGTTTCAACGGGATGGACGGGACCTTCAGGGTCGGCGAAGCCGTCGAATTGGCCACCAGCCAAGCACGCCGCACCTTGATGTCATTCAGGATCCTGAAATCGCTGGGTTTTTCCGAAGCCAGTGGATGTGGAAAATGTGGAAAATGAACAAATTGGCCATGTATGTACCTAGAAATATCTTGTGCATATCTGAAAATGTGTATGTACTTTAGCCATCGAAATACACAAGTATATATGCAGTTATATGTATATATATATACATGTCATATATTATATCAAAAAATGAATCATATATATATATATTGTGTGGGAGGGTTTGAAGTGTGTCATGTCATACCTCCAAGGAAAATGAGCCAAGTGCTCCAAGGTTTTTTTCGGACAAGCGACGAGAATCTCAATAACGGGTCCAAGCTATGCTCCTGGTATCAGTGGTTCGGTCACGTTCATGTTTTACAGCATGACAAACCATGGAGGTATGATATGTTATATACAATATGGTATGCGATATGTATCTATATATACATATATGTTGTGTATATCATATCCATATCATACTTATATATATATGTGTGTGTGTATGTATATATATATAATGATACTCCCATGATAAATGATGATCTATCGTAATGATATATCACTCTATCTATCTCTCTATGGGGGAAGTATCACGGAAGTCTCATGGAAGTATTTGAAGCTAGCCTCTCAAAGGCAACCTTGCCAACAGTCGTGATGCTTCATAAGAAGGGCCTGAATTGTTGGTGGAATGACTTTTGGGTACCCCGAAAAAACTTCCATGATTCTGGGTAAGTTGAATCGCGACCTCAGTGGAGAACCCCTGGCAGCGGCATGATGGTGAATCTAAGGGGATTGCCCAGATCAATCGCCATTAATTCAGGTGTGTGGATTATGATCATTGACCCAGATGGTCATAGTTGGCATTTTCAGTGGGGCTGCCTGTATCATCATTCACGAAAATTCTCATCACCTGGGTGTCGGTGTCATCATTCACTTTTTTTAATCATAGTGAAGAAATCGTCATAATCTGGGTGTCATCACTTTTTAATTATCATCTGGTGAAGATAGGGCTGCTTTTTGCTTGGCAGCGCTTGGCGGAACTCCATTCGGAACTCGCTCCTCCAAAAAGTTCTCCACTTTCAGCACCACATCTTCGGAGCCGGGGCGCCAGGTGAATGGAAAACTTTGCCCATCCACCTCAAGACGGTCACAAGATGGCCAATTTAAGGCCATATCATTATATATCATTATACATATATATATATACACATATATATATATATACATATAAAGATATATACACATATACTGCGATTTTTCCATTTGAACACCCTTGTCCTTTAGGTTGATCAAAACCGTTCATCTCCAAGGCACCTTGGCTCGAGGCGAGCCAGTGGAGGGTGGGTCGTGGACATGCCTTCCGAGCCATAGCTGCGTAGTGACAGGGTCACTTCCTTTGATAGGATCAGGGCATCCTTGCTTGGCCATCTTGGCACTCCTGGCATTCCTGCCTTTCCGAAAGCCTGGCATGGCGTAGACTTCGAACCTTGGAACCTCCTGCGGTATCTGGGAAAACAAGCAGCTGACCGCTTTCATCCGGGTGACATCTTGGTTTTGGAACTGCATTCGCATTGGCAGCTGACATTCCCTTTTCATTTACATCAGGTTCACTGACTCTGAGTGTGCTGCCAACCACACTGGTAGCGGAGCCCCGCAAGGGGCATCCGGGGCAACGGTGACGACTGAATCTGGAGGTGGATCCAATGGAGTTAGCAACCAATTATCTTCACTGGTGCCTGGTTTTGATCCGGCAGTTGATGACATGTTGGTATACCAGCAGAAAGTGGAGTTGGTATTGGCCGCCTGGCCGCCTACGAAACTGAAAGAATTGGTCACCAGACTGATTTTCAACACCAAAGGGACTGTGCTTCAGAAATTACAGATACATCAGACTGAACTTCTCACAGGAGAAGAAGCTTCAGTTCACAAACTGGTGGAATTGTTGGGTGGACAATGGGGACGTATCCCTCTTGAGCGTCAGTATGAGGACGCCGAACAGGCGATTTACCACACCCTGCAAAAAACTGATGAGACGAACGACTCATTTCTGGCCAGAGCAGACATCCTGTGGGGCCGTTTGCTGTCCAGGAAGATTACCATCGCGGACTTGCAAGCCTACATAGTGTTGCGCGGGTCCCAGTTGACCGCCGACGAGAAGAAACGGGTGATCATGGACAGTGAATCAACAGGTAGTCTGACAATGAAGAAGGTGAGCGAAGCCATCAGGTTGCTAGGGGTCTCATTTTTTAGGATATGACTGGGAAACGGGTTGGTCAATCGAAGGTGTACGATCAAGCAGCTCTCATCAGTGACTCCATGGATGATCCCAACAATCGAAATTCTGAGGACCCGACATTGATGACAAATGACGAAGGACATGAAACTGAATTTCTGGACAGCACGATTCAGGAAGGTGACCAAGATGCACTTCTCATAGCTGATCTTGAAGCAGCTGCCATGGATTTGATTCAGGAGGATTCTGATCTTGCAGTCGCACTGACAGCATATCAGCAGGCACGACACAAGCTTGCCGAGAAGTTTAGAAACAGGGGCTTCTTTCCATCACGCCCTTTTGGTGGAGGAAAAGGCAAGGGATTTGGACAGAAGTTTGGTGGCAAGGGGAAATCCTCTTTCCATCAACAGCAGTCGAGGAAGTCTCTTCAAGATCGCATCTTGAACAGTTCATGTAGAATATGCGGCCAAAAGGGCCATTGGAAAGCCGAGTGTCCGATGAAGTCAAACGCCCAGTCCACCACATCGTCAAGTGCAGCTCCCACCACGACTCTGGTCACCGAAACCGGAGTGGACAGTCTGCCACTGGAGTTCCTTGGATTGCCAGAGACGAATGTGGAGGAGCTTCAGTTTTGTGCAGTAGATTTTTAATCTGTGATTTTGGTTGCTGCATCGTTTTTTGTAAAGAGATCCAAGTGGATGAGCCCTAGGGGTAAGATTGAGGGGCATGATAGCCAAATTCATTGGGAATCCAACAATTGTACCGTTCAATCTAGTTGGGAAGCTCCACAACACACTTCCGCCAAAGAGCGGACCGCCGATACCTTGCCAGGAGTGATGTCGAACCGCCACAGCATTCGATTTTGCCCACTGAAAGCAGCCTGCCGAGTGAAATTCGCCATAGGTTAGCCATCCGAGGTCAGGCTCACACAGGTCTGTGTCCACTGCAGGTTCCAAGCAAGCACAGGGATGATCCAATTTGTTTTGCCACTCATGATGCCTGTGGAGTGTTGGACCTTGGAGCATCCAAAACCGTAGTTGGATCCGAGCATGTCAGCACTTTGATCCGTAGCCCGCAAAAAAAACAGCCGTTGCGCCTGTCGAATCACTTAGAGAAGTGCATGGCAATGAGGCCACGCTCACAAGCTCGCAAGCCCTGGTGATCCCCATTGAACCCATTGGTAACCTTAGGCTTAAGATAGCCATAGTCCCAGGAGGAACCCCATTTTTAAGTAGTAACACCCTGATGCGTGCCATTCATGCCCAAGTTGATTGTCATAAGAAAACCCTGAGTAGCCCCAAGCTCAGCCGTGACATTCCACTAGGATTGACACCCAAGGGTTTGTTTTTGCTAGACCTCAATGAGCTCGTGAAAGCCTCACGATCCGTGCAGACCCACATGATGTTCCTCAGCCAACGAAGCTGGTAGAAGAACCTTTCCGAAATCAGTGATCCGCCGAAGCCACATGAGTGCATGTCACCACATGATAGCCTGAAGGCAGAACCAAAGCCTCATGAGATGATGAAAAAAGAAATCACCCATCACATGGAAATGTCTAAGTTGACATTATGCAGTGCTGGAAGCGTGTTTCCCCAGTCCAAGATAGAGCCCGGCCATCAAACCCAGCTTAGGCCATCTCTTTGGACGAAGGCACGGAGGAGGAGTTCGAGATGTACACATCGACCAGCCCATCACCGAGAACCCGGAGTTCAAGGCCATCCAGGAGCGCATGTTGAACCTCGAGAATGCCTTGACCTGAGTGATTCACCATCTCGAGTCCAAGACCGAGGAAGTGCCACAGTAGATCCAGATCCAGACCTGAGAGCGGATCAAGTAGCCGAAGCCTGCGTGACGGTTCACGAAGATGTCCAGCACCTGTGGACCCTGATAGCAAAGATGAACAAGGAATTCCAAGCAGCACAAGACCATTGTCAAGCAATCGGTAAGCCACTTGTTTTGGGTGAAGTTTTCTGCAGCAGTCAATCTCCTTTAACCCATCAGGTCCACCAACTGGAAGTCCAAGCATTTCGCTATGGCGAAGACCAGGGTGACCTAGCCACCACGGATGGTCGTCAGAAACTTTTCCAGAAGATCTGCATTCACCGACCCAAACACCTTTGGTTTAGTCCCACATGTGGTCCGTGGTCGTCCTGGAGTTCACTAAATGCGAGCCGTTCGATAGGCCATATGGAAGAATGCCAACAGAAACGTCATGATCTTCGGTATCAATTAGCCCTGGGTGTAGTGTTGTACCGGTATCAAATACTGCATGGCCCACATGTTCACTGGGAACAACCCTAACGATCCTTGATGTTTCTTCATCCAGGCCTCAATGAGATTCATGAACATACCCGTTACTGCATGTTTGACATGTGTGAAGCTGGACACCTCAGAGACCCCAAAAGTGGAGAGTTCATGAAAAAGGGAATGCATATCCTCACAACACACGAAGAACTGTTTAAGCACCTCCATGGAAGAACATGTCGGGGAGATCACAGCCACCAACACCTGGAAGGTACCATTTGCCAAAATGGACACACCATGCATCGAACAGCATTCTCAGAAATTTATCCAAGGAAGTTTACTCGATCCGTTGCCAAAGTTTTGATAAGCTCTAGGCATTCATGGCCATTCAACTGGCAGACACGACGACTATTGCACGGCTTGACCAATTCAGAACATGTGCTGGTGAACCAACAGGTGCGTGCCAATCAATTTGCAAAGATCCGGAACCGACCAGTGTCTCCGCGATCCCAGCTGAGTGCTCGAGTCTCTGAATCGCCTGAAACGTCCAAGCGAAGGCGCATCGATGGCAAACGGGGCCCAAGACCCAACCTTGCTGATTGTCAGGAAGTTCTACAAGTCCCCAGAGTAGGCAAGGTAGCCATCCATGAAAGTCAAATCATCAACAAACTTCAGGATTTATTCCCTGATAAACAGATCATGGCCATAATAGCATGCCGGGGTACCGATCGCACTTTGGGCCCAGCTAAAGACACCGACAGGAGCTCAGCACCATTCCGAAAGTCCCTGATGATTCTCAGAAGTGATAACAACGTCATGTATGAAAAACACTGGGAACAATGGCCAGAATTGTCCCATCGACAGTTGGTTAGGCCCGCACATGCCTGCCGATTAACTGTGACCATGTTTGCCAAAGATTTCGAGAGGAGTGCTCCATCCACCTTGCCCATGAGAACTGTTGTGTTCCCAGAGCCATCCGAGGGGCCAACCGCACCCAAGCCTGAAGCGTCAGAGCAGCCCAGTTTCGATCAGCCGGAAACTTTTGGATCAGAAAACGAAGTGAATTCTGATCAGCACACCACGACTCCGGCCCCTGAGACAGTGGAAGCCGTTCGACCCCAAAGTGAGCAGCCTTCAGTAAATCCAGAAGTGATCAGAGCTCAGCAAGGTGATGCCTTCAAATCTCTCCCACCATGGGAGCAAACCCAATTGATCCGCATCCATAAGAATCTAGGGCAACCCACCAATGAAAAACTAGCCAATGCTTTGAAGCTTCAAGGTCAGAGACCGGAGGTCATTCGAGCTGCTTTGGAACTTCGCTGTACAGTCTGCGCGGCATGTGCTGCTCCCAAACACCAGCGCCCTGGCAGCCTAAAGAACTTGTTGGACTTCAATCACCGAGTATACATGGATGGCATTAAGTGGACGAAGAAGCTAGGACAGTCATTCCAATTCTATCATGTGTTAGATGCTGGAACCCATTTCCATGTAGCTTTTGTCGCACCATCACATACGTCCAGTGACATCATTCGACTTTTCAGCCAGCACTGGATGAACTGGGCAGGGGCACCTCAAGAGCTCAAAGTCGACTCTGGCACAGAGCTCAACAGCCAGGAGTTTGCCGAATTTAATCAGCGTTTTGGCATTCGCTGTGAAACCACCTGCCCTGAAGCCCATTGGCAGAACGGAAAGATTGAACGTCACGGTGATTTCCTCCAACACATGCTGACCAAAATAGATCTTGAACTCAATATTCAAAATTATACAGACCTGCAACTGGCACTCAATCAATGCACCCAAGCCAAAAATAGCCTGAGTAGCCATCAAGGGTATAGCCCAGAACTCATAGTGTTTGGTAAGCAGAGTAGACTCCCTGGGTCCATTCTCAATGACGATGGAATTCCTTCTCATGCATCAGCAATGCAAGAAGAACAAGAGATGAGTTTCACAAGTTTCAAACAAATGCTCAAACTCCGAGAGGTAGCTCGTCAAGCTTTCCACACGGCAGACAACAGTAGCTCCTTGCGTCGTGCCATGCTGAGACGTTCATGTCCATCGCAAGGACAGTTTGCACCAGGACAGTGGGTCATGATTTGGAGAACACAAGGTCCAAATCGAAAAGGATGGGCTGGGCCTCAAAGAACCATCATCCAAGAATCTGATCATACGGCTTGGACCTCTCAATCAGGTCGACTGTTCCAAAGTGCACCCGAAAATGTGAGACTTGCTCTGCCGGAAGAAGGACACCCTGAGAGTTCCGAGCTTCCCGAAGATCTAACTATGTTGCAGAATCAGATCCGACGCATGAATCAAAACCCCAATAGTTCACCCCCGATAGATGAAGAATAACCCCATAATGACCTCAGTGTTGAAAATACCCAAGAGTTCAGAAAATCCCTTGATGCCCGAGCGTAGAGACAGCCAATCCAGTGAATCTGTAGCCCAACCAGATCATGAACCAGACCTATCATCACGACAACTCTCTCCAGAAGGGGAACCTCAGGACAACTCAGGACAGGAAGATGATCAAAATATCTTCCTTACTAGCTGTGATGAACCTAGTGTCCTGACAACCGGCGTGCCTGAAAATTTCGCCTGGCGAAATGAATATGAGATGACAATCCCTGAGTGTCATCAACATCGGCCACCTTCTCAAAGTTGCAAAGAAGCAGCGATCAGAAGTGCGACTGTCCGAACTCACAGACACTGAACGGGTTGAATTCGAGGTAGCCAACAGGCAGAGGTATCCAACTGGGTAGGCACTGACACCATCAGTAAAATCCTCAAAATTCAAGTTCCATCAGACCAGATACTAAAGTGCCGGTGGATCCTCACCTGGAAACCTCTAGACCAAACCGGCATAGATGCATCCAATAAATCTCAAAGAACCCACAAAGCTAAGGCAAGAATCGTAGTCTTGGGTTACATGGATCCCAACATAGAGAATATCCCAAGAGATTCACCAACAATGAGCAAGACATCACGCATGATGCTTTTACAGATCTTGGCCACGCATCGCTGGGCAATGGAATATTTCGACATAAAGGCAGCATTCTTGCAGGGACAACCACAGGCAGGGAGACTCATTGCAGTCGACCCAGTACCCGAACTCAGACGGGCTTTGGACAACCACATGAGATAGGCCGTCTCAAGAAAGGTGCATATGGACTCATTGATGCCCCCTTTCTTTGGTACAGTGCGTTGGTACAAGAACTCATTCGACTCGGAATGGAAGCATGTCCTTTTGATCCTTGCATATTTGTGTTGAGAGAAGATTCCCATGTACCCGAGCATCCTGATGATCATCCTGATCCAAAGTTTCATGCCAAAGGAAAGATTGTAGGTATTCTCGGTATCCATGTCGATGACGGAATTGGAGGGAGCGGGGAAAAGTTTCAAAATGTTGTCAAGCTACTTGAACAAAAATATCCATTTGGGTCCAAGAAGAGTGAAACATTCACGTTTACAGGAGTAGACATGACACAACAGGGCGACTACAGCATCGCATTAAACCAGTCAGCCTATGTTCGGAAAATATCCCCAATCAATACTGACCCAAATCGCCGCACTCAGCCTGACCTAGCAATCACGAATGAAGAGCAAGGCTTGTTGCGTGGTTTAGTAGGATCCCTTCAATATGCTTCGACAAATACCCGGCCTGACTTAGCAAACCGTCTTTCGGGACTCCAATCGGCCATCAATTCAGCCACCGTGGAAACATTGCTGGAGGCAAACCGATTACTCCATGAAGCCAAGAGACATCATGACCTGACCATCACCATTAAGCCTATTCCCGAAGACCAACTTCGTTTCATGGTGCTTTCTGATAAGTCACATTCGTATGCCGGTAATATCATCGTGTGTACCCATGAGTGTGACCCGATTAGTCCAATATCCTGGGGTAGTAAAAAGATCCAACGGGTAGTTACTAGTACCTTGTCAGCGGAGACTACCTCATTTGCCACTGCCTTGGACCAATTGTCATGGGTAAGATTATATTGGAAACGGCTCCACGATCCCACGACCACCTGGCATAAACCCGATGAAGCTTTATGTAAAGTAGAGCCTGCCATCTCAGTGAACACGGTTCCCTCCGAAATGGACCTAGCTGTTACCGATTGCAAAAGTTTTTATGACTTAATCTCTCGGACTGCTCCCCCAGCGTGTTCGGAGTTTAGAATTCAACTGGTGGCAAGATATATCAAGGAAATCCTGCGAGAAAATATCAACCTTCGCCCTTCGCTGGGTCCACACCGGAGCACAGCTTGCAGACGCCTTGACGAAGGCCATGGAAGCAAGATTTCTCAGGGAGACTTTAAAGCACAGGTTTTACGAACTCCACGATGAACCCGGCACACTCAAAGAGAGAGAGAGAGCGAAAACTCGAGACAGAATACAATGGTTGAAGGGCGCAACCTGAGTTTTGATCAACAAAATAATTTTTGGGAGTGTTATTTTTCCATTTGAACACCCTTGTCCTTCCAGGTTGATCAAAACCGTTCATCTCCAAGGCACCTTGGCTCGAGGCGAGCCACTGGAGGGTGGGTCGTGGACGTGCCTCCCGAGCCATAGCTGCGTAGTGACAGGGTCACTTCCTTTGATAGGATCAGGGCATCCTTGCTTGGCCATCTTGGCACTCCTGGCATTCCTGCCTTTCCGAAAGCTTGGCGTGGCGTAGACTTCGAACCTTGGAACCTCCTGCGGTATCTGGGAAAACAAGCAGCTGACCGTTTTCATCCGGGTGACATCTTGGTTTTGGAACTGCATTCGCGTTGGCAGCTGACATTCCCTTTTCATTTACATCAGGCTCACTGACTCTGAGTGTGCTGCCAATCACAATTTACATATATATATATATATATATATTTACATATACATATATATATATAATAAGGAAATAGTTAAACAGTTAAAGATTATATACCTAATTTATAATTAGTATAGTTGACGTTTTCACTGAACGATTGACCCCAAGTTCACATCAACCTCCAAAAAAAGTGATGTTTAAATACTTTACTTCGAGTGATCCCCACCCTGACATACTGTTTGGACATTCTATTTTACATTTTATCTGGCATTGTCTCTGGCATTCTCTTTGGCATGCGTTCGGGTCCAGGCGTGCCCAGCTGCATCCGGAGCTGGCAGAGGAGATCAAGACAACAAAGAGGCGGAGGAGGAGGTGAAGGAGGAGGAGGAGAAGAAGAAGGAGAAGGAGAAGGATTAGAAGGAGTTGCACCGTTGCTAAAATCTAGAGACCCTCACCTGGCAGATGGGGAAAAAAACGACAACCCCAGCCGTCCAAGAAGCATCCACGGAGATCTCGACCAGCGACACGGCCACAATTTGCCGCAACGCCAGGATCGCCCCGAGGAAAACCAACAGTACATGACGCAAAGGGGTCATGCGACGAAGCAGATGGTTGGTTGATGTTGGTTGTGGTTGATGCTGGTTGATGTCTGTAATGTTTTCAGGCTAAGATGTGCATGGTTCGAAGTCAAACGAAGACTAGAGGACTCTGGTTGCTTGGCTCCAGATTTCAGAGATGATTTTGTTCGACCCAAATCTCTGCCTCTGCTGATCTCTGCTTTGTCTTTAGGAAACGACTTTTCTTCAAATCCTTCTCGATTCTCGTCTCATACTCCTCATACGTGATGTTATCCATCCTTGACCCAAGCTGCGCAAGGAGCCGGAACTCTCCCCAAACAAGTTGGGATTGCCACAAGTCCAGCTTGCAGACAAGGGCAACCCAACCATGAAACGCAAAGAGACTCCCTTCTTTCACAAGTATCAAGTTTGGAAGACCGCCAAAAAAAAAACTTGGAACAACTTCCAGTTTCCCCCTCTTACAGCTCAAGGACCAGGAAACCACTCCACATCGGCCTCCAATTCGGCACATAGCCAGCACGGCACCAGCGTCCTGGAACCTGGGCCCCAAAAAATGACAGGAACCCAAAACACCAACCACCATGTTTGGCTTATCCAAATTATCCGAGTTGAAGATCTTTTCCAAGTTGAAGATCTTTAGGGCGTTAGAAAACTCAACAGACAGCGCGGTCACTACAGCTTGTTTTCAGCAACGTCTCGCTGGATTTGGATCCGGTCCAAACTCGATGGCTGCACCCCGTAGCATAGTCCTGATGGGGATATCCCCAATAAGATATTATCCATCAATATCTTATCTATAAATACATATAATTATGTTGGTGGGCCTCTGGGATATCCAGTTTTAAGCACACCGGACTGTGAGCAAGTATTCTGTCACGCACGTGTCCTTTCCCTTCCAGTCTGGCAACCCCGGCACGCTCAGCGTCACCCTTCTTCCCTGTGGACCGACTCCCACGAATGTGGGCCGGAAAAACAGGTGAGATGGAGTAATCCAAATGCCAATGATGGGTGATTTTCCCATTAAAACCTGCATTTTCAGGGGATTTCCCAATTAGACATGACATTGTTCGATGACACCGGAAGGTAATCCAAATATATAAATCCAAATGATAGAATTGATAGAAAAGGCCATGTCACTAAACAATCTTCCAACTTACGAACCACTCTCTCTCCCTCTCTCTAGCTCTCTCTCTCACCCTCAGCTGCACGCATGGATCTATAGGAGTAACATCTCCAAGAACCACTGGTTCAGGTGATGTTTGGAATCCCCAAAAATTGGACGTTTGGCAAGTTAAGTATTGATTACCCGTTCTATACCCATTACTAACCCATTACCCTCCGGTGATCAAATGTGGCAAGTGAAAATCCTCTTTGTTAATGCTGCTTACAGCTGGGAAAATCATCGTATCCATGTATCTCCCATGCCTCATGGACGTTTAAGAAGCTCTATATTTATTATATATATATATATAA
>Ga0126342_10015345_pt1 | contig 13436 bp, 4 predicted proteins | sample Cyp1metagenome_FD_92528 | JGI IMG/M metagenome (GOLD analysis project Ga0126342, IMG submission 92528) | Coral microbial communities from Lord Howe Island, Old Settlement Bay, Australia - Cyphastrea 1 metagenome | ecosystem: Host-associated > Invertebrates > Cnidaria > Coral ...
CTTTGATTCAGACGAAGCAAAAACGCGCGGGAAGAGAACAAAGGAACAAGTACAAGCCAAGAACAGAAACAAGTACAAAACAAGAACAGACACAAGAACAACACCTCACAATCAGACACGCTGGCAGGCCGGCGGATTTCAATGGATATATATATATATTTGATAGATATACTTTTTTGGAGGGGAGTTTTTTGCTTTTGGTTGGCAGCGCAGGACGGCAAACGCATTTTCGTGCTCACAACATTGTACGACTTCTCTGGCAGTATGACTGTGGGTGTGAGAGAGCGCGCCTGCCTGGCTTTGAGCTCTTTGACTGATAGCGCCGGCTTCATTGACGCGCACCAGGACAATGCAGTGCAGTTTCCGCTTCTCAGCAGTGTTCGCCTGGTGAACACGAAAGGAGGACTTGTGGTTGTGGAGGCTGAGGAACAATCACTACAACCAACGCCAGCCAACCAAGGCTATGGAAGAGTTGTTGGAGTGGTTGCGACAAATTGGAGGGGTGAGTCATGACCGCCTCGGTGCGGCGCCTCTTGCGTGGCTCAGGGAGTCGCCTCACTATCCTATGGTCGTGGCCGTCCCGGGAGGTGATGGTCAACAACCGTGTGAGAAAATGTTGGCTATGGTGCGGAGTGTCCAGCGAAGCACTCAGCAAACATTGGGCACCGGCTTCAGGATTTCCACCAAAGGTATCACCTGTGCTTTGGAGGACAGCCTCAACGAAGTGGAGTTGGTATCCATGGCCACTGCTCACAACCTGAAGGATTGTGTTCTGGATCCTCCGAAAACCGGAGATCGTACCTTGGTTGCGCTCGTCTTGATTTCTCAGGCTCGCAGTGGCCGTTCTTTTCTGGTGGAGCAAGTGCAAATTTTGAGATCTGAAGATATTGATGCCAGCAAAAACCTGATGCAGAGATTGGTTCAGTTGTCTCTGGCCAGTGGAGTGAGCACCACCAACAAAAAAAGATCTTTCCTTGTCTCAGACGTTGGTGGCATGAAGCCCCGCACATGCCGTGCACTTTCTGCGTGTCCCACGGACGCGCCTTTGCCTGATCAGATCGGAAGAAACGTGCAGCAGAAGAAAAACTAGCTCGGATGTGGAACTAGCCTGAGAACACGTACCTACGGATGCCAGCTCAGAAAAAAAATGTTGGCGGCAGCGGCATGTTGGCAGCAGCGGCTATCATGGCGGATGCGCAGCAAAAATATAAACAGTATCCAAAGACACTTTCAACCAGCCGCACTAACATTTTCAACTAGCGGACCCAAATCAAAAAAATTGAGCTGCTTCCGCATGCCGAGGAGGATATGGAGATGGATGCCACCACAAGCATGCAACACGTTTTGGTCTCAGACTGGATTGGTTGCAAGCCACCGAATGTTTTTGTCCTGAACGAGTGATCACCCAACCAGTGTGGTATGTTTTGTGATGAATGCAAATGCACAGTCAAACAGCTGCTTTGGCATGTTTTTTCATGAGTGAAGGATCAAGCAACCATTTTGGCTGGAAAACGCAACTGGCTGGAAGCCTAAACGTAGTCAGCCAATCCGTGAAGCCATCAATGTTACTCATTCCTGCACGGAATTGTGGTCGCCGTCGTTGCCGCTGTGTTAGAAAACAGAAGCCCAAACAAGCGCCAACATTTTGGATTTTCGCCTTGTGTGTTGCGATGATGCTGCCATGTCTTTGCTTGTTGCTGCTTCTTGAAACGTCATTTTTCGGCGGCACGGATGTGCGTTCTTCTCTCCTTTGTATCCACCTGTATTTCAGGAATGCTGCGGTGAATTGCCAAACAGAAAAATTGTTTCCTCATGATGTGCGCAGCAGACCATCGGAACATGAAGGTGGGGGGGCAACAGAAGGAGACCAACATGACAGCCACTTGAAATTGCTTGTGACCCAAAGTGATGCTACTTGTGTTCAACTTGTTTTTGTCGATCCCTGCAACGGCAAATTTAAAAGCATTGTGACCCACAGGAATGCATCTTTGATCAGTGCCATTTCCGTGCAGGTACCTCTGAGTGTACTGGATAAGAGCCAGTTCTTGGTAAACTCGAAAATTATTGCAGCCGGCACGTGTGTCAGCAATTTGCCTGTGGATGCTGTTGTTCGAGTGAAGGCCAATCCATTGGTCGGAGGTGCGCCTCAGCCCTGCATGTTAGTTAAGCCTGGGAACGTTTTTGACCAACAAATTTTAGTACCGGACTCTTGTGTGAAAGAGTTATTGCGGCAGAATTTGGTTGAAGAAGTGGAATCCACATCAGCTCTTCGCAGCTATGCTTGGCATTCCGGCATTTCGTCACATATGCAATGGAGCCGTTTGTTGGCGTCATTGCCAGACACACACCAAAAGCATGCTTTACTGAAACAATTTCAAAAAGAATTTCGAAAGGAATTTAAGAATGATGGTGCCGTGGAAACACCACCGGTAGCCCAAATTGAACCAAATACATCCTCTGATCATTTTGTTGCAGATTTTGACAAATTGACAACTTTTTTGAAGGATGCTGCGCGTGGAATTTCTTTATCGGAAATGAACCGCAAACAACTTGCAAAAGTCAGTAAAACTTTGGGTGTTTCACAGAAATCAGGTGGCATCAAGCGCACAAACGCAGACTTGGCTACAGAATGTTTGCGATGTTTGGATGCATGCGACGATTTTGATGCAATGCTTGATCTTGTGGACATTTGTGAGCAGATGCAGGGGCCTGAACTTTTGAAGACAAATGTGAACTCAGACACATCCGAGCCAGCTGTTGACAACACTTCCGGCTCAGCTGTTGCAAGCACTTCCGGCGCAGCTGTTGAAAGCGCTTTCGTTGTTGCATCATCATCTGCAGGACCTTCCTTCTGTGAAGCCAATCTGGCGGAACAACCCTGTGCTTCGGACTTGGAACCATTGCTAGCTTTTGTAAAAAATGTGCAAGCAGGCACTGCGCTGTCCGATGAAAAACGAAAACACTTGGCTGAGATAGCAAAGGTTGTGGGCGTGTCTCAAAAAACTGGAGGACGAAAGAAGACGGCCAGCAGCCTGGCCGAAGAGATTTTGCCAAAGTTCGCAGTAATAATACCTAACTCCGAGGGGTTTGCAAAACTTGTGTCGATTGCTACGGAAGTAGCGCGTCTTGTCAAGAAACGGAAAGCAGAGCTGATTACTGAGGTGACGGATGCAGGCATTATGAATACTTTCCAAGCCAGGCAGCAATCACCTGCAACACTTCAGAACATCTTGGACGTAAAACAAGGGAAAAAACAACCGGCAATTCTGCAAATGTTAAATGCAACTTCCGTTGAACTTGGAGATAGAAAGCCTGTCCTGCAAGATCGTTTGGAAGTTTTGCGCATACGTGTGCGAGACGAAACATTTCGAACGCTGGAGCGTTTGGAGCTCAGAGAGCTTAGAAGGTTGCTTAAAGTTCATAATGTTGATATTACGACTTCCCGACAAGAAAAAATATTCAAAAAAGATTGTTTGAACCTACTCAAGCCTCAAATTGACAAACACTTTCAAATTTTGGTTGACCAACAGAAAATTTGTCAAGAAACTGATCGAGCCAATGCTATGGAGTTGATGCACAAAACATTTGTGAACATGGATGACTATGATGCATACACTTGGCAATGGAGATCGTGGACCAAGAGTTCGAATTCCAGAGAGCCTCACAGTGACCAGCCAACCCGAGGCAAACAGCTTTGCAAACAGCTTTTGGATTACTTTTTGCATAATCATTGCTATCCAAAACATACCCGGGCTAGCCGTCAAAGATGGAGTCAATTGGACAAAGCAGAAAGATTTCTAATTTGGGCAAATCGCCAAATGAGAATTCGTTACTTGAAATTGATCCGTGATCAAAATAGAACTCCAAATGATATAGCCTTTTTGGACGATGTCAAACAATTGCCTTGTTGGATACACACGCACCCAGGATGCGAACCATATGTACCCGGAACAAACATAGGAAACAATTCGGTTTTGGCAGAGTGGGGCAGCACAATGGAAATTGCATTTCCAGACATGTGTTTGCTGTGTGGTACAAAGTTTGCATGTGCAATCGATCTTGAGGCATTGCGCAGCAAAGCATGTAAGCTATTGTGAATACCGCAAACGCTGCTTTTATTTGGCTCGCCAAGATGGTTGGAAACCATTACAGCCACAAGCTAAACGCGCCATCATTCACAATTTGTCACAATTTCAGGTTGCATGTGTTCCAGGAAGTGGCATCACTGATTGGCCACCGCCTGGCGCCATTTTTGAAGAGAGGAGAGAGGTAGCGTGTGCTACATGTGCTCGACTTGATTTCCTGGAAGCAATGCAAAAAACATTCCTGTTTCAAACCGATGCTGCCCAAGAAGATGATGACAGTTCAAACGATTCAGATCAAAGTAACGGTCCAAATTCAAGGACAGCTTCCCGCCACCGACCACTGCGAGTGCAGAATGTTGCACAGGTGAACAAAATACTTTGTGTACGGCGCTATGCCGAAAGATGGCCTTTAATCCCCAAAGCAGAGTTGTTTGCCTCTAGCATTGTGCATCCCTCCTTTCCTGATATGAAGTGGCTGCTTCACACCAGAGTTGTAGCCTTGCAGCCTGACACGTTTGGATTTCGTGGAAACAATGCAGAAGAGCCAGGGTCAGCTGGTGTTGGAGATGCAACAAAAAGTTGTTACCTCTGCCATTTGTGCTCTTCCAAACTTTTAAGAAAACATCCCAAAATGCCGGCGCCGGCGTTAGCTAATGACATGTGGCTGGGGCGAATGCCGCCTGTGCTTTCGGATTTAACTTCCAGCGAGCAAATGCTTTTGTGTTTAGGCCGGCCTTGCTATCGCAAAATCTTACTTGGGAAGAAGGGTGTGCCAGAAGACGAGCTTCAGAAGGGCCTCGCGGGAAATTCTGTTTTCTTAGCACAACCAACTGCCGGAGTACCAGCAATGCAATTGCCGCCTGGACCCCTGTGCCTTTCAGAGCATTTGATTATTGCTTTCGCAGGGCAATCAACGACTGATTTGTCCAAAGCTCATTGGGCCATGGTTCGGAAATCTAAGTATTTGGCTGCTGCTCACTTTCGCAAACAAGTGTGCCCAGCATTTCAAGACGTTGAAATCCTGCAAAATGTTGCGCAAGACATTTTGCCAGAAAATGGAGTGCCATCTAGCGTGCAAAATTGTACCGTTGCTTTACCAGAAATGTCAAATGTAAAGCAATATTTTCCTGGCCTGTCAGGCTCTGATCAACACATGCATCACGACAATTGCGATGGCATGTCCGAGGAAGACAGTGCGTCAGATATAGAAGCTGAAGAAGAACCCAAAACTACAAACGAACCAATCATTGCCTTAAGCTCTGAAAATGACCATGACTCCACATTGATGTTTGCAGCTTTTCAACAAAAAATGCAAATGCTAGAAGAAGAAGCAACCAAGATTGCGCAAAATGAAAAACAGGACTTATTGGAATGTAACGGTGTCCGGTCCACTTGCATTGATGAAGGTGGCAGACAGGTTTGCAGACAAATTGTGTTAGATTTGCAAGATACAGTTCAAAGATTGCACGGCGAAGCTAGGCTTCGAATCGAAGAAGCAATTCGGGCAACGGAGACTCAGAAAAATGCACACCCTGCGGCATTGGCCGTTCCTACCAATGAACCATTGAGCTGGTATCACCCTGCAACATGGGCTGCTTCTTTCGTGCAATTCGTTTACGGAGATGCCGTGCCAGGACTGACAAGGGATAGAAGTTTATTATATGAAGAAGTGTTTGAATTCCTATTGAACTGCCAAGAGCTATCCTACCAAATACCCGGAGAAGATACAGTATTCAACCCTGAAGGTGCAAATCGCTTTTCTGATCCTGCCATAGTCTGCATTTTTGCAGATGTTCGAAGACGCTTGTCCCTTCTGAGCAGCACTCGCGCTGTTGTAAATCGTTCTGGCTTTCAAGCTGACCTTCGCCTGATTTCGGAAGCTACTTCAGAAGATTTTTTAAATGCATTGAATGTTGTTGGCCCGAAGGCATCACTGCCCGACGTGAAAGCCAATCCCCGTGTATCACATAAATTGAAAACCGTGCTTCGGACTTTGTCTCTCTGCACTGCTAATACACCAGGTACAGATGCACGTCGGGCAACTCAACGACACATTGGCCACAGCATGAACTTGCTCTTTGGTCCATGTAGCTTGTTTGTGACCTTTAACTTTGCTGACACTCGGGCGAAACTTGTGTACAAACTCTTTTCGGATGCTTGCAAAGATCCCGATCAAGTGGAAGTAAGTTTGGATTCGGATTGTCCGGAAATGCCTTCTTTGCGTGAGATGCATCGGTTGGTGGCACAGAATCCTCGCATGCAGGCCAAGTATTTTCTTTTCATGCTGGAAACACATGTTCAGCATGTCCTTGGCTTGGACACGGCATTTTGGGGTAGGGTACGTTTGGTTCGCTCATACGATTTTCACAAGGAAGACAGCTTGGCTGCTTCACTAAGACCATGCTTGATGCAATTCCCAACAGCTTGCTTGGGGCCAGGTGAGTCGCAGGAAAGAGGTTTTGAACATGCACATTTAAAAGTTCATGGGCTGCAGCGAACTGAGTTAAATAGATTGAACGACCTTTTGCAATGCAATGACAGTGCTACCCAGCAACAGCTTGCACACTGGCGCCAGACTGGGGTGCAATACGCAATGTCTTTGCTACAAGAAAGCGCAACGGAAACTGCCCGCCAGCTTGGAGTGCAAGTGCCTCCGGTGGGTTTTACACAAGAACAGCAGAGGCAAACCCGTTTTGACGGAGGCCATGAAATGGATGGATCCAAGCGTCCTTTTTTGGCTGTGACTCCACCGGATCTTGACGGCCATATTGCTTTGGAACAGGACAGAGCATCAATCCAAAATAGATTGCCAAGGCCTGCGCTGGATATTCCTCTCACAGGTGCCTTGAACAGCACGTTGCCAGGATATAGATTAGTGTCCAGCTTTGGTACTTTAGTCAAGCAGCTTAACGGCATGATCACAGTGAATCGTTTGCAAACCAATGCTTTGGTGCCACCTTGGAAGTACTTGAGCGATGACTCAGGGGACCCCCAATTAATGATTGTGGATCCCAAGGGGCAACCAGTATCGCTTCAACTGTTGCGCGCTGATGCGGAATTGTTTGCAGATGCATTTGCCAAAGATGTTCGGTCATGTTTTGGAGTGAACCAAATGCATCGGTGCGTTGAGTCATGTGTCAAATACACCAAAAATAAGCTCAGCAAAAAAGAACAAATTGGCAAGAACAGAGCTCCTTTGTGCAGGGCCGGCTTTTTTCACATCGTTGAACTTGCACTCACCACCGTTCTTGGAGCAAAACAACCCAAACGTAAACGCAGAAGAGGGAAAATTCTCAGAGACCACGCAGGAATTGACGGAGATGCGGAATCACGAACATTTTGCCGTGTTCAATTGCGAAGAGACCATCCGTTCATTTCAGTTTCATCCGATGTTGCACAAGTGTGCGCTCGCAGCAATGTTGATGTGCAATTTCTTGCAATGTTTCCAGCTGATGTTGTGACAGAAGGCGATGGCCTTTGGAAAATTGATCAAAACATTGAATCATCTTGGATCAAACATTATGGTTTTCAAAAAGTATCACGCTTCCAACGGGCCATTGCTCAGACAGTAGCTTTCACTTTTTCCGGCATGCATAACATTGATTTCTATATAACCAAGTATGTGGCAAAACCATTGTCAACTTTAAAGCCCGTGTTGGATCAATTCAAGCAAGCAATGCTGCAAATGGAGCACAGCAATGCTTCCACAACCGCCAGCATGATGAACGAACAGGAACAAATTAAAATGAAGGCCAAGAAAACTTTACTCAAGATTGCTCACGCTGCTAACGGGTGTCACTGGCAGTCTGCCACTGAACTAGCAACCATTATCATGACCGGCGGCGACATGCTCCAAACCCACACGACACACACTGTGTTTTGTAAGCAGGTCATTTATATGTTGCACCAAGCCAAAGCAGTGTTGTTGCGTGAAGAAACCGTGGAAACGTGCCAAAGTGATTTAGCAATGGATTCAGTTCATGTGAATTTGCATTGTGCACAGGAACCTTCGCTAGACAAACCTGATCTTGAAGATGCACGAAGCAACGATGAAGAAACAGACCAAGACGATGCTGAAAGCCTCCGAGTTTCAGACAAACCTGCTGACGATGACAGTCTTGGCCTTGGTGACGGTGAACCACCAACCACTGACCCATCATCTTTCGAAATTCACAGGGAGAACATGCCTTTGGAAAATGGCAGTTTCCCAGAAACTCATGATCAACCGAATGAAAAAGCAACAGACAACAATGCTGAACGAACTCACCGAATACATGAAACAATGAACATCAAAACAACCAACATGGCCGATGATTATGCTCATCGTGGTGTTCATTTGAAAGATATGAATTATTTTGTATATGCAATGTTCGTCCGACGTGTTCCTCTCACAACGCACTCATCCGCTGAAAATTCCCTGTGGCCTTTTGACTCCCATTATCCTTTATCAACCACATACGGACAGCAAATAAGATATAAGATGGCCATTCCGCGGCTTTGCAATTTTAATTGCCCAAGTTTGCGGCAGAACCCGGAAGAAAATTCGATGATGAAGTCGCTTTTGTTGACGCCTTCGTGTTGCCCAGGTGCAGGCAAATGTCACCATGTCAGTAGGTTTTTTCCTCATTTAGGACTTGCTGCAGATGAGCAACCTGAAACTCTTCGGCAAAACCTGCGGAAAAGCAAACGAATTTCTAGTGCAAAGAGCAGAATCAGTTTTCAACAGACTTGGAGGGTGCATCTAGCTCGGATGCAACAACTGGCAAGACAAGCGTCTCAGCTTGAGAAGGCCTCTCGCAAACTACTTGTTTTGCACGATGCCACCTTGTTCAAAACGTGGCTGCCAGATACTTCAATCCAGGCAGTTCAATCACATGTAGAATGCATCAAGATCCGAGAATGTATAAAAGAATGCTTGCGAGTGTTGCTGATTCCCGACCATGCAATCAAAGAGGTTTTCAGCAACCTTTGTTGCCACTGTATTGCGCAGCCGGATGACGAAAATCCACACCGCTGTTTGAGCCTGCACTGGGGCCACCACGATGAACAAACTACCTTGGAACAATTTGTCGCACACATTTCTTGCAATGTAGCTTTCAATATGGATTTGTCAGCCGAAGCTAAGCACTTGCCTCGTCCCAAGCTGCCTGGGGAAGATGCAGATGCTTCCGGTTCAGATGCCGATGTCGCTAACACAGAAACCAATGACATGAAGATGCAAGTTGAGCCTGTGGGCACAGTGGATGATATGGAGGATGACCTTGGAGACATGATGGACGACCTGCAGAGTTTGTATCCCTTTGCAAACACAAAAGAAGCTCTAGATTTTGCACTTCGTCGAAAAGAGTATGAAGCTGCTACGGGAGCTCGCAAGTGCACCAACCAGCAGCTTGTTCTCAAACGCTATTATGCAGCTTTTGGTGACACAGCCTTTGAAACTCACCCTCTCGCAGCATCCAGTGAATGCAATAAGGCTAAGGAAGCTGACCACCTGGGGGCTTTGCTGAAATCGCATTTGCCTGTCGCATTGGAACAGCAAAAACATGCCATAGAACGCTTGAAAAACCAAAGCAATTTCCCAGAGCCAAAATCGGAACAAGAAGATGATTTGCGGCCTTTCCAGGGGCGAAGCAACGACGCCATGCCAGAGCTTGTGCCGCTGCCTTTGCGGTACCAAGGACCTGCAGCCGTTGCCTGGGAACTAAGCAATCGAGCGTCGTTGAACGAGGAACAAAGAGATGCAGTTGCCCTCATTGCAGTGCAGCTGCAGCGCATGTGGAACTCTATCCTCGGAAAGCCTGATCCTGTGTCCTCGCAATTTTTGCCTTGCAGTTGGTCAGGTGAAAATCTTAGTATTTTGTTTTTGGGAGGAGGGGGTTGCGGAAAAACATACACAATTCTCCGTGTGATTAAGCCCCTTGCAGAAATATGTTTCGGGCCCGACGGCTTTGCAGGGCAATGCCCATCCAACGCCGGCGCGCGGCTGTTTTTGGGACGAACAATTCATGCAGCTCTCGGTTTATCAGCCACGTCTTCTCTCAAAATGCCAAATCTGATTTTGCAAGGAAAAACAAAAACGAAAGTTGAAAGGATAGCAAACCCTGTTGGCATTCTTGGCATTGACGAAGTGTCCCAACTAGCAGCCACACTGTATCATGCAGACGCCTTGCGATACACGTATGCCAGAGCAAGGCTGCACAATCTTGATGTCAGGATCTATGCTGACGCCAACGAAATGTTTGGGCGGGTTCCGGTTGTGCTCTTGAGCGGCGACTTCCTTCAGCTGCCGCCAGTGCCTGACAAAGGTTCTCTGCTGGCGCCGCCTCAGAATTGTTCATTTGAGCACAGGCAAGGCCGCGCCTTGTTTGAAAAGATCAAGCATGTATTTCAGTTTCAAACTTCAAATCGTTTCAAAGATCCTCTGCTGAAAGAAATCCTTGACACCATGAGGGCAAAAGGTGGCCGCATGTTGTCTGAACGTGCTTGGGCTGCTTTGCAAAGCAGAGAAGTCTCTGATTCTCGCACACTTCTGCAATCAGGAGACTGGCATGAGACATCGTATGACTGGGCCACCGTGTCGATTGCTCAACAACTACGCACCAAGCTAGCTGCTGCATCACAAAAGCGTGTGTTGTTTTTGATTGTCGCCGCCGATTTCCCAAAACATCATGTTCCAAAAGACATTTTCCGGCGGATGCAGGCCGTGCCTTCCATGACTGCCACTAAAAAACTTATGGGGGTTTTGCCGCTGTTCCATGGCGCCATAGTTCGCTTGACTCGTACCATCTTGCCGCCAGAGTTAGTGCCTGAGAGAGAAGGCAAAATTATCTTCATTGAGTTGCATGAAGCTGATCATAAAAATTTTGCAGCTACACCCATATTTTCCGAAGGAGCTTTCACTCCCCAGTACTTGCCGCGCACAATCTGGGTTCAATTTGATGATTTGTCATGGGAGCTTATCGATCCAATGCCGTGCAGTCAGCACCAAATCTTAGGGGCCGACCGGGCCTGCAATGCTTGTCGATTTTTCAAAGGAGTGGTGGGAATCACACCCGTAGAAGCCCAGTGGACTTTCAAAGAAAAAACTTGTGGGCCAAGACTTCCACCTCTCAATGTTGATGTGCGAAGAGTTCAATTTCCCCTTGCTCCAGCTTTGCCTAAAACCATTTATGCACTTCAAGGGCAAACGTGTGAGCCCGGACTTGTGTGCCATGTGGCCTTGCCAAAAAAACTTTCTGAGGAAGCTCGGTGGCTAGCTTACTACGTTATGTTGTCGCGCGTTCGAGATTTGCAATCCTTACACTTGGTTGGCAAAGTCAATCGCTCTATCCTTGAGGGCGGCCCGCCAGCAAGACTCCAAGATGCGATGGAAAATCTGTTTGAGAAAAAAATGGAAGCTACTATGGCTGCTTGCAAAGCCGCCCGTGAGGAGTTGCAGTGGCCTGCTCGTGCTTTCACTAGATGATTCGTTCACTGCTTCCTGCGGATTCCCCGCCATCCAACCTTGCTGCCACAATTGTTTTTAGTTTTTGTTTTGGTTGGCGACGCGGCACCTTCGCTGCAACCGCATTGCAAAGCCAGATGGCCAAAATCTATATACTTCAATACTTAAGCCTATTTTTTGACCCGCAACGAATAATGTTACGCGCAGCCAGACTTGAACCAAGAAGCCGCAAATGCAAACTCTTGCACAAAAAGACCATGTCGCGAGAAAAAAGGGAGCGTTCGATAAATCGTCAGCAGTGATGTCATTAGAGAATTTGTGCGATGCGTACCAGCTGTTGCGAGAGTGGTGTTCAAGATGTTCATCATATTTTTGTTGCTCAACCTCGCATTTGGGATCGTCGCGTGTCGTGCCAGGTCGTTACCCAGCAGAGTTGCCAAGAGACTCAGAGAAAACAAGCAACGTGAACTTCAATCGTTTGAAAACTTTGAACTCTCCTGCCCGCAGAACCTGTAGTTTCCATGCTGAACCACCAGGTTCCGACGATAATTGACGGACCAACATTTGTCCTTTGTCGAGGTGAACAAAGAAGACCTGATGACCAGGGCGGTTCTATCTACTCCCGCTACACCTAGCTATTGTGCAGCGATGACAGTCGGGACGATGGTCAAAAGATTTGCACATGTGCGCTTCCTTGTTGATTGCCTATGGGTGCAACCACTTTTCACATTGTCCGTCCCTTGTGATATCTTCAGGACCCCTGCTCTAATATGGGGTCGGTTTATTGATTCGGGGAACCAAGTAGGGAGAACGCGATCGGATATCCACGCTGCAGGGCCTAGACGTTGCCAATCACAAATTGTTCTTTTGCTGTTGGGTTGCAAAGCTGGGTTAATTCTATTTTTTTGGAACCCTACTTCAACCCTCGTATTTGGGAGGCATTCTAAGTGACTTAAGTGATGGTTGTGCTTTACAAATTTCCCAGGGTTTTCGTTCATCTATATTATTGTTTGGAACCCTATTTCAACCCTCGTATTTGGGAGGCATTCTAAGTGACTTAAGTGATAGTTGTGTTTTACAAATTTTCCCAGTGTTTTCGTTCATCTATATAATTTTTTGAAACCCTATTTCAACCCTCGTATTTAGGAGGCATTCCACATGACTTAAGTGATAGTTGCGTTTTACAAACTTTCCCAGGGTTTTGGTTCATCTATGTTTTTTTTGGAACCCTATTTCAACCCTCGTACTTGGGAGGCATTCTAAGTGACTTAAGTGATGGTTGTGTTTTACAAATTTTCCCAGAGTTTTCGTTCATCTATATTATTTTTTTGAAACCCTATTTCAACCCTCGTATTTAGGAAACATTCCAAATGACTTAAGTGATAGTTGTGTTTTACAGATTGTCCCAGGGTTTTGGTTCATCTATTCTATTTTTTGGGAACCCTATTCCAACCCTCGTATTTAGAAGGCATTCCAAATGACTTAAGTGATAGTTGTGTTTTACAAATTTTCCCAGGGTTTTCGTTCATCTATTTTTTTTTGGAACCCTATTTCAACCCTCGTATTTGGGAGGCATTCTAAGTGACTTAAGTGATGGTTGTGTTTTACAAATTTCCCAGGGTTTTCGTTCATCTATATAATTTTTTGGAACCCTATTTCAACCCTCGTATTCAGGAGGCATTCTAAGTGACTTAAGTGATGGTTGTTTTTTACAGATTGTCCCAGTGTTTTCGTTCATCTATATTATTTTTTGGAACCCTATTTCAACCCTGGTATTTAGGAGGCATTCTAAGTGACTTAAGTTATAATTATGCTTTACCAATTTTCCCAGGGGTTTCGATCATCCAAGGAAGTGAAGGTGAAGCGCTCCTGGCTACGATCAAAGGGATTGTCAAGTGTTACCATGA
>Ga0126342_10015346_pt1 | contig 13435 bp, 13 predicted proteins | sample Cyp1metagenome_FD_92528 | JGI IMG/M metagenome (GOLD analysis project Ga0126342, IMG submission 92528) | Coral microbial communities from Lord Howe Island, Old Settlement Bay, Australia - Cyphastrea 1 metagenome | ecosystem: Host-associated > Invertebrates > Cnidaria > Coral ...
AAAATACACTATAATAAAATATAATGATATATATAATATAGTATAATACAATATAATATAATATAATTTACATATACATATACATATACATGTACATGTACATGTAACATGTACATATACATATATACATATATATACATATACATATGAATTTAAATATGAATATAAATATTAATGTAATATTGCATATTATATGTATATATGTATATATGTATATATGTATATATGTATAAATGTATATATGTATATATGTATATATGTATATATGTATACATGTATACATGTATATATGTATATATGTATATATGTATATATGTATATATGTAAATATGTACATATGTATATATGTATATATGTATATATGTATATATGTAAATATGTATATATGTATACATGTATATATGTATATATGTATATATGTATGTATGTATATATGTAAAAATGTATATATGTATATATGTATATATGTATACATGTATATATGTATATATGTATATATGTATATACGTGTATATGTGTATATATATATTATAATATATATATTTATATATATATATTAATAAGAATAATATGCATATATATATATATGTATATATATATGTATATAATATAATATATATATAATATTATACATATTATAATATATACATATAGACATATATATATATGTACATATATACACATATATCATATATCTACACATCTTAAAATTCCAGAATTTCATCTCCGCCCAGATCTTTCCCCAGGAGACCTTCGACAAGTACGGCTTGATCCCCGGCAACGCCATCCTGGCGGAGGAGAAGCACCAGCCGCTCTTCAAGGAGTTGGCTGCCAAGCCGGACGTGCCTTGGGTTCTGCAGGCCCTACGAATCGGTTTACTGTATATGGAATATAATATGAAATATATATATATATATATATTATATGGTATATATGGTATATATGGTATATATGATATATATGGTATATATGGTATATATGGTATATATGGTATATATGGTATATATGGTATATATGGTATATATGGTATATATGGTATATAATACTGTATATGGTATATATATGGAATTTGATATAACATATATGGGATCTAATATAGGTTATGGATTATCAACCACAAAAACGCTCCGACATCCAAGGAGTGATCGTTTTGGACAGAAATGGACATCCATGGCTCGAGGTTTTGCTGATGATGCGAATCAACAAACCCGTAATGATGATAACGAGTAATTACGATGGCGGTTTTGTTCAATGGTGCACATGAAGAAATATGCAGAATTTTGCACACTTTACCAATAACCATCATGATGATCAATCAAAACACTGCTGCGCATGGAAACAATTACAATGGTTATGATCATGATGATCACCATTTCCACTACTTGGGATATGTTTAGAGTTTGGAAGACCATTTGCAGCTAAGCTAGTTTGCCAGCATCGAATCAAACATCGAATCCATGGATGTTCCTTGTATAGCTGGGGGTGCATCAATTTGGGATGGTTTAAAATTCGGTTTCCCCAAACATGGAAACGTTATTTTTGTTTTTTTTTAGCCCCCAAACTAACGTACACCCTGAGAATCAGTATTCTTGAGAAGAAGGTAATCTTCCAACCCCCACGTCGTGGCAAGGTCTATGTTTATTTCGGGGTGTATGACCCGTAAGTTGTGACCAAGGTGCTGTACGTGGCGGGCGGTGCCACCCAGAACACCATCCGTGTGGCACAGTGGATGTTGCAGGTCTGGGGCCCACTGGTAGTGTAACCCAGAGCAGGGTAAAGATGGATGGTTTCCAGTTCGATTGTTGACCGTCAAGGGACATACAGATATTTCATGATCTGTTTGTTTGCTGGCATATTTAGCTTTGACATCCAATTCGATAACAATTTCGACTGGAATCGAACTTCGATTCGTTGGTGGATATTTCGAGTCTCGTTTAATCGTTCAGAACAGGTCAGTGCCAATCTTCCATCTCTAGTCATTCAGGTCAGGTATTTTTTTTAAACCCCGAAAGAACGGGATTTGGACGATTTTCCTGTGGGCATCTCGTGAAGGATGGGGGATGCGAGCTGCAGGAGCCAGGCAAGACGGCCTACATGGGCTGCATTGGCGATGATGAGTTTGGCAAGAAGCTCACCGATGCCTGCAAGAAGGTCGGCATGGGGCCCCGGGGTCTGCTGAGATCTTGGAATGATATGGGATGAGGGGCCGGCTTCAGCTTCGAATTGAAAGAGGGTTGTATTTCTAGCCGTTTTAGTCATTGTAGTCATTCTAGTCATTCCAGTCCCCCATGTGCAATGCTCGCACAACAAATTTCGGTCAAATCCTAAACTATTTCACCACTCAACTGTAACCACATACCTAGCCGCACAGGTTTCGTGTACTGTGCTGGGCTTCCAGGATGGTGTGGACTGCAAGTACATGATCGACAAGACGACGCCCACGGGTGCTTGCGCCGTCACCATCATGAACAAGGTCAGGGGGATTGCTTGGCGACTCTTGCTGCTTTAGTTTTGGATTTATTCATTTTGGAACCATAAATCCGCCATTCAAAACAAAGGGGGATGGGATTACTTGATCAGCTTCAAGACCTCAGAGGTCAACTTTCCACTTCTAAGATCTGGATCGTTTTTTCAGATCGGTGTATATTCCTTTGGGATGATCCCGAAAAACTCATAGACTCTTTTCGACTGGGGTGTTTTTCCGTGCATCTCTTGATTTATCACCAATGTTTTACCATTGGTCAGGGAAAAACCCGGAGGAACCCAAAATTCCAAATCAATTTTCTTTCCGCTTGAAGAAATCCCTTGATTCACTCATTTGTGTCACCATGTGTCACCATGGAGACAACGAAGCCTCCAGGAGCGCTCGCTCACCACCAATCTGAACGCCGCCAACAACTACAAGGCACGTTTTGTGGCAGCTTTCTGGGTCCGAAATTGGGAGATCATCCCCCAATTTATGGCAATCTTACAATCTTCTCATGGGGAAAATGATGATCTGAACCGATCCTAAACTGTTCAACCATTTTTGTTTGGTACTGGATTTTCTCCGTCAGACCTTTCTTTTAGTCGCCCGTTGCCCGAGGTTTTTCCAGGGCTGAAAAATGGCGAAGTTTTCCAGTCGCTGCCCAGCCCAGGCGGATCACCTGAAAGCCAACATGGCCACCCTCTCGGCGGCCAAGATTGTGTACAGCGCCGGCTTCTTCATCACGGTGTCGCCAGAGTCCATGGAGACGCTTTACAGCGGGATGGGGTCGTATATCACGGAAGCTAGCTTCTGCTAGCTGACGTCCCTCTTTAGCAAGGTATTGGGGGTGGCTGGAATCTCCAATCGCAAAGACAACATCATAGTTAACTACACCCCACCTCCCCCCGGCTGGCTGGTTCACAAGCAGTTTGGCTTGGCCGTGGCTCAATCTCTCCCGGGGACAGTCGGCATGTCGCCGGCAGCAAATTCGGCATCATCCGCATCCTCATTTTCATGCCAAGCTCCCTGCCAAGCTTGCTTTCTTCCCTTACCCCTGAGCCTCAAGTATAATTACAACTGATTACTAGAACTGGATGAAACTTATAGGAGTTTTTAGTTGTATAGTATAACTGGATGAAGCTCCCAGTTGCAAGATGTTGTAAGTGAGGTTGGTTTAATCCAGTTGCCCCCACTTTCACCAAAGCCTCATACACTTATTAAACAGTTCTGATTGTCTTACGTGGAAAAACGGCCACCCATTTCCAACCACTCTCTATTTCTTGGGGTGAACTGACCCCAATTAAAAGTGAGGGTCGTTTGGTAAGGGGAGTGGCACAGAAAACCTGGCAAAGTGATGATTTCATCCAGTTGGCACGATCTCCATACCCATCGTGGTCTGCTGGAAACAGAACCAATGGGATCTTTTCCGCAATTTTGAACGCGAAGACATGAGAGTCTCAGCAGATTTGATGACAGAACACAAAAAAACTCATAGGATCCCCCCATTTTTGGTAAGGCTTTGGCTCAAAATAGTGTACTTCCCAAAAGCCATGGTTGATCAGTTGATCATAACTTTCCCAACTTTTCAATGGCCTTGGCGGCCTGGGGTGACTTGGGTCTGGGTCAAAGTTGATCAACATCAAGAAATGAATGGTCACTGGCGAAAAAAACAGGTTCAATCGTTTGTTGCTTTAAGGGACAATGTTTCACGGGATTTCATGGGGAAAACTCCCATGGGTTTTCCATAGAATTTCCCTTCAACGAATCCAGTGATTTATCACAGCCTCTGAGGATTGCCTCCAATGAGATGTTGAAGACCGGTGGCATCTACTGCCTCTCTGCTTGTGATTTAGGGGAGCCATGTTGAAACTGGGACATGTGATCTCAAATGCCATTAAATGTGATGAACTCTGGTTGTTAAATGATGGAGCTGATTTGAGAAATGTCAAGAACAACTGCAGCAATTCGTTGTAGAGTCTGGGGGATTTTGATGTCTGATCCGGATTGAGTGGCGCTTACATATGCAGGATATTTCAAACAAGGGCTCTTCTTTTTAAGAAGCGACCAGGGACCAGGAACCAATGATTCTTTTTGGATGGTTCCGAAGCGCGATGAATGTTGCCATTTCTGTAGTGGATAAATGCCTGGGAATTGGAGTCCGAAGCAGCTACATAGCCTGGATATGCCAAAATCATGATTTTGTGGACTTCTTTGAATGCTGTAAATCCAACTTGAGGCGGTAGCCAGAATCCCAAGTTGATCTCAAATATTTCAAAAGCAAACTCCTTCACAGAAGTTGAACATCGAAAAAATTGGCCATCCAAATCATCCCACTGTGGAATGACGTCCAAGGCATGAATCTGTCGGCGCCCTTCATCGTGCAAGTGCCACCCTTCCGCGCAGTGATTGAGAAGACCCTGCCCCTGTGCCGGGAGACCCGGGCTTGGTCAAGTTGCTCAGAACAGAGGACGGAATCCATGGTTGAAGTCCCAATTTTTAGCCGTGTTTCTGGGTCAATCTCCACATTTCTGACGTTCAAATCCCTGGTTGTTGCAGCGAACATCCCTATAATTTGCGGGTGACATACAATATCCATTTTGCAGGGGCCAGATCCACCCGCATCCAATGAAATCTACGTTAGAGCTGGTCAAAATCTATCAAGAACCTAATGTTTTGCCATTGAATTTCTTGTTTTATCCATTCAACATCCATTGTTTATCCAGAATGAGACGGAACATCTGCAAGAAACCTCTATCTTTGCTGGTAAAAGCGAATGAGTTTCCTGCATATTTTCCCTTGAACCAATCCATTCACTATTATGTTCGGTGATGACATTCCCCATGAAATCTCATTAAATCCCTATTGTTGATAGTTAAAATCCCATTAAATCCCATGACATCCAAATTTTTGTTGGTTAAATCCCATCAAATGCAATTAAATCCCTATTGTTGGCTAACATCCTATGAAATCCGCATGTCTTTGCCCAGGCGACTACCTCTTCGGCAACGAGACGGAGGCCTGTGCCTATGCTGAGGCAGTTGGCTGGGACACCCAGGCGCGAAAACATGGGAAGACACCAAGTGGAGGGTGGAAATCAACGAACATTTCAGTGAGAAAAGTCCAAGGAACTTGGAATTTCCATTTTGACCAAGAACATTTAAACTTTGATGAACATGTGATTTCAACTCAGCCAACAAGAGTGAGATTTCAGCCAACAAAAGTGAGATTTCAGACAGCGAAAGTAGTGGTGAAGCTGCCGAGAAGGAGACGTTTGCGAGAGCTGAATACGAGATGGCTTTGGATTCCTTCGCTATGGGTTTGCCCAGAAGTATCACACAAACTTACCCTCTGGTGAACTAACATAGCAATGGAAAATCACCATTTTTAATGGGAAAATCCACTATAAATGGCCATTTTCCATTGCTATGTTAGTTCACCAGAGGGTAAAGTGGGTTTAAAACCTCATTTGGGTGTCTCTGAAAATAGTGTACCCCTAAAGCCAATGGTTTTGCTGATCATAATCCCTATTAAATGGCTATAATTGGGAATACACCCTATTTTCAGACAAACCTCATTTTCCCAGTAAAACTGCAAGCAGACTTGGATACAAGCCTGGCATTGTGGATTAGTGGATTAGGTCTACTGTTTGGTGACTTGGGTATGGTACCCTTTCCCTACAGGATCCAAGGGCTATCCCTGGATCCGGTTGTTTTAGAAGCCACACATTGTTGGCTACATTCCATATCCATCCATATCCTATAGTATGTGTCATTACATCCCATTCTATGATTTCTTAGTATAGATCCAATATGATCCAATGATATCCTACGATTCAACAACAAAAACGGCTCGTTTTGTACCACGTTTTGGGCTTTTGGGGCCGAAGATGTGGTCCGCTCTTCGCAGGACGTGGAGTTCATTGCCACCCGTTTGTCCTTGGTGCCCATGGCAGGCCCAGCCGGACTTTTATGCTGGGGGAATTGGCGAATGATTTATCCAAACGGGGAGATAATTATGTATACCCTCTGGTGATTTGTTACATAGCTATTGAAAATGACCCAGTCGAACTAGTGGATTTTCCCATTGAAAATGGTGGATCTTTCCATAGTTATGTGACAGTTTACAAGAGGGTATATAAATAAACAAATAAATAAATATATATATATATGTGTATATATATATATATAATGCCAATAAACGTAGTAACCTTAGTAACCCCCAAACCAATAGAACGTAAATTCCTGTTCAATAAAGGTCAGAAAAGTGCTCCCAGGTCTCTTGGCTTTCAATGACATTGATGTTGACATTGATGTTACGAAGAACACACAATTAATGACATGGACGTTCTCCGTCTCGATCTTGTCTTCGCAATCCATGTGTTTTTGTGGAATTCTGACACAAGCGTTTTCTGCAAACAAGAGTACCACCTAAAACAAGCAAACGGTACCTGCCATTTTCATTGCTGTGACCGTCCATCTGTCTCTTGTATTGACCAATCATGAGAATTGACATTTTATCAATACAGCTTTGTTCCAGTGGCTATAAACTGCAACGTTTGCTGACCCAAAAAGACTAGAGCCAAGGTATCAGCCAGAACATGTAGCAAGAACTTGCCACCAGCAACGGCACATCTTCAATGCAAATTCAGAGAATCTATATAGCGGAACGGAAAGTGGAAGAAGCACCTTAACATACTCCTCTCGCGTCCGTGGATGAATAGGATGAGACTATCAAGTTGGTTCTTAGGAGGAACTTTTCGTGGTCAGAAAAAAACCCACGAACATGGTTGAACATGGGGTTGTTTCTGCCCTAAGTTTCATTGGAATTATATGGACTTATGGTGAAAATCGTCCTGCACAACGCTGCCGGATTGCCACATCCCCTCATCCCCCTGTGGAAATTCCACAAAGCTACCAGGAACATTACGGGATTATCATAGGAAAATCCATGGTGGTTGACCTACCCCTCTGAAAAATATGAGTCAATGGGAAGGATGACATCCCAACAATATGATGGAAAATAAAACATGTTTGAAACCACCAACCAGTAGTCCATGGTAGTTGTCCCATTGATGAATATATTGTACGAACTATAATTTCAAGCCAGCCTTCTCGTATGTTTTTCGTATTCTTCAATCCTGCATTTTGGTTGCTCAAACTCTCGAAAAAGATTGGTTGAATCACCATCTTTTTTTTGTTAAACTCACTTAATTACCTCGACGTTTCTTCAGCGAAAACCGGGAAGAAACCACTATTGGATTGGTTTAGTTGGGGGAGACCATCGATTTCCCCATGAAATATGTTTTTTTTTTCTCATGAAATATGGGGGTTTTCCCATCAATCTTTATGGAACCCACCATCGATTTTCCTTTCAGCCAATCCATTGATTGTTTGTTTTTTTTCCACGGCAGGCAACAAGCCCTACAGGAAGGTGGTGATTACCCAGGGCGCTGATCCTACCGTGGTGGCCATTCGTGGCGAGGCCATGGATTTTTCGATGTTTGAGATGGAGATTTCATGAATATGGGTATGGATCAATACCTATTAATACCATTTTTAGGGGGATGAACATCCATTTACCAGCTATTTTGATGTTCACCAGGGGTACAAGGTTTTGACACACTGCCATATCATCCATGAATCTCAACCATGATTTTGAGATTTGACATTTGATTTTGATATATTGGATGATGCTATTTCATGATGTTTTTTTTTCCCCTCTAATATGGGTATTATGATGGGGTTGAGTCAAACTTTTTATTTCCATGAAATTGGATGGTTAATACCAAACATGACCAACATCTGTGGACCATACCTGCATGTGACTTGATTATGGGCCTTATGGGTTTTAGTTTTTTTTGGATTCTCCAGTATGTCTTTAAATCATTCAGATCAAATATAAATTCTGTTAAAAACCAGTAGTGACAAACCTTTCCTTTTTTGTGGGTGGTGGTTGCAAAAAAAATATGGTTGAAACACGGATGCTGACGCATGTTGTTCAGATGAAGCGACCAACCAGTTGCATGGAGTCCGTCCCGTGGTTTCAGGTGAAGAAGTACCCGGTTGCTGCTCTGCCCAAGGAGGGTGGAAGCAGCCTGTGAGCTGGGTGAGTGGTGGGGCGAATGTTTGATTCATGGCACCATTTGAGTGATTTAGAAAAGGGGTTGAACACCAAACAAAGTGGAATACACCAAATCGCCCCAATTTTGGATAGGAGCTTGAACCACACATCATTTGAGATCAGGGACTGATGTTTTGCTGATGGTCATTTTTCAAGGAAAACACCCAGTCCTTTGGGTTTCCTGATTTTTGAGCCATGTGGATTTTGGAATGTAGGAACTCAGAGAGTTTTTTGGGGCTCAGGAACTTCCCCTCAGTCAACACCATTGCTGGTTGCTGAGGGAACAACGACCCCCTAGTGAGGCAACAGTCAGAGTAGCATGAAAGCATCCCACTTCCACGATATGTCCGATATATGAGATATATATGTTTTCCCTTCAAAAACGAGACGGAAAAGATCCCACTTCCCAACATCTCTCCATTTCACTAGGCATATTTCAACAAGTGACATGACAGCCTCCCAGCTCCAAGATCTCCAAGATTTCCTCTGGCACCACGGGGCCACTATGGGCCACTGGGAACCAGGAGAAATTGGTGGACACCAACGGCGCAGGGGATGCATTCGTGGGAGGTTTCCTGGCGGCTTTGTCCAAGGGCAAGGACATGGAGGTGCACCGATGGGATGGGTCATGAATTTCATGGGGATTTCATGGGGATTTCATGGGATTCAATGGGGATTTAATGATAAATGGTGGATTCTCCTTTGCCACGGTTGATTACCGGAGGGCAATGGATGTTCATGGTTTTTGTTTTAAGGACATAGCGAAGATATAGTGGGATGGAAGGACTCAAGATATACTTGTGGGAGTTTTGGGGTTATTGTTGTACGCATGGTAATAACCTCCATGAGTTGTGATGTAACCCCTATACAACTATGGGTACATATTCGATTCTAATTGGAACTACACCCCAAGCCCAGTTTCTCAATCTCTCTCTCTCTCTCTCTTTTCTGAACATCCAGGAAGACAAGTTGTTTTGATGTGAGGCGAATCCAGGGTGAACTGATCCATACCAATAAGTGCAGGAAAATCTTGACAAATGACGCATGTCTGGCAAACTTGGCCTGGAGACTTTGGCAAAACAGCGAACGTCGCATCTTTTCTGTACCCCTGGACCCTCATAGCGTGTCTTTTGGGGAGTCCGAAAATCAAAGTCAAATGCTCAGATGCCACTTACAGTATCTCATAGATTCTCATAGTATCTCATGATCCCATCTTTGCTGCTTAGATTTCCCGTTACATCCTCATTCTACTCCCATTACATCTCATTCTTTGGTGCTATCGATCCCCCCATTTCCATTTTTTGCTGCCACACCAGCCCCCGAAGCCTGGGAGGCCTGCTGCAAAGCTGGAACTTACTCCGCCTCCGTGGTGATCCAGCACTCAGGACGACACGGGAGCCATCGGATCCACGGAAAACGCTTCAGGATTACATGGGTCGAGTTACCCAGGTAGTCACCATATGACTGGGGGAATAAACACCCATGGTCACAAGCAATTTTCGTACCAAGGGTCCCAGGGTTTTGACTCATAGTATGTGGAAAAACTGTTGATTTCTGGGTTTCGTAATACGATAACTTTGGATTTTCCCGATCGATGATTAGTTCAGGGTTGCACCCCCCAGTTGGATGGCTCAACTAGAAAGATTGCGTCTTTCCAAGGTGACTGAGGGGTGATGTAGCGACTTGTCCGTTGACTTTCCAACGATTTATTTTTTCAGGAAACCTCTTAGCTGAATCTGGCTCCATGAATTGCTGGGTCAACATGTCCGTAAACGATTTTCCTGGAAGCAATTTTCAGACCTAGTTTTGGGGTAGCTAGCATTTTTGATTGGGAAGACTGAACATGGCTGGGAAATTCCCTGTGAACGGAGGTTTTTTTGTCGAACATCATCTATAAAGGGATTCTCCACAGCCATGTTTGATTACCAGAGGGTAAATTGTGAAAAAAGCCACAGAAATGGCGGGTTTGGCATGGGTGAAAAAAAACTCTTTCTCAAATTTACAGCTGGCCCACATATGCCCAGGAATGCCTTGTGGGGACAAGACTGATTGACAAAGGTTTCCACAGCAAAGCGGCGGAATTGAATAGATTCCTGTCAATATCAGCACTTTGAATCAAGCTTTGATTGGTTCTGTAAGTATGGCAACTCTAGGGGAAGGCAAAATTTACTTATAGTGATGACCATGTACAAAGGCAACCGTAGTGACCAGATAAGTGGAACAAGGAACCCGAATCCGAAGAAGCGTGTCGCGACGCGATCTCAGGATCGGGTGGCTGAATCACCAGCTGATGTCGAGTTGGCTTTGCTGGTCGCATCTCCACGTCCCCCATATTTTTCTTGCCCCCAAAGTCGCCGGCGAAAATCTGAAGTGAATAGCTGTAGCCTCAGGTTCACCGGTTCACCCAGCAATCCGCAGGATGCACCTACCCTGCGAAGCCCGACTACACCATCTGAGATGTGCGAATGTGAAGAAATCTCTTTTTGGCGGCTGTCGCAGAAAATACGGGACAGCCTTAGGGTCATTTTTGTGCTCTGGTCATGGCCATGAAATGACAACGTACATAGGTGACAACATACAGCTATGTATCTATAATATATATATATATACATATTATATTAATACATAATACATATGTGTTTCGATGTGACCTAACGTATCATCCCGCCTGTCCAGACAATGACCGATGTCTCACCACCCGGTGACAGCTCTTGGGCCAGCTACGCGAGTCTGCGGGGCAGCGAGCTTCTATCGCGCGATCCTGCCCTGATTGGCTTCGCGACGCGAGCCGAGAGAGCGGCGAAACAGTTGGCGGAGGTGATGATTCGGGCATTCAAGCACCCTCCCAAGCTGCCCCAACTATATACACTTTACACACATGTACGTATTGCGTATATATATATATATATATACACACTGTATACAGTATATATATAGTGTATATGTATATATATAAATAGTGTATATATATAATTATATATATATATGTAGTGTATATATATTATATATATATATTGATTGATTGATTGATTGATTGATTGATCGATCGATTGATTGATTGATTGATTGATTTGATTGATTGATTGATTGATTGATTGATTGATTGATCGATCGATCGATCGATTGATTGATTGATTGGGGGGGTCACCTTTCGAGAGGCTAGTTGAATTCCCATGGCAGGAATTCTGATGGTGACCACCATAAAAGCTACCATGGAAACCAACAAATGGGACACATTCCAACAGACAAATTCATTTTCCACACCCTTTTCTAGAGGTTCACGCGTTCACGCTACATAATCTTTAGGAGTGAATGGGGGTGTCCCTTGACATGAGCGACGCTACAAATTAGTTGTTTTCACTTTGAGAGGGCATGGCTGCTCAAACATGGGTTACCAATGGACCCCAGAGTATTGCTCTGTTGCGGCAACAAAGCCTCCAGTTTTCGGGTTCCAGAATTTTGAGGCATACCCAACTAGGCTTGTCTCGATTTGTTTAGGTGACAAAAAAAGGGGTTTCTGATTCTGAACTGCAGTAAAATCGTCGGACATCACGAGACGTGGACCGTATCTCCCAAGTTTAGCCGCTGGCTGCTCGAGCTCTCTGAAAGGAAGATATTTTTATTCCTCGCAGATTGGTTTCATTTGTTCCCAAAGTGGATGATGATTGTGACCCCGACTTGACTTTCATAGTTTCTCAGGGGAGTTGAAACCACGAATGGATGGATTTGGGTTAGAACTAAGGACCTTCTTGCAGAAAACCAACCTTTTCATCCTTAAACCTATCGGTTTCCGGTCGAGTCTGAGGTCGGCGCGAACTGCGCCCAGAGGATTTGGAGCTGCTGAAACAAATCGTAAGGCTCCAGTTGAGCCAGTGGAACTGTGGATTTCTTGGGCGGTTTCAAGCCATAGGGCGATTCAAGAACTAGCGGACACGGGTTTAGAAACAACGAAATGCATCCAAATTTACCCACATTTACCCAAATTTACAAACTTTGGAAGCAGCCAAATACATCAATCTTGGGGTGCAATCATTGGCACATTTCCCGGCGGCGATTCGCCAGGTGTTTTTCCCAAGTGCTGAAGCCCAAAACCTTGGAAGACTTCTTGAAGGCGCTGGGGTGAGCCGTATGAAGCTTGGGAAACAATTGAACCAATGGTTTCGTCACCTCAAATCCAATGGTTTAGCATCTTTGAAAATTGAGGGATATCTTAAAATTTGGGGTGTATCAAGATCATCTTCATAGTTCATAGATTCATAATGATACATTTATTATCATTTATTAATCATGTATCTATTCTCCATCTTAAAAATAGTTTGGCCATAGATGGTGGTATACATCATTGTTGGCCGATATCTTTTAGGGTGGAACTCCACCAAAAGCCGCTCCCATGAGAGGACTTGCCAGAGGAGGAGAAGGGCAGCTACTATGGCATGGCTGCGAGGTGCAGCCAGCTGAGAAAAACCATGGAGTGGTGCGAAATGTCAAACCCCTAAGAAACATAAGAGTACATACTGTCTGGAGATTTTGGTCATGTTTGGTATTGATCATGACTTCCTCCAAGTTGATGTTGTTGATGTTGTCGATGTTGTTGATGTTGTTGTTATGGCTGTTGTGGTTGCTGTCGTTGCTGTGGTTGCCGTGGTTGCTGCGGTTGCCGTGGTTGCCGTGGTTGCCGGGGTTGCCGGGGTTGCCGCGGTTGCCGCGGTTGCCGCGGTTGCCGCGGTTGCCGCGGTTGCCGCGGTTGCCGCGGTTGCCGTGGTTGCCGTGGTTGCCGTGTGTGCTGCGGTTGCCGTGGTTGCCGTGGTTGCCGTGGTTGCCGTGGTTGCCGTGGTTGCCGTGGTTGCC
>Ga0126342_10015347_pt1 | contig 13435 bp, 13 predicted proteins | sample Cyp1metagenome_FD_92528 | JGI IMG/M metagenome (GOLD analysis project Ga0126342, IMG submission 92528) | Coral microbial communities from Lord Howe Island, Old Settlement Bay, Australia - Cyphastrea 1 metagenome | ecosystem: Host-associated > Invertebrates > Cnidaria > Coral ...
ACATTACAATACATTACAATACATTACAATACATTACAATACATTACAATACATTACAATACATTACAATACATTACAATACATTACAATACATTACAATACATTGCAATACATTGCAATACATTGCAATACAAACATACATGCATACATGCATGCATGCATACATACATACATACATACAGACATACAGACATACAGACATACAGACATACAGACATACAGTATACATGCATACATCCATCCATCCTTCCATCCATCCATCCATCCATCCATCCATACATGCATATATATATATATCATACATATACAAGCGCACATCATTTGAATATTGGGGGAGAAGGTATTGTGTCTTAAGTTTTCATGTTCGGATTGGGGTGAAACCACCAAGTTTTCCTGAGGACCCTGAGCTGGTTCGATGGCTAGAATCTGGGCACAAAACCCACATTTTGCCATGATTTGCCATGGAGGCCCAGTCGACCAACATCTTTTTTGGGAGGGAATTGGGTTGTTTAAATCCAAATGATCCTCATGGTTGTTGCTTGGACCCCGCATTTTGTTTGGTCAAAAAATGCGGAGTTTTTCCAGTCAAAATTGTTGATTCATTCCCACTTTTTTCTCGGTCAAAATCCGCACTGGTGTTGATTGTACCTCAACATTTCTCTAATCCACTCTTGTTGATGAGTCAGTCCACATATTTGATGGTTTCATTCGCATCTCATTGATATATTTTCTTGGTTCAATCATGTTGGTGTTTGTTGGTCATCAACCACAAGCACAAACACAACCACCTCACCCAGAAGCCTTTTTTTGGATCTTGTTGCATTCCTCTTCAATCATCCCCAATATATAAAAAAGTGATGGAAACGGAAAACCAATTTTTATTCCCTCTATCATTCCCTATGCATTCCAGTGTTAAATCCCCAAGTGTTGCTGGTGAAAGTCCTGTCTGCTGAGCCAAGGAACAGACTCCTGTGGATCTCTCGGAAGGAGACCAAGGTATTACCGCTGGACGCGCTGCGCAGGGGCCGGTGACTGCGGATGCAAATTGGGTCGGTGGACAAATGGGGAGTTCACTGGTGAAAATGGGAATTTGAACAGTGAAAATTGGGTCAACTGGGGTGAAATTGGATCAACATCAATAATTTAAGGATCGATTTGGATCGTTTTGGGCAGGGAAAAGTCTCATTCTAGTTCTGAAACATGGGGAATGGAGCGGGAACGAGTTAGACTTCACCTTCCCAGAAGTTGGGATTGAAGCACCCTGCGAAGCCACTCCAGAATTTGGGGTGTAGAACACCGGTGGATAGAGAAACCAAAGAACTCAGACAAAGGGGTGGTTTACCAACGTCATTTGGAGCTGGTGGCAGCAATTTTGTGGAAGTGGATGAAGTGGAGAACACAAAAAGGACCCAACTTTTTGGTACATGGGTCTGTTTGAATATGGGGTACCCCTAAAAATAACGAGCTAATGATGATGGTCCCTTTTCAATTTTGTATTTTGGGGTCTAGAAGCCATTTTCAGACAATATCTGTAGAGATATTTTCTAAAGCCGTTTCTCATCCATTCATTAGCCATCCAGCTTCCAGCTGCTTTGAGGTGATCCAGTACCATGGTGAGCGCCTGAAATGGCGGAGACAGATCAACGTGGAAAAAGCCCAGCGCACCGACAGATGCTTGGGCCTGAAGGTGGCTGTCATGGGGATCCGGGGTTCCACCGCGCCAACGGTGGCCGATGCCAGAGCTTTCTACGGTTGGTTTTGTGAAATGGGGATACGGTTGCCAATGATGGGCTTCAGCTAGGGGTTTCCTGCGACTCTCCTGAAGTTTGCCGAAGCTGCTGGGGTTCATCTTTTTGGGTAACCTGGTATGATAGTCTTGATAGATAGTCTAGTCCATACACATCCATACACTAAGATATGGATCTGGAATGATATGAACCAGTTCACCCTTGCAAGCTGGTTTTCAGAGCCAACGTTGACACTTTTTCAGTGTTGACCATCCCAGTAGAACGATGAATAGGTCCACTGCATCTCACCGCGAATACTGGTGGTGTCACTGGTTGGAGTCACAACTCTGGGTAATGATAGGTAAATGGCATATACCCACCTCCTTCACCCGCAGAAACTGGCTGGTGGTTTCAATTATTGGTTCTTTTGAACCATATTTCGGATATTTTTTGATCCCAAATGACTTTCGCATCAGGGTGGAACCACCAAGCAGGAAAGGGGTTTCCTCATTCTTTCCCCAGCTGAGGCTGGAAGCCTCTGGACCATGCCCAGCGCGGTGATCAGCACGAGACGTCAGCATACCTGTCGCTGTGGAAGCCGCTGCCCAACGCTTCGGAACAGGCTTAAATTGGGCGTACCGTGTGATGTGAAGGTCTTTTTCCAGTGAGTTGCGGCGTACCCCTCTGGTTTTTCCAGTGAGAACTGTGACATGGCCGAAATGGCCCCATTTTTAGATGATTTATCCATTATATATCCATTAATATGGTCATTTTCCGTAGTTATGTTAGATTCCCAGAGGGTAAAGGGGATCAATTCAAAGGACTGGATGCAGGTTCTCGTTCCTTCGAAAAACTGTGTGGGTCCATCTCAATCAGGGGTGATCCATCTCAGATGGATCCTCTCAGCAAGACCAATGGGGGATATACTGGGATATCATGGAGATACAACATGATGTACCCTCTGGTAATTTAACGTAACTATGGAAAATCACAATGTTTAATGGGTAAATCCACTATTTCTATGGCCATTTTCAATAGCTATGTTAGTTTACCAGAGGGTAACCAACAATCTGAGGATGTATGAGTTTATAGAAATAAGGTAATTATACCCAAATTTATGGTCATTTTTTGGGTTGGGTTTCATGATCGTCTAAGCCAATTGATATTTTCTAGTTGGGTACAAACAAAAGCTCAAAAAGGGTGTATGACCCCAAAATCATGTTAGCCAACTTTGTACCCGTGGAATCATGGGAGCCGCAGTTGGTGGAAAGTATGGCCAGCACTTTGCGGTTTTTATGATCCTCTGCAGAAAAGGGATTCTACCGATGCGGGTCATGATGGGTTTGTCTGGAAATAGGGTCCCCCCAAATCAATCATGGTTATTAAGTCATACTCATTCATCATCATTCTCCCCAGTTAGTAGTCAATTTTTCGTCATTTTTGGGTCGTCCGCCCCATTATTTCTGGCAACCCCTGGGTACCCCCATGGACACCCCTGGGCACCACGATTTCAGCCGACTCTGTAGGAGGCTCAAGAAATTCAGCAAAAGCTTGAGTTGGTCGATCTCCAGCTGCAACCTGTCTGAAAGGAAATTATTCCGAAATCCACTGGGGAAAAAATCACCATTTACACCCCCAAAAATGGCCATTTTCAGGCCAAGTATGGCCATGGGCTAGCCCTGATGATTTTAATGATGTTTCCGGGGGAATGTCGCGGAGAAAGATATGAATGGACCTGGCCATCCCATGGGATTTCGGGCTAAAAATCAGCTGACCATAGTGGACCAAACATGGGTATGGATCAATACCTATTAATCTATTAATACCATTTTTAGGGGAATGAACACTCATTTACCAGCTATTTTGATGTTCACCAGGGGTACAAGGTTTTTAACAAAGTAAAATGACTTACCCTCTGGTAATTTAACATAGCTATTGAAAATGGTCATTTATAGTTGATTTTCCCATTAAAAACGGTGATTTTCCATAGCTATGTTAGTTTACCAGAGGGTAACACGGATTGACATGGCTTATTCAATCCGTTTTTTGGTGGTGTCCCCATCGTTTCGTAAATGTCCTCGATGTTTTCTGGCTTCCCCATGAAGACTTGCAAGCAATTTGCGCGAGGCAGAAGGCTACCGGGCTAGCGGAGCGAGAAGGCTTGCTGCTTGGTTCAATATTCTTTGGAGAGTGATCTGGAGGATTTTTGTAAAGACAGATATTCACATCTGAAAGACAGATATTCACATCTTGGTTCAATATTTTTGGAGAATGATGAGTCTCTTTTCTTTTCTGACAGATATTCACATCACTTTGGATACTGAACTTTTGATCAGGTCTTTGAGGCTGGGGGTGATGAACGTTTTATTGCCATGAAGAAAAGGGTATATGAATCAAGCCCAAAATAGATAGAACAGTAGGAAACCTGGAAGTATGTGTTTCTTTCTTTTTGGGGGTTACCATGTAGGGGTTTTCCAGAAATGAAAAGATGGATGATTCATTGATCTGGCCAAATGATGCTGAATGTCACTTGGAAAAACAAAAAAATGGTGGCCGAAGTGTTCAGCTTGGTTAATTCCAGAGGAAGAGGTAGATGCTCAGCCATTTTGGAGGAATAGAATAACATGATATACCCTCTGGTAAACTAACATAGCTATGGAAAATCACCATTTTCAATGGATAAATCCACTATTTCAATGGCCATTTTCAATAGCAAACTGTTAGTTTACCAGAGGGTAACTATCATAAAACTATCATATGATATACCATGATACCATGTATTTGGGGATGCACCCAACACAATTCATTGATGATCTAAATTTCTTCATATCACCATTCGTTTGATGATCGTTTGATGCCCTGAGTTGGATGCTGCAAATGGTGAGCTGATCAGAGAGAAACAAACTCCGAAGCCTTGCGGATCGATGGGCCATAGCCTATGCAACGGGCATATTTTATAACTGAAACCAACTAAGAAGTGTCATGAAGTGTCCTTTTTTTTGGCAGAGGATCAAAGATTAGCCACATCGTTTGTCCATGTTTGTCCATTTTTTTTGGGACACAAGACACTTCGCAGAAATTGAGGTTCTACTTACGTTCCGGCGAGGCTCTAATCTTGGATAACTGGCGCTTGCTGCATAGTCGCCAGCCCTACCAGGGCCAGAGCGCTCGAAAGATGTGGCGCCGCTTGGAAGATCGTAGTGACCGGCCTCGGGCCTTGTTGAATTGTGACGAGTTTTGTTTTGATTACAATTTGGGAATCAAACGAGTAGCAAGGGAAAACCTATCAATGGAGGTTTCCGGGAAAATCAACGATATTTTATTCGGCATTTTCCAGCAAGCCATGTTTGACCAGAGGGTATGACCCAAGGGGATGAGGCCCTGATACCGGTAATTTAACATAGCTTTAGTTCGTTGATTTACCTAAAAAAGATACTCCGAAAATCCAGTTCAACTCCCACGAATAGCAACATTTTGGATGATTTGAATTGGTTGTATCATGTTGAGCTACTAAAGACATGAACCTTGAGGGATTTTCCCCTGATTTTCGAAATCTCAGGCATTTGGTCCTGGACTTCGGAGGGTTCGGGGCTGCCGGCGGACGGTGCCCAGACCTCCCAGCCGCTGAACGATGCGGTCTTCGGCCGGTCGGAGCTCTAAAGCGAAAAAGTGCTCGAGACGCGGCATGTGCACATGGCAATGCTGGCATGGCATGGCATGGCTCCAATTTGGAGCATACATACAGTACTATATATTATATCATGTATTATAATATTATCATATTATATATATATATGTACAATGTATATACACAATATTATTGTTACATAGTGTCATTGCGTTTTTTTCCGATTATTTTTGTTTTTACTATTTACTACTATTATTATTATTACAATTATTATCATTATAACTGGCCTTTTTGAAGATGAAATCATGTTCAATCCATATTTTGGCTAATCCATTTTGAGCGATGCCCAAATGTAGCTGATTGGGATGTCCCATGTCGGGGAGTTCATTGACCTGTTTGAAGGGCTGCTGGAGCTGATCCTACCAATTTTACCAACCCTGAGAGCCAGAGATTTCCGGGTTATTTATATAGAGTTATATGAATACAAAGTGAACATACAATCTATAACAATATGTACTTATATGTATATATATATCTACACATAGTGTTACGTATATAGTTATGTATAGTACGTGTATATATATATATGGTTATATATAGTCATACATGTATGGCATCACCCTGAAAACTTTTCAAGAGTCCTCCTTTTTGTGCAGCAAGAAGCTCACTGTTCTGTTGGTTCCAAACCAATGTCTTACCAAGTAGAAATTTGTTCTGGGTCAATACCAACATGTCACCCCCAAAATTATCCAGCTGATCAAAACTTGGTACTTCTTCACATCCAGAGTTTTCGTCATTCTGTTCATGGGGATGTTTACTCAGGAAATCAGTTGGCCACATATCAACGGTTTCTTCAAAACTAGCACAAACCGTTGGTTCTTGTGACTTTGTTTTCGGGCATCTGAATCACATCGAATTGGTTATATATACTAAGAAGTTCAGTTGGTTATCATGAAGTTAAGTTATATATTACCCTCTGGTAATTTAAGGTAGCTGTTGAAAATTACCAATTTATAGTTGATTGACCCATTTCATTTGGTGATTTTCCATAGCTTTTTGTATGTTTACCAGAGTGCCAGAGTGTATAGAATGATTTCCCCAAGAATATCACCATGAAAGATCCTCAACTCACGATGTTTGCCACCAGGCCGAGGCCGGCGCCGAGGCGACGGCCGCGGCGCTGCGGCGCCTCGCAGCGCAGCACGCGGCGCAGCAGGCGGAGCGGCTGCAGCGCCAGGAAGGGCTGCAGCAGCGCTTGGAGGAGGCGCAGGCGACCGGGATGGGATGGGATTTCTGGAGGGATGGGGCTGGGATGGTGGGAATATGAGTCTCTCTCTCTCTCTCTTTCTCCCTCTCTCTATGGAATGAATATGGATGGGATGAATAAGGGATGAATTTGATATTTTTTTCAGGGGATTTTTTGAATGTTGAGCAAGGATGAGATGAATTTAAGGGAGAATGGTGATTGAATGGTGATTTAGCCAAACATAATTGGGATTTAAGTGGGATTTAGTGACATTCAATGTGATTTACAGGGATTTGATGGAGTTGATGTACAAAAAAAACTCAAACGCGGCTGGGAAAGCCCGGAACTATAAATGCACAACATGCCACCCTATATATGCCATCCAAGTGTGATTTATGGTTTGACCGACACGAGAAATACGTGTCAAAGACCCCTGTGTGCCATCTTAGTGTTGCAAAAAAAGTGTCGTTTTGAGAGTTTTTTTTCCTCCGTATTGATGGCATACTAATCAACTTTTACCGGGGCCATCAATCTGTGACCCCGTATAAAATGATGTTCCTGGGAAAGTCATGGTCCTGGAGGGTTTGGAAAATGAATTGTGAAGTGCATGTAGATACCCTGAAAGGTCGATGCTTTCACAGTTTTCGGGATCTTTTCGGGGGGTTTTCATAGCTATTCAACGATTGTTTCTTGCGCGAATGTGAAATTTGGATGGTTGAGTATTACCATTCAACGATCCCCTCATTTTATTCCAATTTTTCATTGCCATTGAAATCTGAGATTTTTGTGGCTGGGGATGTTACATGGGATTATCGGGACGATTATTTAAGCAACCATCCTTCTACAAGTCTAGCCTCGATTTATTGGCTGTATCCCCAATTTGGTTGTTTGGTTGAGGCTCCCACATGAACGGTCTAGACATTCTTATCTGGTTGGTGCTTCGGAACATGACTTTTTATGACTTTCCATTCAGTTGGGAATTTTATACTCCCAACTGACTTTCACTCCATCATTTTTCAGAGGGGTTGGCTCAACCACACCACCAATCAGTTCTTGTTGGTGGTTTGCCTCCCGAAATCTCCAGAAGTTAAACCGCTGGTTGATTGCAGAGCCAATTGGTGGATATTTCGACCAGCAAAAACGACCCAAGCTCCCCAATCTGGAGCGATGTTGAACGGGAAATGTTTGGTTGCTGGTTTTTCATTTTCATGTCAAAGTCACACAATGATACCCAGTTTGGGGTTGGTTTAGACCAGCCACTTCTGGTACATTGGAAAGCGTTTATTGTCCAGGCACCAAACATAGGAACAGCTTCTTGGGATGAGCAGTGGCCAGTCATCAGGTCAAGAACATGCTTGGCAACCAGAAGTTCCTCCGTTCATGACTTCTATCGCAGCAGTTTTGTATGTTCAAACGTCCATGATTATTGTTCAACATGTTTAAGATCTAGTTTTCTGTGTGGTATGATTTCTTCCCCATCTTTTCTTAAACCTTCTATGGTTGGTGAAGCGCTTCCCGTGTTTCTCAAAATGCCAAGTCGCACACCCAGGAGAGGCTGCGCATTTGTCGGGAGATGCAACACAGCGAAGCGCACCAAGCCTTGTATCGATACCGGCAAGATGAAAGTGAGGTAAGTGGGGCCTGTGGCTGGTTGAGGATGGCATGGGTCCCTGGTCATGGAGTTGAAGGTTTTTGAAAGGGTGGGACTTTGACGGAGTTTCGGTGATGTGATGATTTTAGCGGATTTGAACATGGAGAACGTGATCAATCTGCATGGCTGTTGAAGCAAAACAAAAGGAGAGATTTCAGCAACAGTGGATGGGATTGACGGGCACATGAGACAATCGTGAAGCATTTAGGGGTCTTGACCATCCGGAGTAGTTATGGATAGACTCTTTGTCCCCAACCTGGGAGCTCAATGAGTATCTACCGAAACATTGATGTATGTTGATGTAATGAACAATGAACATGTACTGTAGCCTTCAATGATTATTGTTTTCCGCGCATTGCAACCACCAAACATGGAGTCTAAGCACATACTCATACTCGCAATGGACACCTGAATAGAATCTGATGTCTGAACATGGCATCTGTTCAATACAAACTTATTCTTTGCCTGTCATCTTGCTTGTGTATATCCTATTTATAAGAACCAAGTGCGGGCAAGGAGATTGGGATGACACAGGAACCCATTTGCGAGTAGCGCAAAGTCTGTTGAAAGACACCAGCTGGCTTTGCCACATCAGTAGCTGAAGGACCATCCCAGTTGATAATTGGTAAACGTGTTGTTAACGTGTTGTTCCCACTTGTAGATGGGACGAGTTCCCACTTATCGGGGACTTCTTCACTAGGGTTATCAGCTATTAACCACCCAGCTAGCCTCAAATTTCACCATCAACAGTGGATACCAGGTGGAACGACTTCAATTGGAGATGGCGGAAGCCTCTGCAGGCGAGAATTTGAAGTTCACCAACAATGTTGCCGATGGTTTCCAACAAAACGTGGGCACAGCACAATTTTTTGATCCCGTATATAAATAAATATATATATGTATATACGTATATATATATACATATATATATATATATTATTTGTATAATATAGATAAGTACATATATATATATATACATGTATTATATTATATTATATATTTGTATGTATATAGATATAGATAATTATATATATAGAACACGCACAAATGTACAACCTAACGATCCACCCACATTCGAGTCATCCCAGCCAGGCTCTTTGGAATCTCCCGAGGCCTTTGAGCAGGCACGTTACTTTCGGCGGTCGCGGAATCCCGTGCAGATTCCCCATGAACAATAGCTATTTAAAGGAGGAATCAAGCATGAAGAAACCATGAAACACATGAAAAACCATTAAAACAATAGATTCAACATATTCAAATATGGAGAAAACAAGTATTTCATCAGTAACAACAAATTGGAATTTGACTGGAACTACCGGAACCTGAAAAAGAAACATCGGCTCCGAGTGGCTCACGTGTACACATGCCCCGGTTGATATTGGGCCCTGCGATTTGTGCTACCGGTTTCTTAGGAAAACGCTATCTGTTGGAAGTCGAAGCGATATTGCAATTACCCCTGTCCCCTCCAGCTTCAATGTTGCGACTGGAAGTTGCAAACAACATCAACAGGAAAGGCCTTTGGTTGTTTCTCTTCAAGGCTGCATAACACCAAACTTAGAAGACAACATTGAACCGGGGGGACGGGCAAATCCCACTCAGATTGGGTTAGCGTATCTGTGGCCTAACCCCTCAGTAAGGCCCTAGTATGTCTGGGATCTCCATCCCTCGTACTAGACACACGCTTTGCTGACCCTACATCCCGCGGAGAAATGTCCCTCCGGCAGTCCGACCTGACACTCGACATATCTCGACATCATTGGACACTTCCCCAGTACTGACTTCTTAAACATTCCATGGGTTTATAACTCCAATAACTATGGTTTATGGTACTTATAACTATAGCTACTGGGGCTTATAAACCAACTTATAACTGGGGGGTCTCACATTGTACCATTGGGGTACGCATCACCCTGTAACCAGGACGCCCGATTTGACCCAAAATGACCCTGAGCTGCATCCGCCTCCTAGGCAGCTCCGATGCCTGCGCTTCCGAGCGAGGACTGGCAAGTTCTGGGTCAAAGACCTTCATATCCTAGCTAATCTTATGCTATAAAAATCCCCAAACTCTTTTTGGTGCAGGAGAATACAGGATATCAAGGATAGCTGATATCAAGGTGGAGCCCCCAAACCATAGCTAAGTTGGTTGATAGCTAGATCAATTATGGTTTATGGTAGCTATAGCTCCAGTTAATGGTGGTTATAAACCAACTTATAACTAGGGGGCCATCTCGTATGAGTCATGCAAGAAGTGGTTCTCAGCCAACAGAAAGTGGGTGTGCACTGGCGTTGTGTTTGAATGGTGTTGGCTTTGCACTTGGGACATTGGGCTTTCTACTCGTACCACCAAACCCCCCACTTGCTGCTCCACTCGATTCCTTACTGTCCTTGCAGCTCTATTTTTTCAATCGCGACGGACGATCCTATTTCAGTCTTCACTCGGGGGTTGCAAAAAAAGGAATGTGCTATGGTCTCAAAGAACACCCGGATTCCCTGAGCCTCACCAGCTGCCATTGGATATAAGCCAACCAGCAAACATCCCAGCAATTGGAGTCCATTTTCCATGATTTTCACTTTGAAATAAGGAGCCAAGCAGCTAGTGCTTCCCAACCACATGTAATCCAGAAAGGGTTTGAAGCAGCTCAAGACGGAGACGCTCTGCTAGAGGCTTAGGACATCGTGGACACGGCCTCAAAGGCACATTTTTCCCCAAGCAGTGTGTCCACACTGAGGGGTTCTTACGGTAGGGGTAAAAGAATTACCAGCGTGCCGTGCTCGTTTTTGGAGCTATGTCCGCTTTGTGTGGCAGGCGTCGCACTTTCGAGACATTTTGGGGTCTAGAACATTGTTTTGCATGACAGGTGCAGGACATCGGACACTTTTTCATCCACGTGGCAGGCGTGGCACTTTCTGCATGTTGGCTAAGATGTTGGCAGGCGTGAGTTAAAATGAGAGGTGGTTTTGGAGGTCATTTTTTGTGGCAGGCGCAGTATTTGGTGAACCAAAGGACAACGTTTTGTGGCAGGGTCTCGGGCCCACCAAGTGGGAATCATCGGAGTCATCGCAATATATCCGTGTGTGGTACCTTTTTCTGTATACCCTTAATTTGTGATTATGTGAATAGCGCCCCTTGAGTTTTTTTCTTGGGGATTCTTTATTCTCGTTATCTTAGACCCAGAAGCTCTCGCACCAAAAACAACGTGATTCTAATACCAATATACATATATATATTATATATATACGTATATATATATATATACAATGTGAGATCCCCCAGTTATAAGTTGGTTTATAAGCCCCAGTAACTATAGTTATAAGTACCATAAACCATAGTTATTGGAGTTATAAACCAACTTAGCTATCTTGGGGGCCTCACATTGTATATATAGCAACATTAGTACATGAGGGTCGAATCCCAGAAACTTGCTTAGCCTCCTGGCAATTGAAAACTTCTCATAGATGACTTTCCCAGCTATAAACCTCCATTTGTTAAGCCTCCATTTAGTCCAGAGAATTTCCAGCTAGCCATGTTTGATTACCAGAGGGTTTATCCCAATTGTTCTCCCAATTATATATTCTCCCAATTATTATCATATTAATAATTTTTCCAGTTATTATCCCATTAATTAATTACCGGTTTGGGAATGGTAACCATACCACCTTAAAAACTGGTGATGACTGGGGGATGGTTTATGGCATTGTTTTACCCACATTACCCTCTGGTAAACTAACATAACTATGGAAAATCACCATTTTTAATGGGACAACTCACTATAAATTGCAATTTTCAATAGCTATGTTAGTCATTGCCAGAGGGTATGCCATCCCATATCTTTTTCGGTCAATTTCATCCAACGTGTTTTGCCCATGATGATCCCATTAATCCATATATTAATCCTGTCATTCCAATAATCCTATTATTCATCCAATTAATCCATATTAATCCATACTAATCCATGTTGTTCTCATTATTGTCCCATTCATCCATACTACCATCTGGTTATTTAACATAGCCATGGAAAATCACCATTTTTAATAGGCAAACCATCTATAAATCGGCCATCTATACCATGGCTATGTTAAATAACCAGAGGGTAATCCATATCAATCCTATAATTATCCCATGTGATTTTTCCACGCAATGTCCCAACTCCGTGTTGCGTCCGTGGCCCCAGGAGTTTCTGCGCGAGGGAGCCGTCGTCTCCTGCGGAGTCTGGGCCTTGCAGCCTGTCCCTTTTTGCACCATGGCTCTTTCCCATTGCACTTCCCACACCTGGTACAGTAGGTGTTGTACATGATGTTGCCGATGTTGCGATGTCTGGGAGAGCACCTGCAGTTTCTCCCGATTTTACATGATTTCCACAAGTTCAAAGGCATAGATGATCTTGCTTGGTTGAAGATTCCACTCAACTATATTTAAGATATATGTTTAGACAGATATAGAGATATATAGAGCAACACTTATTTTCAGAATATTTTTGGGTGAATTTCAGCTGTTTCACCACACAAAAATCAACAAAACCCCCCCCCCCCCAGGCGTTGGGATTCCGCTCACTCTGCGAGGTCACGGAGCCCAGTGCGTCACCTCGGAGGCCCTGGAGGTTTCCGTTTTGTCACGAGGGCTAGCCCCATTTTTTTTCCAAGTCATGGCCATTTGGGATACGTGAAAACATAGGTTTACTGTGGTCAAGCCATGGCAAAGCGTCTCACACAGAGAAAGAAGAGGAAGTCAAGTTACATGAGTTTTTTTTTGGCGAAAACTAATGGGAATGTTGTACAAACGGGGATTTAACCCGTAGAGTTGCTTGGGCATCTTAAGATGTATTTTCACCATCAATGGTAAACCCCAACACAATCAGTTGCAGTTGGTTTATAGAATGATACCATCAGGATGTTCAACGGTGGAAGAGAACTAGTGGCCATGAAGGGCGGCCATGCGAGGATCATCTGGTTGGATGTTCACAGATGGTTGGCTTTGCATCTGACCGCTGCACGCGAAGGACCTCTCAAAAACGCATGACCCTTCTTTTCTTCCAACTTTATTTAAACACATATGTAGTTTGATGATACCCTCAAGTACAAGAGGGTCTAGAATGGTTTACCTAGAGGTCCAAATTTTCAAGGTCTAGAATGGTCATTTTTTCACTTTAGACCCTGGCCCGGGATCACTTAAGACCTTTTGACTA
>Ga0126342_10015348_pt1 | contig 13435 bp, 13 predicted proteins | sample Cyp1metagenome_FD_92528 | JGI IMG/M metagenome (GOLD analysis project Ga0126342, IMG submission 92528) | Coral microbial communities from Lord Howe Island, Old Settlement Bay, Australia - Cyphastrea 1 metagenome | ecosystem: Host-associated > Invertebrates > Cnidaria > Coral ...
ATTCATCATAAAACAAATGAACATCGATCTTCACAAAAAAAACACGTACAGTTTTCAGCCCAGAATTCTCACTGATAAGTTTATTATAAAAAAACATCATTGTGTGCAAATTTGGAATTTTTTATTGGTTGTGCATCTGCAAAAGCTTATGATCCATAGGTATTCCTTAAATTCCACTGAACCACCTTGATTGCGAAACACAACAGTTCATCAAGTTGCCTGTCACGGAGGCTGTGCATTCTGAATGACATTGCTTGAACGGTTCAACTACCATTCTATCTGGCATTGTTTCGAGCTTATTTCAGGGGTTGGTAAATTTTCCTGAACTGGGAATGAAACTTCAAAGGAACGACTCGTAAAACCACATTTTTGAGCTGTTAAATGCCTGGTTTTGCTCCAAGAAATCCCGTATGGTTGATCATGCTCTCCCCATTTTTGTTGGATAAGACTAGCTTTTTGCTGCTTCAAACACCATTTATCATGGTTCCTTCTATCTCCAATTTTGGTGGCACAACCATCCAAATCCTTGGTGAACGGGCTGCCCAGGTCGAGGCAAGAAAGCCTTGCAGCCGGAGCCGAACGTCCCGACGGAGGATGCACAAAGAAAGCAGGGCACATGAAATTTGAATTTGAGAGGATCCATATATTGTCGACATATGGAACTATATTAATGATTATTAATGGATAATCTTCTTTGACAAGTCGTTGACTTAATATTTCCACATCCCAATTGTCATATGGCATGTTTCCCTCTCTCAGCGTCCCTAGGAGCTGAAATCTCCACGTCCGGTGCCATCACCAGCACCGACTGGTCCAGTGCTCAGGAATTCCTGGCACAATTGAAATGACGTCTGGATCTCCATGAGTTGCAGCTGGAAGCTGCACACTTTCTTCCAGAGTGTGGATGGCGCCCAATGAGCCTGCAATTTTGGAATATTTTGGATGGTCTGTACAGTTTATACAGTTTCTACCACCAACAATCCTGGTGAAATGGGGATGGTTGACTATTGGGGTTTTACTACCACAGATTTTTGGGAGTAGAAACTGCCAGCTGCGCCTAGGAAGTCTGGAGCTGGCCACGCCTCGTTCTGCAAGCCCACCTCAGACGACCGGGGTACCCACCTCGGAGGAATGGGGGGGGGTTCTAAAGTCATGGGGAATCCCCCAGTCGTCACCATGGTTGTTTCAATACTAAGTCATGGTCTAATGATTCTAATGACTGCATGATTTGGGGATATCACTCCATGACTTTGGACACCTTCATATCCTTGAGGAATACTTAAGTGAATAGGAACTAAAGATCTAAGTCCTAGGTTGCTGCCTGAATATCAAGCAAGTTGTCGGATGTGCAGTGACAGCCATACTTGTCAAAGACAAGAAGGAGCTGCACAGAATTTTGCCATTCGGTGATTTGGTGATGAACATGAACCATGAGAAATGGGGTTCATTATCAGTTCACCACATGGGTTCGTACAAATATGGGGGATGTCCCAAACAATGATCATCGTCAAAAAAATGCGGAAGTATATACATATATATATATAGTATCAAAATATATAAACAAACCATTGTGTATAAACCAGTGGATTGTGGGGTATCTTATTTTCGATAAATCCACATTGGGGGTGATGATAGCAGCACTTGCAGTGACGCAGAAAGATCAAAAACTCATCTGAGGATGCGACAACTTTCGAGTCACCGAAGCGACAACTTCGCAGCATCCTGGCCGCCTGTGTTGCTTGGGGATCCCGAGCCTCTGGTCACCCTCCGGTAATCAAAAGTGGCAATGGGAAATCCCCGAACTAAATGGAGGTTTATAGCTGGGAAAATCAACGATACATGGGGGATTTTCCATTGCTATGTTTGATTAGCGGAGGGTACATTTAATGATATTTAATGATTATATGTGTAAATATGTATAGAACATGTCCTCCATGTTGGCGTCGTCAATTTGATCAAGCTTTGGATCGGGGCTATCGGGGCAACATGTCCTCACCCATCCCTTGATTCGATGCCTCTGAGAGCGTTCGAAAAACTTGTGGGATGGCGCTCTGAAAAAGTGAAGCCTGGGCATCCATCTGAATCCATCTGAATCCATCTGAATCCATCTGAATCCATCTGAATCCATCTGAATCCATCTATTCCCAGCTTCAAGTTTTAGCTCATTCTGAGTCTCCTATCAGGGATGGTCCCATCGCATATTCTATTTGCTACAGGATGGGTATGTAATATCAAGCTGCAAGTTGGCAAGCTAAATGCCCAGCCTTGCCGCATTGCACCCCCCACACTATTTGTTCATGATAAAATGCCCATAGTACCAATTATGATTCTTCAATTTAGGCTCTTTTTCCATATTCATGGACTATCGCCAAATTCGGTTATACAATACATCCATATATCTTTCGTTGACCCACGAATTCGAAGTCTCTCCAAGCTGTTGGAAGTACCGTGCAGATGACAAGGGCCGACAGCCAAGGATGGGAGCTGCGCCAAGAGTGAGGGAGCTCGCGGAGCCCACGGAGCCCGCGGAGCCCGCAGGGCCGTGGCGGCAAATGCCGAAAACGGCCACCCCATCAGGACACTTCACCCGAACATGGGGTAAACATATGTAAAATCCTATCCCCCTAATATGAAATGGCCCTTTTCTATGGTCCCATATATATATATATATACACACGTATATATACATATATATATATATGTAAATTCCCCACTAAACCATGGTTTCTATGAGGACAAACCACAAGAAGAGGTGGCCGGAGGCGGGGTCGGTTTGGGTAGGTCGGGTTGGGTCGGTCGCCGTCGGGAGGTTTGTCCAGGTTTGTCGATTCCCCGCAACCGTCAGGACGGAAGGACCAGGAACCGGTGGTGCATCCCAAAGGTCGCCCCGACCCGTGGGGTGCACCGGCTCTACGTGACCGAGCCGCCACCGGAGGTCGGGATTGGATGGGATGGGGTCCTGTGGGAGGTAGTCCGTGGTATCTTCTGTCTTTCGTCATTGTCTTCCCATCTGTTCAGGTTGGGCCTCTTCCTGCGCTCCCTTCCCGGCCACGTGGCCACGTCGCCCCAAGCAAAGGTCTGCTCCTTAGCAAGCAACCGCCCCTCCCCTTCCCTACCCAGCCCCAGCAGCTCTCGTCTTTTGAGGCCTCAGCCAAAAAATCCTGCGAGAAAGGCGCGGCATAAGGTGTCCCAGGTACCGGCATTAAACTAAGATCCTATCCCCTCTTGCCGCCAGGTGAAAAAGGCCGCCCAACAGCCGCAAACCCCCCTGCCTCCCCCGCCGCCCCTGCCACCCCCGGGCCCAGTTTGCTCCTCAGCTAGCTGCTGCAGTAACTGCACCCCGCCCCTGCCTTTCATCGCCTTGCACCCCGTCCAGGTACCTTTGAAGGGTTGCTTCAAAGTGCCCGGGGCGGACCTCCACCAGAAGCGCCGGGTGACCTTCGTTGCAGAGGTAAGGTGTCGGGTTAGGGGTCCTTGTCCCGGAGCTAGACATAGTGGGAAAAACAATTAAACATCATGAGTCTATAAGGGTCATCCCCAAAGATACTAAGATAGAACAACTATGTAGTCCCGACAATTTTTATATTACCCATATGATAACCTTGACTCACTCTTCCATCATTGTTCCGGGGATCACTATATTTCTCTTTGCATAAGTTGAGGTGAAACGTGCAGGATCTTGGGCGCGCTATCCCCAGTAAGGCCTCCCTGAAACTGTCTCACAGTGTCTCAGAAGTGTGATGCGAAGTGAAAAGGTTGCTGAAGCTGATTGGTGGATGTAAATTATCGTGATTTCCTGCAGCACATCTTGCCAATGTACACAAAAAACTGCTAGATGACGTGGCCGTGATGATGCGTAGTAGGCGCTGACATTGCTGAATATGCTGCATTGTGATCTAAGGAATCCTGGTGAAAGCTCTCTGTTTTTGAAAGAGTTGAGATGTGTGGAAGACTGTAGGGTGTAGAGCATTCTACAAGTGCAGGGATTTCGTGATTTTTCACCTCTTTGGGGACAACTATCTACAGCAAAATGTGCGCAATCCATTTCTGCAACTGAGGTTGACCACAAGTGAGGAGAAAGCAGCGGAGGTGCCGTCCCTGGTGGTAGATAGATGATTCAGGGGGTAAAAAAAACCACCATGGAGAGATTGGGCAGATACAGTTGGCACAAGGAGCTTATGGTTACCCTATCCATGATGGTTTCTCGATCCCGGAATGCCCACGTGGAAAATCCCAAGTTTGGTTTGTAGCTAGAATATATCACCTCCCTGTTATATTATTCTATGAGGAAATGATCCATTCAAATAGCCTCTCAGAAACACTATGGGATAAAACAAAGGACCATGAACCGGAAACATGGGTACTGTAAATGGGTTACCGTTCACATGCCCACAGCATCTATGAATCGAAACATGTATAGGTCACAATTCGAGGATAATACAACCCGCAGATTTAGTGTGATTCCTGGTATCAGACTTTGACCATCCAAATTGTGGGTAGTGTCGTTAGACCCCTTGATAAATCATCCGCAAATTTGTCAAAATACGATAACATAGGTATATCATAATATATTATAGTACAGTATATTATAGTATAAACCATCCTCAATTACATCCGCATGGTATAAACATGTATAAACCATCCTCAATTGAAGGTCTATTCAAGTTATTCTTCAGAGTTCCTCATGTTACCACATTGGACAGCGCTTGGCAGGTCAGTCTTAGCCCCGTGAAGGTTGAAGGACAGGTGGCTGGGAGCTCGGCCGGGGGGAAGTGGAGAGTATCCAGCAGCAAATGTACCCGGCCTGGTAAACAAACATAGCTATTGAAAATGGCCATTTATAGTTGATTTACCCATTAAACATGGTGATTTTCCATAGTTATGTTAGTTTACCAGAGGGTAGATCTTGTATGAAAATCCATTGCGTTCCCTTGGAAAATGACCTAGAAATGGGTAGAAATCTACCACATCGTTGATTTATTGATTTACTGGGGGGCAATAATGATGATAAAGAACAGAACAAAGCTTGCTGCTCAAACACACAGAATTGTTGGGATGAAACAAACAATCGGAGACTAAACACACAATAACTGAGGTTGAAACAAGCGAAAACTGGGGAGAAGTGAACATAAAGTTTGGGAGGGAACATACCCTTCCTGACAAGAGACCTTGACAGCTACCCCTTGATCCTGCCACATCACATGGGATATCCCTACCGTACGATGGGGATGTTTGGTGGTGCTTTGTTTTATTATCAAATAGTCCCTGGTAACCAAACATGGCTTGCTGGAAAATCCCCCCAACTATAGTTTTATACTTTTCCCAGTAAAACCATGTAAAACCTCCATTTTTGTTGGAGGGATTTCCCAGCCAGCCATGTTTGATGACACCATTGCGGGTAAGCATGCCGTACAGTCCTTTCCTGCCACCCAGGTGATTGACGATGCAAAGAAGGAGCAGGCAGCAGGGATACCTGAAATACGCACCATTTCGGTAATCTGGTTGGTGGTTTGGAACACGGCTTTTATTTTTCCATATACTGGGAATAATAATCCCAACTGACTTTCAGGGTTGAATCCACCAACCAGTAATGTTTAGAGTGAGGAAGTATGTAGAAGCCTGTTGATGGGCCGAACTGAGAACGCATCTGTAAGATCATCAACATGGTTTCTCCAAAAATAAGGGGATGCCACCAGCAGTGTACTCCAATCCATCAAAGGGTCGATTTCGAAGTGTTACTTCAATGGCCATTTCAGGCACCTAAACTGGAGGTACTGTACCATATAAAGCCATATTTTGGGGAGATTTCTCCTTACATAGGCCTTACATAGACCTTCTGTATGGCAGGTATCTCCAATTTGGGTTCTTGAAATGGCCACTGATGTTTTGGACGCATCCATGTCTTATAATTACCCCAACACTGAGGGTCAGGTCCGCGCAATTTTGCAGGTGACCTGCCTGTCAATCTCCAGTGACACATCTCAGATCATGGTATGATCAGCTGAGATGTGCAGATATGCAAGAAATCCTGGAGATTTGCCACATCCTCCCTTTGATGCGTGGATGTTGTCCATGAATGAGTAGCTAGTCAACGGTTTTAGATGATCTTAGAGTCTACTTAGAGTCTTAGATGCGTACAAGCCAGCGTGGTACAGAGTGGCTTGCGGGAAAACGACCGTCGCAAGACGGAATTGAAGCTTTGAGCATTTTGGCTTCACATGCCCAAAGCCCTGACAAGTGGAAAAAACAATATTTTTTTTTCTCAGAGATTTTGCCAATCCCAGCTGGACATTCCCAACCTTCGGGTTAAAGATGGGTTATGACTTTATGACCTTCGAATTGGACGCATACTCAGAGAGTTTTTCCAAACTCTTCAAGCAATTTGGTGAGTCTCAATCTGACAAAAGACATGGCGCTTTCCCACTCTGTCAATCTAGATACATATCCTATAACATACATACATCAATCATTTATCTACACATATCTAATTTTGTACATCATATTGCTAAGTTACTCAGGTATATATGCAAATATATAAAATATATATATATAGATCTATATCACTCTTGAGTTGGTGCTATCTCGCCATTACGTTGTTCCACTGACCCATCTCAGGACTCAGCACGTTGGCCTTCACGAAGCTCCGTGAAGGAAAACCGCAGTAAAGTCAAAGGCGGTGTCAGATCTGGGCACATTCCTTAAACAGTTTGGCATCCAAAGATTATCACCAGGAGTTTATCAGAGTTTAGCCAATCTTCGTGGACTTCTTGGTTTCATCCCAATTTTTGGTGAAGTCCAACCTAGTCGGTGTAGTTCTTCGAAAAGATCGAAACGGGCCCGCCTTCCAGATATTCCAGGCTGCACAGTGCGTGTGGCAGGGCAAGTGCGGTCCACGGATGCAGGTCGAGGGCCTGGCGATAGCTACAAGCGACTGATGAAAGGTTTCATGGCTTTATCACCAGACATGGAGTTTTTTAGGGATTTGATTGCGTTTATTTTCACAATTTTTCCAAATTTCAGTGGTGAACATGATGATGAACCATTGAATTTGGGATACCACTATTTTCAGGCAAACCCATCTATTATTGCAGTAAAATTGCAGGATGTTCACTGACTTTTGCATCTTTGGAAGTGGTCCATTATAACAGCTGGCTGTGACGTGCCTGGCATTTGGCTATGGAGTAACGCCCAATTTGCGAAGGTCCAGTGATCCAGTTGGGGTTTGTACAAAGATGGGGTGTCCATTCTACTGCCTTTTTTCATTGGGCAAATGTTGATTTAAAAGCAATTTTTTGCTTCCCAAACAAATCCATTAGGAAACTTCCCCCGTTTTTTTCAGAGAAAAGCCATTGGTCGCGTCGCACGACAGGTTTTGGAGCTCACCCTGAGTTGCGAATTCTGGCTCTGCAGGGGAAGTTTGAGGCATGTGGCCAGGTGATGCTTTGGCTTTGGGTCACACGTGTTTTTTGACCCACCAGACCCACCAATAGTTAAACTGGACATTTTCTAAATGTTATCCGTTGTGAAACCATGGCTAATAAGTTTGACCCGCATATCGTACTTCGGGGCTTGCGGCAACAACTGACTATGGCCTCACGGGGAGCTTGGATCACCTCCCCAACGGCAGCCATGTCTTCCAAGGGACATCCATAGGTTGATACAGGGTTGGCAGGTTCGAAGGTGGAAGAAGAGAACATTTCCCGGAAAAGCCTATGTAGCCTACGTCTCACGGTAAAAACACATGCTTTCCTGTAGAGTTTCCTTGAGTTCCAGTGAATGAAATAGTATAATCCCATCCCCCTATTATGAAACACCCCCATTCTTAGGTCCCAAATACATATAAATCCCCTACTAGACCATGTTTTTTTCCCCAACAGCGTAAGCTAATGGGGTCTTCAGCCCAGAATAGCTCCGGTGTGCACTGGTGCAGAGCCAGGTCAGGTTCAACAGGGTTCCGGAGAAGGTTCCGGAGAAGGTTCCAGGAAGCCTTGGTGCAAAGCCAAGTCAGGTTCAACGGGTTCCGGAGAAGGTTGCAGAGAAGGTCCCGGAGAAGGTTTTGGGAATCTTTGGTGCAGGGCCAGGTCAGGTTCAACAGGTTGAACAGGGTTTCCAGCGCTTGGCTTCGCAGCACGCTTGAGAAAGATTTGTAAAAATAAAATGTTGCGGCGTTGGGGATGCCACCGAAGCTTATTCTTTTTTGTGTTTTAGTATTGGTGGAAAGGGATTATTACACTCATACATATATAATTACATATAAATGAGAGCTAAATAAGTATCCATTTTCCATATCAAATTAGGAGCCAAGGAGCTACAAAAAGTTTCCTAATCAGATGATAGTCAACCGAATAAAAAAATATAGTCATCCTGAAGTCCTGAAATATAGTGGATAGAACATGGAAATTTCGAAATCTCCTCATTCAAATGGGAATGATATTAACATGTTCATATTCATCAATGGCCTGACTATTGACTATAATAACTAATAATAAATAAATAAATAAACAAATAAGTAGATAATTAAATAAATAAAAACAATAAATAAATAAATAAATGAATAAATGAATGAATCAATAAATAAATACATAAATAAATATATATATATATTCATCAATGGCTCACTGGTTGGTGGTTTGGAACAATTTTTATTTTCCATATATTGGGAATAATGATCCCACCTGACTTTCATATTTTTCAGAGGGGTAGGTCACCACCAACCAGCGATGTTGTGCAAACGCATCCTGCTCATCCTGCTTCAGGATGCTCATGGTTCACTGTCAGCTGCCTTTGCAGCGATGGATCTGGAATCGCGTGGGCCAGACCCTGAGAAGCTGCAACACAAAAAATCAAGATATGATGAGTAATGTGGGTAAAATAATGCCATAAACCATCCCCCACATCAGCATTTTTATAGGTGGTATAAACTGCATTGTTTTACCCACATTACACTTAGTAAAAACTATTGATATGACTTTGACGCAATTAGAAACTATATACTGAGGGAATTGAAATTATGATTTACACAGTAATTAATAAGTAATGATTCGTAGTTAATCATCAATACTTAATAATTATGAATGATTATGAATGAATGATCAAGAATCATCCACAATCCCTTGAGGATCCCAACTCAGATTACTGATGATTATTGAGAAGTTGCCCCTAAAACTCTCAGGACTTGTGAGAAACGTGGGAATGACGCCTGACCAACGTGAGAGCACAACCAAACAATGGGTCATATGTGGATGTGTCTGAAAATATGGTATGCTCGCCCCAAATGGCAATTTTAGCAAGGAAACTTATGGTGGATGAATGGAACACAGAAATACTTTCATTCAAACCCATCTCTGATCACAACTTGTGGGAATTGGTCTCCACTGATGCCCTCAACTCACCGTGAAAAATCATGGGATCATCATGCTTTGGAAAGTGCTGCTTTTCCAGCTTAGACGAGTGAACAATACACCCATCGTAACTTGCCTTGTTGATTTCGATTTTTCTTATCAACTGCTGACTGCTCATGGTTACGAAGACAAAGAGAAGTCGATGAGGTATGTCTCCTTTGGGGACTTTCACTCTCATCTCGCATGGGGCTCAGGGGGGCTCAGGGATGCTCCCTATGATCTAGAACTTGGGTTTTGCTGGGATAGCCCTAAGTCATGACAAAGATGTATCATGACTTTCATGATGTATCCATCCCCCCATTTTCGGACAAACCCTGTGGAACTTGAGACCGGTGCAGCTTTTCGGGACTAAGATGCAACCCGTGGGATCCCCAACTGCTCTGCAAGCCTTTTGGATCAACATGGAGCAACATGTGCAGAGGGTAGCTTTGAGGACACCAGAGATCCCAGAGAAATGGGGGTTCATGTATTTACTTACTTATTCTTATTTCTAAATATAGACGAACAATCTGTGTATGTATATATATATGTGTATGTGTATATATATATAATATATACATACACACACACACATACAAACATATTATGAGCCAATATACGCACCCCCGTCCACAAGGGGATGAGTCAGGGTCACAATGGCGAAGCCGTCAGGAACTTGCTTCCACCACAGCCCACGGTGAACGACCATGACTTTCGAGAATCCACTGGAGAATTTTCCTTTCAATTAGCTTAGAACTTGAAGGGAAAATCTGCAGGAATCCCCGATAATTCATGGGAAAAAGCATGGTTTCATAATATAGATTTTCCCTTAAACAAACCTGTTGAATTTAGCTTTCTGTTCTGCTTCGTTGGAAGCGCTAACCGCTGAACGTCTCCAAAGCTGGTAAGATCATGGAACATTCCTGATAGCACCATTTTTCACTCCCAACGCCCGGGTGCCCGCAATGGCCATCAATGGGGCCAATGGAGCCAAAAAGCCTGGATCTGTGCTGGATCACAGTGGCTATCTCTTCAATGAATACAGCAAGGGCCCGGAGCTGAGAATGGCCAGGTTGAAAAACATGTCGTTTTTGCTGGGACTTGGATCATGTAGGAGCCAAGAACATACTGCAACTGATGTCATCGGAAACTGAGGCAAAGAGTACATGGTGCTCAGAGCCGGCGTCTTACGAATTCGAACCGGCCCCAAGGGTTCAGATCTGGCTGTGCTGTACATCTTTGCAGTGGGTACTGAAGTCCGACAGCTGCCCAATTGCAAGCTGCAGAGACCTGGCTAGGTTGGATGAGTTTGAGACATGCTGGAACCTTTTGGAACCTTTACCAACAAACTGTGACAGGATGTGGCAATGGCAATGGCCATGTTTCAGGGTTTACCCCAGGGCACCTGTTGAACACCTCAGGATCCGATGTCGAGTGCCACACGCGCAAGAGCACCTTGGTTCTTTTTGGCACTGCCCAGAGAATTTGGTCACAGGATCGGTTCCTTTTCGTGGTAGCCACACTATTTGTTTGTCAAGTTTCAACACACATCCAATTTCCATTTTGTTGGTGAATTTTGCTACAACTTAAAAAGGGGACTTGTCCCCTTTAAGTTGGGGGATGAGGAGATTCAGGAGGGGAATCTGAATGGCTAGATTCAATGTTTCAACGATTCTGCATAGCGACCTCATAGCTGACGTCATAACATGTGATGTTTACTCTGGGAACCCCGGGAACCCCCCACAAAGAGTCTTGAATCCATATATGTGGCAGTGTTGAAAAATGGCGGTATATGGTATACAACACAAATGGCTATTTTAAGAGGGATGGTCAACCTGTGGATTTACCCGTTGCAGGTACCTGTTCACTGCCGAGTCAGAAGCAGAGGCTGAAGTGTGGCACGAGATGCTGCGTGTCACTCGGCGATTTGGGATCTCAAAGAGACCAGCGATTCATGGCTGATACTTGGGGGAAACCAGCAAACATGGAGTGTGGTTTGGTATACACACATATAATCGCATAATATCACATAGTAGTGTATATATATAATATAATTTAATATATATATATGTATATATATATATATATATATTTATCCGCACATATCAGCCATATTGTTCTTAAACCAGACCTCAGAGGACCAGCCAATATATACTTACCCCATTTAAGTCCAAACATGGCTTCAAATCTCTAGGAATGTGTAGGACTGATTCTAAACTATCGATGCTGCGGGGTGGACCGTGACCTCATGGCTTGCTTTTTTTGCTCTGCATACGAAGGAACATGGTTCTCGCCATTTGGCCATGACAAGCAGGATCGACAACTCCAAGTCCATCTCTGGGATCACGATTCCCAATTTACACGGCCTGTGCTATGATGTGCTATGCCCCAATGTCGGGATGTCGGACACTTCATTTTTGGTGACCCTTACAGTACTTTGTGGCCTTCCACTGGGGATGTAATTACTTCATGGCTCTGGGTTTGCCAACGATGTCGTTGATGACCCTCTGCGGTGATTCTGCTGTCCCCAAAACTGCTAAAACCCTGAAGCCTAAAGAAACCCTCAAGAAACCCAGAAAAATCCATATGAAAGTGTATATAGTGAAGTACCTGTGGGGCGTAGCGCACTTGCTGTGGGTACTGTACTAGTAGTGACTATTGGTGATCAATAGATATCTTTTTTCAGCGCAACCGCCTGAACCGCAACCCAATGTAGCCAGCTTACGATCTGAGACAAGGCGCACGTGTTCTAAGGCTTCTATCAAATCTGCGGAGAACAAGACACGAGCCCTGCTGGAACATATCTACAGTGGCTCCACCATGCACAAGTACAACTACAGCATCTCAGTTCCAGGAACAATGAAGAAAACAGGGGGTAATCCACCCAAGTTTCATCAGGTAGAAGTGATGAAGTGATGGTAGAGGTAACGTCATGGAAAAAAAATGGGAGGACAATCTGGTGCTTTTGGGGTTTGGATTGCCCATGATTTTTCAAAAAAGGACAGTGCCGGTTTGTCTTTTTCGGGTGCAGGAGGAGTCATTTTCCTGTCAAGACTATCATGGCTTCCAAGATGTTTTCTTGATGCATTGTTTTGGCGTCAAGCTTCAGCATCTGTAGTTTCTGTACATGTTGAATTGGTATTGGCCAATTGGATGCATCCCAAGTTGGCGCAAAACAGCCGAGGCAACTCAAAACGATCACGGCGCTTCTTCTGGGTGCAGAAGGATGAACTTTGCTGGGGCCGCGCCAAGACCGACTCGGAAGTTCAGAATGTGAACCTCAAAGAATGCCTTGGAATCGTCTATGGTAACTTGGCTCATGGTCTCACCGTTCATTGACGTTTCCGATAGCCAGATGTAAAGCCGAGAATTTTCAAGGGTATGGGCAAAGTCATCTCTCTTGAGTCTTGATCCAGGGGTATATGTATTATGAATATATATATATATATACATACACACACACATCATTATCATGAGACAAAGACACATCAAGTTTAGCAGGTTTCATCCCAAGCTTCATGACTTCAACCCCGTCGCATGTCTTGGACCTCCCTTGTGGGCTTTGCCAGGTCCGATGACTACCACGTTTCAACGCTGCGATCATCGGGAGGATCCGGACTGGGCCTGTTTCAGTCTGCTCTTCACGGGGCGCACCTTGGATCTGGCCGTGGCCGGCGACCTGCAAATTCACGCCTGGTTGTGATCCGGAGGACTATTTTGGCATTTTTGTTTTGTTTTGTTTTAGATAGAACTCACCAAATGTCGCAGGGGATGATGACTTTGTATGTATATATATATGTATATATATAGATATGATATGTATATAATATGTATATAATACACTATATTATGTTTTGTTAATATTATATTCCATTATATTCTATTATATTCTATTCTATTCTATTATACTATACTATATTATATTATATTATTGTAGGATCTCTTCAGTGAATGGGTGATTCCATGTGTCTTCCTCTACCCGGTGCATGTTGTGTATCAGCTGGTAGCCCTTAAGGCCAGCGCGTCATTCCACTAGAGGCGGTTCTTTATAACCG
>Ga0126342_10015349_pt1 | contig 13434 bp, 15 predicted proteins | sample Cyp1metagenome_FD_92528 | JGI IMG/M metagenome (GOLD analysis project Ga0126342, IMG submission 92528) | Coral microbial communities from Lord Howe Island, Old Settlement Bay, Australia - Cyphastrea 1 metagenome | ecosystem: Host-associated > Invertebrates > Cnidaria > Coral ...
GCTGTTTCAGTTTCATATGCTCCATAATGTCCAAGTGATTCCAAATCTCTGGAAGGTTTCACAGAATGATCAGACCGTTCACAGCTGTGCATCTTTGCTATCATGCTATCTCTGTCAGTTAACGTGATGGGTTGGGCCCCTCAAAAATAAAATGCACCCACAAAATAAAATGCAGGGGCCTGACCCAATTTTATTTTCAGATTTGCTTATTTTGTTTATCTTTTAAGGGGGTCCTGCCCCCTCATTTTCTTGAGGTACACCATAGGAGGATGATAAATTGGTCAATTTCCTTCCCCCAACATAGACCCTGAAAACCGCTCATCCAAAAAGATGCCAGTAGTCAACCCTAAGTTCATGGCAGGGAGTCGATGTTGGAGGCTGGAATATTAACCAACAGATGCCCCCCAAATCAACCAAAGTATAGGTCTAGGAGTTTAGGTGCCCTCTGGCGTCATTTTTCACGTGGCTGGCTGGAAAAATCCCAAAATGTATGTTGCTGGGAATATCATCTATAAATGGAGGATGTTCCATTTCATGTTTGATTACCCGGTCACCCTCCCCATCCTCCCATATCCTCCCCATCGATCCGAGGGGCAGCTCCCATTAGCACGTGGAAGAAGACCGTCATGGTGAGGAGATCAGTGTGGCCATCCTGACACGAGGCCCCTGGGCAGTTTGCCAGACATGGGAATGATGAAGCAACTTACATGGGGGTACTTATGCTACTTGGTAGAATTACATGTTACAGTATATAATTAGTTGTATATAGTGTTCATGTAATTAATATAATAGTGATGCGTAGATAGTATCGTAGAAACAATATAGCAGCATAGCAACTATCATGGTCGTATGAACCTACAAAACTTGGATTTAACACAAGGCACAAGTCTTCACACTCACTTCTTTGTCAAGATCTTCGGCTTGCTGCGGAACAGTTTCTGGCTGATGGAACCTGCCAGAATTAAAACCTTGTCACATGCACTTATGACATGTCCAGCAATAAAGCCTATGCAATCACTGTCGAGATTTCCTGCTCTTGAGCCTCCTCCTGAGCCTCCTCCAAGCCAACCATCTCAGTCTCTGTTGCCTGCTTGGTCTGGATTCTTCATCAGCTATGATCTCCACATCGACATCTACGTCAGACTCAGCTTCTACCTCTGATTCTGATTCTGATGTCTCTGTCTCTGTCTCTGTCTCGGCTTCCGATTCGGACTCGGATTCGGATGTCTCAGTCTCGGTCTCAGTCTCCGTCGTCTGAGTGGAGGCTCCACCATTGATGTCGTCATAGCTCTCCTCGGCATAGTTGAAGAGCTCATTCAAAGTGCAACCAGCTGCGGCTGCAGCAGCTTCTCCCTGAAAAAGAAGAAGAACCTCGCAGTCCGATTCAAAATCGAACTCCGTCCCTTGATCAAGAATATCCTCCCAGCTCTCTAAATCATCCTCTGATTCTTCTTCTTGAGCTTGAACCTCTTCTTGGGCAGGACGTGACCAGCCGCTCTTGATTGCCTTCCAAATCGTTTTGAAAAGCTTCATTATGCCTTCTGCTACCAGCATGCTTCCTGTACCAACCGCAAGGTTTATTCCGATCATCTCGCCCGAAACCTGAGCAGCAGGTAGATTCGAATTTGGTGTAGTTGGTGTACCGCTCCCAAGCTGGCAATAGACGTTGTTTTTCTTTGGTCGAGGGCTGCCAGCGTCCCAAACAGAACCGATGCACTGGTTGCCGATGGTTTGATCTTTGGGCGTTCCAGCATTGTAGTAAAACAGCAGGTAAGCACTGTTGAGATTGCCTTGGAGCAAAGTCAAGGGCCAACAAAACCCTCCGGCACAAAAAAAGCAGGACTTCGGAAAGAAAGCAGGGATTCAGTGAGTTTCAAGCAATAAGACTATGTTAGTGCATGTTAGTACAACATACATAGTACAATAATAATAGGACAGAAGTTACATGAGTTACAAAAGCTACGCAAACTTAGGCACCTGGAGCAGTCCAACTCAAGACATTGTTGTTGTAGCGAAACCCCGAAATGGGAGCCTTGTCGTAGCTGATCTTTGCTGAAGCTTCTGGCGCTCCAGGAACCGCGTTCACCACCAGTTCGAAGGACGTCTCCTTTGGGGTCTGTCCTGCACCTTGGATGGAAAATATTGGGAAAGTTCAGGTTGAAAGTCTTTTGAGCTACCCTTCAATCCACCCAACTCTATGGCAAAACTGAACTCCATGGGGTCCCCAACTATAGTTACGGCCAAACACCTCGTTTTGCCCGAGGCACTCTCAAAATACTGTGAGTTATGGGTCATTCTGGCATTCCTGAAAAGCTCAGGTATGGGACCTGTGCGACATTGCACATATCATCCTGAACCCTATCATACTAAAGCCGTAAAACCCTAAAACTTAAATCCTACACCCTAAACTCCAAAAACATCAAAAAAACATGAGGAATCAAAGAAAACCCTGAAAAGTAAAACACCTAAACCCATCTAAACCTTATAAAACCTTAACTCCAAAACCCTAAAACCATCTAAAACCCTAAAACCTTAAACCCAAAAGTGATGCTGGGCGAAACGAGGTGTTTACGCGTATAGTTACTATAGTTAAGTTGGGAGGCTGCCTGCATATCCTATATGGCTGAAATATGCTGAAATCCAAGTGGCTCAAGAGGAAGACCTGATAGGTATCACTGTACTGAGAGAGAGGTGTCCCATTCACTGTGTTTGCCGGAATCGGCTTGTGGATTTTGCCTCCATGAGCTATGGAGTTTGAACCCACGCAACCATAAGCATTGTATCCAGCAAGGCTTGCGATGGTAGGCGCTGTGGACGAAATCGCACCACTGAATTGAGGACCGACATAGGCATTGGCAGGCAAGGCTTTCAGCGTCTTGTTGGTCAATATTATGAAAGTTAACTTTGCAGATTGCGCGTTGCCAGAGGACATGTTCCAGGTGAGAACACTATCAACAAAGCTCCAACGCTGGATGGTCTTATTCAAATACTTCACCACGCCTCTGCCAATAAGCGAAGAGGGCTGCCCTGAAATTTGGCTGCCATCAGTGAAGTAGATGGTGTACAAACCAGTGTACGCGTTCAAAGATCTGTCTCTCGCCTTCGTAAAAGCTTCAAGAACCTGATCAAATGTTGTGTCGTAGCCCTGTTTTTCCAGCCAGGAGTTGATGAGCTTCATGGCCAACGTTGGATCTGTCGTCTTGATATAGGACGTGACTTCCTCGGCGTCGACGGATGTCAACGGCATAGACTCCATCATGAAAAGATATTGGGAGTTTCCTAAAATAGGAGTACCCCCAAATCATCCATTTTTGTAGGCTTTTCCATTATAAAGCATCCATTTTGGGGTACCCCAATTTATGGAAACCGGGAAACCCCCCAAAAAACGTCAACCTGAGACCATCCGACAGGCCATCAGCGCAATCCCGAACTACGGATACATATGAGGCTACATACAACCACTTTTGCAAGCAAACACAATACAAAAAGCTTAAAAATCCCTTGAATGCCTCTGACTGGAATTATATAATCAAGCTTCTTTTGCCCATTCTTTGGCAAAAGACATACTTCTGTAGACAGCTTGGACAAATTCTTCTGCAGCATTCGTGTCATCCTTCATCATCATGCGGAGGCGCCCAGCATGTCTGGAGAGTATGGCTTTCTCTTCCTTTTCTGTTAACTTGACGGCGTTTCTTTTCAAAAAGGACACCGGATTCCTCCGGAAAGCGTGCAGCATGTGAGGCTTCAGGGCCAAGTCACGCAACAACTCATATGCCGCCTTGCTTGCTTTGGTCGCTTTATAGCCCTGAGGTAACTTGTGAGTCTTTAAGTCTTCAATAGCCTTGAGGTCCCTGGTGCTGTAAGGACTGCCCTGGTGGAAAGGTCCTCTGAAGAGAGGTATGATTTGACAGGACTGAAATCTCAAGGTTTCATATGGTTTCATCATGTTCATCGCAAAAACGAGGAACTACCCAGAATCCCAACTTACTCTGTCGGTTATTTAATATAGCCATGGCATAGATGGCCCATAGAAATAGAGGTTTAGCTATTAAACATGGTGATTTTCCATGGCTATGTTAGTCATAACCAGATGGTACCCGAAAATTTCTTCGAACCAGCCGGTCCTGCCAAAGGTTTGGATTCCTTTGAGGTCAGCCGCAGGCCCAACTGGGCGGCTATGACAGCGTTCGCCTTTTTCAAGGTTTTTGGCGGAATGTAAAATGTGGAGATACCTTGGCTCAACAGCGATGCCGGATGATGCCGGGCCAGTTGGGAAACGTTGGGAAATGGGAAGCCCAGGAAGATAAAAAAGAACTACCCGGGCCATGAAGCTTTGGCTTTCGCTTGGAGTCTGCATCGGATGATCCCACAGCTTCAACTACAGGAAAACAACTCCCATCTTGGTAACCCAGGGTTCATGGGTATGAATGTGTCCATATCATCATATCAGTATCCGTATCACATCGCAAAAGCACAGCAGAAAGAGATTCCAACTTCCCCCTTTAAATTCGATCGATCTGCCGTTGATCTTCTTCTGGACCTTTGGGTCCCAAAGCTCACGGATGGTGAATCGATCAATCCTGGGATCGACAATGGAGAACTGCGGGGCGATGTAATGCGTTAATTGATGATCCTCACCATAAATCTCCTCAAGCTTCTTGACCAGCATGGGGAACTTGGTGTCTTTGAAGCCAGTGAAGTTGAATCCCATGTCACCAACACTGCCTGGAATACTTTGGTGACAAAAAAGTGAAGCAACTTATATTATGGAATGTAACCAAGAATCAACCTCACTAATGTGTTATTTGTCCAATTGCAGCCTGTTACATCAATATATATAATATCATTATCATAAACCCAATCAGCTGTCACATTTCGAAGAAAAAACTATTTGCCTTTGGGTATTGGGTTTTTCACGGCCTTTTGCCGAGCAACCCACTTGGAAAAGAACCACGTGACCATCGGTGAAGAGCGTTCTCTCCCGCAACAGCAAATCGGTGGCCTCCAAGATCTGCAGCCCGGGGCGGGAGGGATCCACACTGAGATCAGCCGACCTGAGATCAGCCCGAACTGGGGATCTTTCATGGCACACCCCTGGCATCAAAATAGCTGGGTTAAAACGGTTAAAATGGATGGACTCATCCCCTAAGAAGAAACTGTATCTATAGGTATTGATCATTATTGATCCACAGCCATATCTTCAATGTTTTATCTGAAAAAACATTAATCCGCTCAGCTCTGTGATACTGTACCAAATTAAATGGATGGTCCTACAAAGCCTGTTCAATCTGTAAATGCCATCCAAGCTCTTCCCCGCAGTTCAAAGTTCAGTTATTTTGACAGGGTACATTGGATCAGTAAGATCAATAAGGCGAAAATGCGAAGTTGACAGTGAATGACACGTCAAAATATGGAAACACCATGAAAACAAAATGAACAAATTGAAAAATAGACCTGCCGACATGCAGTCGATCGCAGAGACGCCCGGGAGCATCTGTGCATCAAAGCCTTCCAGCCATGCAATCTGTAAAGCACGATGTGCTGGGCTCACAAAAATGCCGGGGTGGCCATAGAATACTCCAACCTAAGGCAGTGGCCAAGGCCAAAAGATCAAAAGGAGTGCACCTAAGAAATGCAAAGGAAGGAGTCAACGCTTCATGTTACGAGACCAGCCACAACATACTTTCCATCACGAAGACTTTCCAACAACTTCTCCGCCATCTGGGTATAAGTGTCGCGGCGAGGCTTGCCATTTCCATAGAGGTTGTAGAGATCGATTGACTTCTTGGCATGTTCCTGAATGAACAGCTCTGTTGTTGGATCAGCCACGGCATAGTAGACAATATCCGCCGCCTCAACATGACCCAGGCCCTCCAGTGTGAAGTGACCAACACCTTTGATGCCGGAGCCGACCAGAACCAGCTTCCCAGCTCGTGCACCGGCCCTGAGTTTCACCGCTGGTGGAACTGGTTGGACCCGTTGCATCAAATCACTGGTGTCGCTGATGGAACTGCTATCCTCACAGACGTTGCCATTGCCATTGCCATTGACATTGGGACATGAGAGCTGCGCTTGCGCTGCCACCAACAGCAAACTCACGAGTAGCAAGGCCATGGCCCGTCTCGCAAGAACTGTTATCAAATGCTAAATGTCATCAGAGTTTTTTCTATGTTGATCATGTGCTTGGGTAGTCTTCATAACATGTTTTCTTTGGCCGCATGGACGAAGTCGAGGCTGGACATAGGTTCCATTCTACTACCTTCCATGGACATGGGCTCCTCCGAAACCCATCATGCCTGGTTCACTGGTCCAATTCGATTTTGAACATGTTGCCAGTTGTCCAGTTGTAAGCAAATACACATACCAACTAAACCAACTGATTGGTTTTCTGACACTGTAGCACAACTGTAGCAAAAACATGTGCACGTGTTGCATGCAAAAAGATTCATTCATGCCCCCTGAGCATGGGTTTGCTCTTTCAGAAATACCTGATTCAAATATGGTTTTCTTCAAATATCAGTAATGTGTATTAATACTAAATTATAGAAGTGTCCAACAACCATTTAAAAAATGCAATGTACTAAAGAATAAATAAAGTGTCCAACATCATTCAAGCATCATTCAAAATAAACAAGTGTGTAATATATATGTTGAATATGTTCCAGTGTCCAACCATTCAACCATCAACCATCAACAACCATTCAACAACCAGCAGCTGCCTTGTTGGGATCCAGGTGCCGCCACAGCGCCGCCTGGAGCCGCGACTCCAATTCGTCGCAGATCTGGCGGATGCGTTTGAAAAAAAAATACATGGGAAAATCAAGGGGAAATCATGACAAATCATAGAAAATCATGGAAAATCCGGTGACGTTACTATATAATGTAATGTAATGTAATACAATATAGCTGTATCTCTATCTATATCTCTGTGTGTGTGTGTTACCTGGGAACTTGGGATGTTTGTTCACCGCGGGAATTGAGGCCCAATGTTCACAGTAAAGTGAATGGGAAATGCGCCTCGGTTTTCAATGCAAAATGGGGATTTAATAAACATATATAAACATGAACAAAGCACAAAATTGAATACTTATTGGTTGGATTTTTTCAGGACTTTGGATCAAGTTGGATTTGGAATCATTCGGATGTTTTGTGGAAAAAAAATGGCAAAATCTCCAGCGATTCGATGGTGGAGATAGCTGATCGAATAGCAACGAAATTGGGGAACAAAATTCATCATAAAGCGATATTAAGATGTACATACATATATATATAATATGTATATATATATACTGTATAATTATATACTGGTTGGTGGTTGACCTACCCCTCTGAAAAATATTAGTCAATTGGGATTATTATTCCCAATATATGGAACAATATAAAATGTTCCAAACCACCAACCAGATATATATATATATATTATATCAAGCCCATGGGAGCTGTTTAATGCTCTGCAGGTCACAGCTTTTCTTCGAAATTCGACTGTTTGCCACCTAGGCTCTGCAGTTGCAAACTGCGGTAAAAGAATTTCCCGGTCCATTCACATGGAACGGGGTGAAGCAAGAAGCTGTTAGGGCTAAGCATATGTGGCCGAACGGTCCTTGGCAACTTGGGGATGGAGTCATTTTTTGTTTCTTTTTTCGAAAGCGATGCGCAGTGGCCACATAGCTTTTCTTGCATCCCTGTACTTGAATCCGAACTGTACAAGATACAGCTCCTGGGCTTCGAAAATTGGTCTCCCTTCAACTCGAAGCCATCACTGCCGAGCTCTTCCAGCAGCTGTGTCCAGATCTCGGGTGGTTGATACTTCAACAAACGGGAAGCCTCCTGGAGTGATGGCTTCAAAATCGAGACCCTTATGGGGCAACATCCCCTGAGCTTTTTGTAGCACCAACCAGTGCTGGTAGAAAAACAGCAGCACTGCAGGGCAGGAAGATCAAAAAATCCACAGCATGTATCAACATGTGGCAGAATCATGTCTGAAGGGGTGGAACTCTTCTAGTGATGTTTCTTAAATTTTTCAGAAAGAACTCCTTGGCCCAGCTTGGTTTGGCAGGCTGCCTGAACCTCTGGGAAAACTGGGAGGCGTATCCGATGGATTAAGCCGATTAAGCATCGACAATGGCCAATGACCACATGTCCGTCTGTGGGACTCAGGGCATGCTCAAACCTCAGCACAAGTGAAGCCAATCACCTGAAAATTTGGGTGTCTCACCACAGCAAGTGGACGATTTCACTAAATAGAAATTAGCATATTACCATGGGTCTAGCCTATTGGAATGTGCACTGGCCTTGGATTTGACTTGAACAAATGACAACAGGCCAACACATCAAGAATCTCTGGTAAGGGCTGGCAAATGATGTCAAAATCACCCTATGTTCATTGACAAATTTGCGCATTAGACCCTAATGTCTTGCTGGTTGTAGCCTTTGCTTTGCATTGTGGCTTACCCATTCTTGCTGGCTAAATCCACGTTTCCATTGCTTTAAATCTCCATGTTTTTTTCAGGGCACAATAAATCAGGAAGTAAATCCATATTTGATCCTAGTTTTTTCATCTAAGTGTTAAGAACTGCATTTTGGTCAAAGTTTGGGAGATTTGGGGCTACCCGCCATTTTGAGAAAGTCCACGTGAAACGTGAAACCACTGGGTCTCCCGTCGGCCGCCAGTTTCTGTGGCACCTCAGTGTATTGCGCCACCAGTTCGCGCAGCCTGGTGCCTGCGCCGGTCGAGCCCATGGGTCATATTATGGAAAGTATATTGAACACATCATGGTTAATATATATATATATATATACATATAAATATAGTTTAAAAAAATACATATATATATATGATATTATATGATCATATGTATATATACATATATACAATGTACAATATATATATATATATTGCAATATATTAAAATGTATATCATCTATGTACATTATATATATATATACCCATGATCTATGATATATCATAGGTCACTTATCGTTGGTACACATATTTGTAGTACAGCCGAATGTGCTACCGGGTACAACGCAAAGGGGGCGGATTGCTTCATGGCGTCTCACCGAAGATTGCGAGCAGCTCAACTCCATGGATTGGTTTCCAGTAAAATCTTCGTGCAAGCAAGTTAGGGATCGGAAATGTCTGCATATATATGTACATATATGGGGATGGATCAATACCTATTAATACAATTTTTAGTGATGAACATCCATTTACCAGCTATTTTGATGTTCACCAGGGGTACAAGGTTTTGACACACTGCCATATGTTCCCTTCCCCCTAAAATAATTACAGCCCAAACGAATTCTGGTTTAGTATTGGATCGAATGTGTTCATGATTGTTCATGAATCGGGGTCGCTTGCTTGGAGTAGGCATTCAATAGAATGGTATGAGTACTTGCTCTTGGAAGTTATGTGGAATGATACTTGGACAATTATATAGTCATATGCATAATGTCATATACTTTCGTTGTAAGTCCTAAGATCTAGTTTATTGTTTACCAAGCCAACTAATTTGGGTTCAACCAGCGACAGTTAGTTGGGCCTCAACTCCCATACCATAGCTGTGGTCAACCGGCATTCTTAGTTGGGGGCATGGTTGATTGATATCCCATCAACTCCAGCCAGTGAATCATCAATTGCTATGTATATACATATTTATACATATATATATATATATATTGTTATTATTTATATATTTATATTGTATGCATATATATATAGTGTGTGTTATACAAATATATTATGTATGTTTATGTATTATATATATCATATCCCATATTACTACTCGACTCTATCCCCCATGAAAATCTGATCATTGTTTATGGGGATTCACCCTGCAAGCTGCTCCCCCAACGATAAGGGTTGATTCAAAGTTGATTCACGATTTATTCATGATTCATCAACAAACCAAACAAATATATACTTTTGTAACAGGGCGAACCTTAGCCATCTATTATTGGGGAGCGTCACCTGACGTGGTTGCTGAATACCCAACAAATCACGAAGAAAAAAAACTCCCATTGTTCCCATGACATTTAACTGTTAACTTTTATATTCAGACTGACTATGCTATACCAATCAATCAATTCCTAATATCCAGCTATATCCCAATGTTGCATTCCTACATTCCCATGATTTCCCCAACATTCTCATCATTTTCCACACCTGAGATGGTCTCGTTCTCGCAGAGCTCATCGGCCACCCGGTCCAGGCACGCGCGGTTGTTGTTCAAAATCGTCAACCTAACATGTGTTTGATTCAACAAACAATACCGGGAATATATATATATATACAATGGGAATATGATACCAACAACAATGGGTAAGTGTTGAATGGATAATGATGGGATTTAACCAACAAGAACGGTGATTTCATTGGATTTTGATGGGATTTGACAGTCAAGAACAGGGAGGGTAAGAGGGATAATGAGGATTAATCATCAATATATAATGAGTAAACATGGGATTAATGTTTGATTCAACCAACAATAACGGGAATATATATATATATACATATTAATATATATGTATATAGTGAATATGATATCAGCAATAATGGGCAATATATGCATACAGCAACAATAATGGGGTTCAACCAACAATGATGGGAAAATAACGGCAATATAAAGGCTATTCATATAATGGGATATATGATGATATAATTATATAATTATATATTCCAACTTATTATTATATATATATGATATAATTATATATGCTTTATGGTCATCCATCCCACAATAAAAATCCTTAGGTCATTGCTGATTTAAAATCCCTATGATTCAATGAATTGATGTGCCCATGCCCCAGTAGGGGGATAGAATCTGCTCGATGATTCAATGCATCAATGATTGATTATGATTCTAATTACTAATGGATATCAATGAATAGTGATATGGCAACTGTATGGATATCAATGGTTATTGATTATGATATACTAATGGATACCAATGGTTGAATATGTTGTGGATAGTGATATGGGAACTGAAAAAAGGCTTCATCGGGGCAATGATGAAGTGCAAACACCAACATAATGTTTTATCAACAATGTTTAATGGATAATGGTGACCAGTTGATAATTTGTTGATGAATTATCATTAAGTTTAGCTGTTTAACCAGCTGATTGTGGCGCTAAGCAGTATCCTTGGTGAACTTATGATAATCCTGTAAATATTTGTTCCTTTACAGGATAATGCTTTGTAGGGCTTGATTCATAACATAATCATTTTTCTCATTTATAGATGATTTTCCCATTAAAACCTCCATTTATAAGGGATTTTCCATGGCTAGGATAACCAGATTGTATTTTAATACAATTCCAAAATCATGCTTGGTGAGCTGATCCTATTGATGCTTTGTCTTTGTGTGGTTTTCACGAGCATAGAATTAGTCTGATAGTGGATTGAACTATTTTATATACTTCATCTCCAAAAAATATCAATGTGATTTTGTTTGATTCAATCCCATATTTTGATCCCATAATATTAGTATGTTCAATTTCCTTACTTAATGATCCCAAAATATGTGTTATTTTCTCCATGTTGATTCAGGTCATCCGATGGTGTCTGAATTGATCCCGGTCTCCCACCAGCAACGAAAAATGCTACTTGGAATCATGTATGTGTGTATATATATATATAGTATATATATATGCACTATATATATATATATCTCTGGTTGGTGGTTGACCTACCCCTCTCAAAAATGATGGAGTGAAAGTCAGTTGGGAATATGATTCCCAATATATGGAAAAATAAAACATGTTCCAAACCACCAACCAGATATTATCTTATATAAAATATAGAAATCACCAAAAAGATAGAAACGTGCTTCCAGGATGGTATGGATGATATTGACCTCACCGTGTTTCCAGGTTTAACCGTTGCGAACTTCCGTCGTATTTTTGCTGCGAGCCGATCATCGAGTTTCTGGTGCCGTCTTTTCTACTGAGTTTCTGGCGCGTTCAAATAGCATTCATCAGAGATGTCCTGGAAGTCGATCAACTCACCGGGTTCAGTGAGGGAAAGATGTTGATGCAGTACTACCATGGAGAGACCATTCAAAGTTGAGATGTGCTTATATATATATATATTATACCATATCTATCCATATCTATCCATATCTATGGATGTTCACAGAACCTTGATACCATGGAACCTCGTCCACAAACAACAGCCAAAGGGAATCCTGAGGGACCCTCTCGCCAGTGAGGCTATCAGGAGACCACGACGTGAGAGAATCAGTTCATAGGGAGGTCACCCAATGGCCACCACTTTTTGGGCAGGGCAGTTGATGGCAGTTGGGACCCCGACTTGGAGGTTTCCTAAGTCTTGAGGCTACCCCCAGTCCTCATCCATTTTAGATGGGGATTTTCCATGAAATAAATTGAAATAAACGATCCAGCTATTGGGCTAGCCCGGGTACCCCGATGACTTGGGAACCCCCTTGTCGCCACTGCTGTCCTTGATCGCCTTGTCGATCTTCTGATTCAAATCCTCTGAGTAGTTGGGCCCCATGAAGCCACCATCATCGATGGCAATGGAACCTCAGATTGGGGCCCCCATTTTGACACGGTGAAGACGTCGTTTTTTGACCTGAGAAAAAAAATATCGGCGTATTGAAACAGTTGAAGACGTTCACATACATCAACAGCATCTGCAGATCAATGTCGAACTTTTTTGTCAAGTCCTGAAAGCCAAGTCCCTCCAAAAGATCCTATAAGGCTTTCCAAAGACAGCCTGTGGCGCTTTGGCGCCATTGAAACACAAAGACATAATCCCACATTCTTTGGTTCAAAAATCTGCTTGACACATCTTTGCCCCCTATCAGCCTGGGAATGAACTGCTTTGAGTCACCCGAAAATTTATCCAGATACTGATTGCCTGCCATTTCAGAGATGGATCGTTTCCATTTTCTTTTGTCTCTTCTCTTTACTTTCTTGACTCTTGACCAAACGCGTGAACTCGATTTGTGCATGGCTAACAGCAGCATGTTGAAAGTTCCAAGAGCAGGTTAAGAGCGTCGCACCAAGAGCGTCGCACCAAGAGCGTGTTGCAAGACGCATAATATAGATGAACGCAAACGAAAGAACGTTTTTTGTTTAGCCCACACCACCCCCCAGGCAACATAAAGACGTAAAGTGCGGGACGTGAAAAGTCAGTCAACAAAAACATGATCTTTACTGGATTATCACAAAAACACATGTTTTGTCCAGGTCGTTATCAGCATCTGCAGCATAAGCAAGGTCAAACACAAAAAGGAAGACGTGTGGGGTTTCTTAAAATAGGAGATCCCCAATTCTCCATGGGTTTCAATACTTGAGAGGGAAGGGTGAAAGATCGAAAGGTAGGCGTGGGTTGGAACAGGAGAAGAGAGCAAGGGAACGAGGCATATCCGCTGCGGACGGACGTGGGTGGAGTTGGGGCGGATATCGAA
>Ga0126342_10015350_pt1 | contig 13434 bp, 14 predicted proteins | sample Cyp1metagenome_FD_92528 | JGI IMG/M metagenome (GOLD analysis project Ga0126342, IMG submission 92528) | Coral microbial communities from Lord Howe Island, Old Settlement Bay, Australia - Cyphastrea 1 metagenome | ecosystem: Host-associated > Invertebrates > Cnidaria > Coral ...
ATATCTACGTATATATATATATATATCTACGTATATATATATATATATATGTATATATATATCTACGTATATATATATGTATATATATATTTATACATACACATTATTATTATTATATATATATATATGTACATACATACAATATAGTATTTATATGTCAATGTTTTTTGGTAGCATAATTTCATTTGAATCTGAGCACCATTGATTCCAGTTCCAGCTGACCTGCATCTTGATGGATGCATCATTGGCCAGGTTTACCGTGAAACCCATCCATGTATGAAGTGGAAAGTTCCTTACCAAAGCATCTGGGGACAAGTGTATAGATAGATACAGTACCCTTTTTTTGTTGCTCTCCTTCTCTCTCTCTCTCTCTGCATACAGTGCTATGCTTGACTGTCTATACAGGCACCACAAGATACAGGCTCATGAGCTATCCATAGAATAGTGGACTTCAATGAGAGATTGAGAATCTGCTTGGATTCAAGAAGCCCCGTGCTGATCAAGGCTCTGTGGAGTCGTGTCCTGAAGATCCTAGTCTCATGACATAGGTTGCTTCATGCACCATCAGCAGCCCTTACTTTGCTGACTGACCTTGACCCTGCAGACACGGCAGTGATACTGTGGATGGAAGAAATCCTGCACCAGTTGGGTAGATGGTTTATCCGATTTTAATCCCATTACAGTATTTACAGTGTTTCATAGTTATCCAATAGTTACCAGCTGCAGAATTTCTTCCATCCACAGTATTTACCAATTTCAAGAGCTACAGCAATCCTACGTCCTACTGTCCTACATCCATAAATTGGCAGATGGTTTCATTGCCATAGTTGCCGTAGCTGCAGGTCTGTTTTGTGGGCGATAGTCATCGCTTGGCTACGGGTGGCTGCTCTGGGAAGCTCTGTCTCTGGGACCTGCGACGGCCGCACACGGTGGAAGTTGAAATTCCTCCCTATCTCGATCTAAATGGTGCCGCCAAAGAAGAGAATGGCGAGGCCGCGTCAAAAGCCAGATAAGCCAGCGATTTTGAGGTGAAGAAAAGGGTGGGTTTTGATCCACAGGCCCTGTCACAAGAGCTGTGAAGGAAAACTCAGTACCGACCGGAAACTTCTGAAATAATCGAAGATAGAACGTTTTGAAAAGGAAAAAAGCAAAAAGGGAAGCTGACTGGGAAAAAAGGAAAACGAGGGAACAGAGATTCGTTCCTTTTGCAATTTTTCCTTGTTCTTTTATGTGTTTTTGCCGGTTCTTTTCTTGTTTTAATTTTTTTCACGTAAGGTGGAAAATTGAAGAAACGCTTGGAACATGGGAAAAAGACAATAAGGAAACAGTAAGGACCCCCGACTCACACACACACACAGACACAAGGAAAAGAAAACGAGACGGGACTACTCGTTCCTTTTTTTTTCATTTGTCCCTTTTTCTTTTACATATTTTCCTTGATTACACTAAATCGATGCTTTTTCCGTATCCAATGTTTTTCCTTTTACCTTTTAGCCAAGGTTCCTCACTTTCCAGTCATAGGCTGTCGCTGCGGCTCAACTTCGGAAACTCACCATTGTTAGTCTGGATACTACACCTTCTTAGCGTTTTTCTCTCAAGCTCCTTAGAAATCCACTTCCAAGCTGCTCGAGGATTTCTTCAAATGAGGGACAGCTATCATCCAAATCATCCAAGTGGTCATTTTCATCGGCATTTCCCTGGTTTCGGGGCAGCCTCCTGCCCTGGCCTCCCCAAAACCCTCCAGGTGGGGCGTCCATCGAATCCATCGAATCCGTCGAAGCGGCGCCGCGAGGGCAGCACCGAGCCCCCGGAGACGCCGGAGGTCAGCCATCGGATCAGCAGTTTGTGCGCCAGCCACGATGGGCAGCTCATAGCCTGTGGACGTGACTCAGGAGGGAAGGGATGGGAAGGGAGTGACTTGGGTGGATGGCCAATTGTTTCTGGCAAAGAATTCGATATCTGAGTGAAGTTTTTGGATGTTCGAAGATTTCATGGATTTTCATGGCAATTAGAATGGGTGCAATTTTATGTCTCCTCTTTTTTATGGCAATTTCAATAGGTAAAATTGATGTTAAAGAATTTCATGAGTGTGATGGGTAGAATTTGATGTTCCAGAATTTCATGGCAATTTCAATGGGTTGAACTTGTTCTAAAATCTTTGACGATTTGAATTGGTAAAAGATGATGTTCTGAAATGCATGGCAGTTTGAATTGGCCAAACCTGATCTGCTTGATTTCCACTGGCAATTTTGATGGGTCAGATTCGACGTCCGCATGTTTTCTACTGGCAATTTTAAGGGGTAGAATTTGATGATTCAACATTAACAATTACAAACGATGGGATTGGATAAGGGTTCCAAATTTTTGAGCAGCAAAATGACCTTCCGAACCACAATTTTTTGGTCCACGCGGCGATGGTTGGTCGATGGTAGACCTGTCACTTTGGGGTAAATCAATGTGAATCAACATCGGTCTCGAGGTCGATCTAGCGGGGTATGATGAGCCACCAATGGCAATTTCACTGTGTAATTCTTGTGGGTAAACTATGAGATTTCAAGCCCAAAAGATGAGGGGACCGTGGTTCCAAATTTTGAGGCACCCCATCTCGATCCTCAGCTTTGGAGCGTCTGAGAATTCAATTTTTCCCCATTTCCAGGGATGAATCCGACGAAAGAAATACATACCTATGTTAGGAATCGATTGGAACTACCCGGTAGTTACCCGCCAATCATTTCGGGGGACCCTGCGAAGTGAAGCTTCACAGGCTACGTAGCACTCTTACGGCTACAAACGCTGCAATGGGTGGCTCAGTGCTTGTTTTTTGCACTGATTTTCTTCTTTTCCCCCACCAAAACAGGAAAAGTCCAGATGGATTTTGCAATTTTCTGGGTTGATGAAAGTTACAAACCAGGTGACCGGAGATGTTGAGGCTCATATGAAAGGAGGTACAGTGAGATCACTGTCCTTTGATCAGAGATCAAGATTTCTCCTTTCTGGAGGCGAGAAGCGGTCAAAAACCCAGCTCAACTGTTCCTTTGAAGTTTTCAATCTTTTCGTTTTCATTCCTGAAATCTCGGCACCATTCTTTTGGAGTGCGAAATGTGCCATATTTGTGACGCATTTGGCTTTCCAAGATTGTCTTCAGCTGCTCCCCGTTTTTTTCAGTGACGATTTCAGTTTTCAAAGGCATTTTCAGCTGATTTCAGTGCAGGCGATGATTACAGATTTTTGACAATAGGAGATCTGTGTTTTCTCCAGAAGTTTGCTCTTAGTAATATCATCTTCACCTGATATCACTTGGGCTTGCACAAAAATAGGGGATGTCCCGATTTCTGGTCAGTTAAATGAACAGAATGGCTATTTTAATGGAAAGACTGTTTTCAACATCATTTATTTCCCAACAGCACTGACTGTTGGGTTTCAATCTCGGGGGCATGGAATGGTGCGTAGTTTTTTGCTAATCCCAAAAACAGGAACGACACCCTGAAACCATAACTGCTGTTGTGTTGCAAAGCTGAGTTAATTTTTCTCTTTTTCATGGTTTTGCTGACATTTTCACACACCCAGTTTGTTGAGTAGTGACCCAAAACCCCTGCTGATTGACTATTAAAGAGATTACGACTATGGAATTCGATGACCCTGCCTGGTTTCTTGGGGACATTTGGGGACTATCCTGACTTCTGGGAATCCCCGGTTGCCCCAATGCTCAGGTGATGATTCCAATGTGTGTTTGATGGATGCGGGGCACTGGTCGTCTCAAGGTCGCAAGCCCTGCGTCGAGCGGTTCCTCGCACACCGCAAGAGGGTCACCTCACTGAAAGTTTCTCCGGATCTTCGGGAACAACTCGCCACTGGGCGACTGTTGGGGGGAAGAATGGGGTGGGTTGGGGAAGAATGGGGCTGGCACGACTTGTCTGAATTTCTGTCAGAGTAAAATCTGGGACGAATGGATGAGGATTGAAAGATGATTTGGGGGTTACAACCCCAGTTACAAGCAGGGTAGGTACGGTTAGTTCACTTTTTTACTGGGGCTATACTCCATTTACCAAGCGGGTTGAGCCACTAAGCGGGTTGAGCCACAAAGTGGCATCAAGCAGATTGTCACGGAAAGTAAGCTTTTCACAACGACCACATGGTGCAAGCCCAAGTCCCCTTGTGAAAACCGAGGCGGTATCCACCAGCTGGGACGGTTTGGTCAAGCTTTGGGACTATCGCACTCAACGGCTGCTGTGTTCCTTTGATGAGCACGTCCCTTCCCCGGTGACAGCGCTGGCCTTCGCCCCCGTGGACGGTCGATTTTTCGTAACCACCGGTGGGGACGCGAAGCTGGCCCTCTTCGCCCGGCGGTAGCATACCGATACTCCCAGTAGTTGCTGAGCCTGGATCGGCTGCGAAGTGATGCAATTAGTAACGCAACACAACGTGAAGTACTAGGACTAGTAGGTATTAGTAAGTAACAAAGTGAAATATGAGGTAAACATGGTAAACATGGTAAACATGAATTTCCGGATTGAACATGACCTTCTGAAATTGACATGAAACTGCTCTTATCAATCAAGCTGCCGAGTCCGAGATAGGGAGAAAAACGAAAAAAATAATCGCCTTCCAGCTTGACCATCATCAATGCTACCCATGGTACATCCCAGCAAATGGCCGCTCCAATGGTTGCCACAAGTCATAGTCGGCAAAGTCCTCACCATAAAAGATTTGAGGACGAGCTGAATGATGCATTCGTGAGGGGAATTACAGTATCCTAAAGATGGTTTATTCCGAAATTCCCAAAGTTCCAGTTGAGGAATTATCATAATTTGCTTAGAATTCCAGGATTCAGTGGGATTTTGTCTGCAGAGGTGGTACAGATATGCTGCGATATGCCTTAAGATTCACCACTTTTCCAACTCACAGAGCTACTGGTGACATCCCAACAGTCCTATTGGAAATCAGTTGGTCGCAGATTCGGCCCCTTCAAGGCCATCGCAAAAGCCAAGTCTACTGTGAAATCGGGGTATCAATGGTTTTGGGTCAACTTCCTGTGACCATTTTTTTTCGGATGCTCAGATCTCATGATCAAGAAAGACCAAAGTAGACGAGCTGCATTGGTCAAGCGAAGGCTTCCTGCTGTGCCCTAAAACTGGTGGCTGACGCAGAGAATTCTCACCTCTGGGGCCTCTGGGGGGTGAGGCCTGATCTATCCTGGTCTCATTTTTGCCATCTGGCTATGGGTCAATACCTATTAATACCATTTTTAGGGGAATGAACATCCATTTACCAGCTATTTTGATGTTCACCAGGGGTACAAGGTTTTGACACACTGCCATCTATTTCCAAGCATGTCTATGGGCTTTTTTCAAGCCATGGGTGGGCTTGCCTCCAATTTATGGCGAAATTTAGGGAACATGATGACGCACCATGGGATTTTAAGGAGTTCCAGATTTTAAGACACCCTCATGTACTCATGCACTTCACTGAACAGCTTCGTAGCAATCCAAATTCAATATATATGTATATATATATATTACATTAGACAGAAATGAATTATAGCTTCTTCATGTGCCAGTTCATGTCATCCGACTTTTGATACCATATACGTTCCACAGAAGCAAAGTTACGTTTGGGCGCTTTGTGTTTCAAGCAACATTCTTTTGAAGCCCGAAGTCATCCACCAATTTCATGGCCCATCTTTTTGCATTTTGATACCTGGTGGTCGATGGTTACATGGGATACCAGCTTTAGAGGGGATGAAATCCAATACCACTAGGAAAACCTAACTAGCACAGCTGTTTCCAGCCGCTGCGTCAGCTACCAATAAGCTAGCTGGTGTGCGACTCAAGAGGAATCGCACGCCATTAAAAAAACATTTGCGCGCTGGGCATGGCTTAATGCCTGCTGCTTATGACCGGACTATCATTCGCATGTACCAAAAAGTGCTCTTCTGCACAAGTGGGTTTGTCTGACGGGGTACCCCAAATTTTCACGTTTTTTTTAAATCATTTTCCCGCAGGATGGTCCTGTTTTTTCCAAAACGATCCACCATTTTTGGACAAACCTAGCCAGAGTAGAAGTGCCGAAGATGTTTTTTTTTTGGCAGGTGGATGTCACCTCCAGCTTCATGTGATGCCATTGGGTAACGATGGGATGATTGAATTCTACTAGCAGGAAGGCGTTGGAAGTTGGAAGTGGTAGGTTCTCACCTTCAAACCATGAATGTTTGGATATTAAGTAGGTTTGAGTACTTGGGTATCCCAACAGACTAGGGATGATTTGAGCTCCTGAGAAGGACAAGCCCACACCCATTTTGGTTGGTGGCTTCTTGCTGTTTCTGAGCTTTTCATTCCTAAAACTGGGATTCTAGCCCCAATTGACTGCTATATGTATTGGTTGGATTGAAATCATAGAATTCCCCTTTGCCACTGGATTGAGGGGAAATCCCATTTTAAGAACCGGAGGTAAATGATAACGGTTCTGGTTCTCCGAACTGGCTCCTCTATTTTCCTGAGGACATCACTGACATCATTATCGGTTTCAAAACCCTGTTGAATCCCATGGCCCTATGGCCCATCCCCATATTCCTTGGTTTAGCAGACATCATTGGACTACAGTACACCATTTTTGCTTATTGATCATGGCCATATTATTATTTTGAATATAGTCAATATAACTCCATTTGTTTCTTATTTCCCCCATTTGTAGGATGGTCAAAAGATTGAAACTATCACTCCAACTTTCTGGTATGCAGAAACACGCATATTTGCTCGTTGAAAGGACATCATTGATTGAAAGCACCAACAAAATTGCCTTTGTATCCCGATACTTGTTGATTAGCTCCTCATGCTGGTTGACATCATTGAAGCATTCAATATCATGAGGGGTTCAACCCATTTATCATTGATTGAAACTGTCAGCATTTTTCTGTATGGCATCGGCTCAAAATAGGGTACCCCAGAATCTGATTGTTGATCATTATAATGCATGGCAAAATTACTTCACGTACTAGACCTCCCAAATTTGATTCGCTGACAGGTAATAATCTTATGTTCATACAATTCCATTCCCCTCATATTAAACGCGCCCCAATGTTATTTTCCGCTAACAATGATAGCCAGAAGTGCCAGAAGGGTCAGAAGGGAACCCCTTTTTGAGACCGATTCCGATTTCCCCCTGAGGTTGGGAGGGCGTCGCCCTGAGAAAGGTGCCAGCTGGGGCTGAGACTTTTCCTGTTTTGCCAGAATTGGTTTAAGGGGGGGAAAAAGGAAAAGAACAGGGAATTTAGTTTTCAGGGGAAGTTTTTTTTGGACTTGTTTTCATGCAAACTTTGATATGTTTGGTGATATGTTTGGATGGTTTCCCTAAATCTATTGTTGATTGGGTTGAACATTATGATTCTGGTTCCCTTTTTTGGCGGGATGTGAACATCTGACTTTATTTTTTGCCACCAATGGGTGCAGGACATCGAACATAACTTGGTGGCTGGTTTTTAGTTTGGCATGGCTGAAATGACATTGATCATGGTGTCGACATCTGGTAAGCCTGCTAAGCCCGGTAAGCCAATGATCCTGCTTCGGAGTTTATGTTGCAGTATCCTCCCACCCAGAAAGCCAATGATCACCATCACCAAACCATCAAGACGTGCACCAAACCACCTGTAGGGTGATATCCAAAAGTGTACTTCGATCGCCTGGTGGGGGAGAGAACTATCCAAATATCCTTATCAGGAAGGCTTATAGATATACAAACAACAACTACCCAGGCCTACTATTGGTATATATACACGCTTATCTCTCATGATTGGTCACATTTGAGCAACTGATAAGATTGTTAGTAGGGGGAAAACATACCTTGATCAGGCTACCAGTCCTCTACTTCAATTGGTTTCGCCACAAAAGGCTATGTCCAGCACAGCAATTTTTATCATGTTGTCAGCTCGAACAAGATGGATGGTTAGAAACTGAAATTATCACTTAACCCATGAAATATCGCCATACAATGGTTGGGGAATGGTTGCAAAATTCGTCAGATATCCTAATTGTGTTTCACAGCTATGACCTCATATCCACAGCAGTGACCTCATTATGACATCGCTAGAAATTATGATCATCCTGAAATCTACCCCATCACCTTACTTCAAGCTGGCCAACCACAATCCAGTCACATAAACAATTGGGGAACAGCAACATGCCAATGGGGAAGTGACGAGTTCATGAACTTTAGGATTTTCTGGTTCCAAGTTTCTGAGACAACCGCAGGTGTGTCGCTCCGAGAGGCAGGGTTTCTCTGAAAATTTAGGGAAACCCCCGATCTCCCTACTGTTGAGTTTTTTCCCCCATGAAAATTGCAATTCGGAGAATACAAACTTCCATTTTTGGGTTCTGAAGCCACATGGCAATGACAAGTTCCACCATTTGTATAGATTATTTTTACAGTTCCAACGGATTAGCAGAGGGTACCTTCGACAAGTGCTCGCAGTCCCCCTGTTTGAGCCATTCGAATAGTTGATTTCAGAAGGGGCTCCTGTAGTCATGATAGACCTCTCGTGGATTTCAACATCAAAGTTTTCTCGTTGGTGGTTTGGAACATTTGGATTATTTTTTCCATCTATTGGGAATGTCATAATCCCAACTGCCGAACTCCATCATTTTTCAGAGGGGTAGGGCTCAACCACCAACCAGTTTATAAATGTTTTCAAGGTTCGATGTGTGGCTAGTGACTTGTGTTCGCACGTGGGGCCCCCATCCATTGGATGATGCGCTAAGAAATCGGATCAACGGGGACCGGGGGGACCCAGCTGTTTTTTTTAGATGCGAAAGAAGTAGAGGTATTTCAATCATGAAGTATCATGTTTTCTATAGATTATATAACACCATATATTTATTATGATATTGTATATCCGCTGGTTACTTAATCCTTTGCATTCTTTTGCTGTACAAGTGTTGTCACATGCCCGACGCTGGTCAATCTTCGAAGCTGGGAAAATGCGAGTCATGGGAAAATGCCTGTTTGACCCTTCAACCCTGCAGAACGATGAAGATCAAAATCACTACATTGATGGTTTATCATTCACTTTGCCTTCACATCCAACGTTGGACATGTATGTATTCACCGGACCTTCGTTCTTAGCCATTTTTCTTTTCGCTACTTTGTTCGCAACTAAAAGAAACGGTTTTTTCATTTTTTTCAGCATTTAAAAAATAACACTCCCGGGGACCACTCGCCCAGCATGTGGTGGTTCCCAAGTTGCGTGAGGTAACGAACACAACGTGCGAAGCGGATGCAGGTGGGGCCACACTTCTGGAGGATGGTCTCAGGGTTTCGATGACTTTCTGGTCCATTTTTTACCAAACGAACATCATCAGGTTCAAATCCCCAAATATTAGTTGGTGAACCCCTAGATATTTTCGTTGCTTATGTCCCCAGAAACATAACCATTTTCTTTTCCAATTTGAGGACACTTTAGATTACACTCACTTGTTCTTGATCGCAACCCCCATCGTTTAGTCATCAGTCCGTTTGTTGCTCACCTCCCTCGGTTCAAGGACATCAGCGATTGAACCCAGAAAATTGTTGCTCAATGTCGCAAGTTTTGAAAGTTTTGTGGGTTAGATCTCCATATTTGTTACTCAAATCTTGTTTCATCCCATTGCTGGAAAAAAATCCCCATTTTGCTCATCAGATAAATCCAAATCTTTGGATTGTCAAATCATGTCAAATCCAAAAAATCTCCCCAATTCTGTTCGCTGAAAATGACCTCAACGGGCCGTAAAAATCGGGTCTCATTTCTTCAAGGTTTGATGCCTTCATGGACGCCACGCCTCGATGAGGAGATGCCACTGGCCAGTGGATATTTTTGTTGGACCCATAGCTATTGAAAATGACCATAGAAATAGTTGATTTACCCATTGAACATGGTGATTTTCCATAGAACAATGTTAGTTTACCATAAGGTATCCGCAAGAGCACTATTCTCTACGGCCCCGACACGAAGCTTTTTGTCATGATTTGGCTGGTGATTGGCATCATGACATCATGTAGATAGCACCTATCAAACCTCCGACCTTCCTCGAGCTTTTAAGCCAACCTTGCGTTTGCAAATTCCATTTCCGACATTTTCCGACTTGAGTGTGTTCAAGGAAGAGGGATCCAAAAGTCATCTGCCACTTCATAGATTTCCAGAGTCGAATTGAGTAGCTGTGTACCGTAATCATGCTGCTTTGGGGCTATTTTAGACACATCGATATGTCGATGCTGATGGTCTCATACGGCCAAAACTGCAAGGGCGAATTCGGATGCTGGTTCCCCTGGAACTGAGGAGACAACCCCCCAACTATGATTGTACAACAGTCGGTTAATTTGATCCAATTTTTCATATCGGTTGCTGCAATGGAGGTGTGCTCAGCCCTCTCAGGCGAGACGCTGGCGGTGCTTGAGACAGATGAATTCGAAGGCAAATCAGTGAAGACACTGAAGCAGTCCCTAGCAGCTCGAGTTGGATTCTCGCGATTCAGGCAGCGATTTTTATCGGAAGATGGTTCCCGGAGGATTCCGGATGAGGAGAAGTTTGACTCTACTCCGGTGAAGATCCAACTGTTGATCGTGGCACTATGGCAACCGGAAGCTGAACAAGAGGAATGGATGATTAGAGCGGCCAGGGACAACAATTCGGTTGTACTCGAACTATTGCTTCAATGGCCCCTAGATCCCAATCCCACTGATAGAGACGGCAACACACCTTTGCACCACGCTGCGAGGAATGGCCATCCGAGACCTGTGAAACTGTTGCTGGAGGCGCGTGCACTGAGGAATGCAGCAATAGCTGAGAGGCTGACACCCCTGCATTTGGCAGCTCTGGCTGGTCATACTGATATTGCCATATTGCTGATTAAGGCCGGCGCTCACAAAGAGATGGTGCAGAACTCTGGGCACACACCACTGAGGATAGCAGTGGCAAAAGGCAATGTTGAATTGGCTCGCATGCTGATTGAGGCTGGCGCTGAGACAGACACGTGCCACAACAATGGCAGAACACCACTGGGGATAGCAGCTGAAACAGGCGATCTTGAAATCGCTCACTTGCTGATTAAGGCCGGCGCAGACAAAGAGAAGGTCCAGAACAATGGGCAAACACCACTGGGAATAGCAGCTGAAGTAGGCAATCTTGGAATCGTTCGTTTGCTGATTGAGGCCGGCGCTGACAAAGACAAGGTCCAGACCAATAGCCGAACACCACTGGGGATAGCAGTGGCAAAAGACAATCTTGATTTGGCTCGCATGCTGATTAAGGCGGGCGCTGACAAAGAGAAGGTCCAGAACTATGGCAGAACACCACTGGGGATAGCAGCTGAAAGAGGCAATCTTGAAATTGCTCGCTTGCTGATTGAGGCCGGCGCAGACAAAGACAAGGTCCAGAAAGATGGCCGAACCCCAATGGGGATAGCAGCTGAAACAGGCGCTCTTGAAATTGCTCGCTTGCTGATTGAGGCCGGCGCTGACAAAGAGAAGGGCCAGAACACCGGGCGAACACCACTGGGGATAGCAGCTGAAGGAGGCAATCTGGAAATCGTTCGTTTGCTGATTGAGGCCGGCGCTGACAAAGAGAAGGTCCAGAAGGATGGGTCTACACCATTGCTGGTTGCATCTGCGGTTGGTAATCTCGAGGTTGTTCGCTGTCTGATTGAGGCTAGGGCTGACAAAGAGAAGTCCAAGAAGGATGGAATCACAGCCCTTGGAATGGCAGCAGCACGAGGCCATCTTGGCATTGTCTGCTTGCTGCTTGAGGTTGGCGCTGACACCGAGCATCTTGCGAACGATGGGCAAATACCATTGGTGATTGCAGCTGGGGAGGGCCATCTCGAAATTGTCCGCTTGCTGGTTGAGCACAGTGCACAGAGTGCGAATCCTGACGCTGTAGCATCCGCTCTAGACGTGGCCTCTGAGCACGGCCATTTGGAGGTTAGCTGCTTCTTGGCTAACCTTTGGGCAACCATGGCCTGATGTTGCGTTGACCACGGCAGCCATCTGTTGAAGCCGATTAGCACTAATTAAATTGGTGACACTCTTTGTCCCGTTGAAATGCTCTCGCTGAAACAACGATGGGCCTGTTTTAGCTGCACATGGATACACATGGGGCTTTATAATAAACTATCAACTCGTAGATACCATCAATCACGCGTAGTCGTTATTTGGACAAAGTGCATGAAACCATGATTTCAACAAGATTTTAATCCTGATTTTTCCTTAAAACCCAATGACGTGATTTAACAAACAATTTTTCCCCAACAGCGCAAGCTAATGGGGTCTTCAGCCCAGAATAGCTCCAGTGTGCACCGGTGCAGGCGCCGGGTCAGGTTCAATGAGGTTCCGGAGAAGGTTCCGAAGGTTCTGGAGAAGGTCTGGGAGGCTTTAGTGCAGACAGGTCAGGTTCAACAGGATTCTGGAGAAGTTTCCGGAGAAGGTTTGGGGGCTTTGGTGCAGAGCCAGGTCAGGTTCAACAGGGTTCCGGAAAAGGTTCCCGAGAAGGTTCCAGGAAGCCTTGGTGCAATGCCAAGTCAGGTTCAACAGGGTTCTGGAGAAGGTTCCTGAAAAGGTTCCGGAGAAGGTCGGGGACCGGCTCAAGTTCAACAGGGTTCCGGAGAAGGTTCCGGAGAAGGTTCCCGAGAAGGTTCGGGCGAAGGTCTGGGAGGCTTTGGTGCACGGCCAGGTCAGGTTCAACAGGGTTCCGGAGAAGGTTCTGGAGAAGGTCTGGGAGGCTTTGGTGCAGAGCCCTTGGTGCAAAGCCAAGTCACCGTGGAAGGTTCCGGAGGCCGGGAGGCTTTGGTGCAGAGCCAAGTCAGGTTCAACAGGGTTCCGGAGAAGGTTCCGGCACTAGGTCTGGGAGGCTTTGATGCAGAGCCAGGTCAGGTTCAACAGGGTTCCGGAGAAGGTTCCGGAGAAGATCTGGGAGGCTTTGGTGCAGTGCAGAGCCAAGTCAGGTTCAACAGGGTTCCGGAGAAGGTTCCGGAGAAGGTTCCAGGAAGCCTTGGTGCAAAGCCAAGTCAGGTTCAACGGGTTCCGTAGAAGGTTCCGGAGAAGGATTGGGAGGCTTTGGTGCAGCGCTGTTTCGGAGAAGGTTCTGGAGAAGGTCAGGTTCAACAGGGTTCCGGAGAAGGTTCCGGAGAAGGTCTGGGAGGCTTTGGAGCAGGCTGAGGTGTTTCCAGCGCTTGGGTTCGCAGCATGCTTCAGAAAGATTGTAAAAATAGAACGTTGCGGCTGTTGGGATACCACCTAAGCTTATTTTTTAGGCATCACTACATTCATCATACTTGCTTGCTGTTGTCAGCCATTACCAGTAGTACCGCACAAGGCGGTGGCGGAAGTTTCAAAAATAGGAAACCTATAGGAGAGCTTGGTTGTTGTGAATCCGGGATGGCAGAGCGAATCCACTGATGGACCGAAAGGTGCTTG
>Ga0126342_10015351_pt1 | contig 13434 bp, 10 predicted proteins | sample Cyp1metagenome_FD_92528 | JGI IMG/M metagenome (GOLD analysis project Ga0126342, IMG submission 92528) | Coral microbial communities from Lord Howe Island, Old Settlement Bay, Australia - Cyphastrea 1 metagenome | ecosystem: Host-associated > Invertebrates > Cnidaria > Coral ...
AATCGTCTTTCGATCCATCAGTGGCTTCGCTCTGCCATCCCTGATTCACAACAACCAATCTCTCCTATAGGTTTCCTATTTTTGAAACTTCCGCCACCGCCTTGTGCGGTACTACTGGTATATCATATCTAATTCTCCAATGGGTAATGGTTAATCATGGGCGTTGCTAATGGTTGCGAATGGTGAATGGTTAATAATGGGTATATCACCACAAATAAGTGGAATAAGGCTGTAAAACCCAATATTATTAAACCTACCATTTGGGGATGGTTGGGATGGTTTAGACTAGCCATTTGTGATGATTTTGGCGACGTTTCATTATTGGGTTCACCACATTGCTAAGATTTGGTGATGAACTTCTGATTTCCAGTACATCCAGGGTGTCCAGCAAAATCCAAGTATATTTCTGGTATCACACATTTCCGGCACAAGGATGCAGCACTAGCAATAGTAAAGCCAGTTTTTCAAACGTTCGGTTTTTGATTTATTTTTTTTGCTGGATATGGAGGATATTTGGCGGTTTCCTAAAATGGTCTTGAACCAATTTTAAGAAACATCCAGATATCGAACCATCATTCGTCATTCTCCCCAGCATTCAATGGCAGAAACTTGAGGTCCAATCCCACATTTTCGCAGTGTGGATGTCCCCCCAATTCATCTGGAACATGTGCGATTGCATGGTTAAAATCATTTGCCCAGTGTTTCCAATATATATATATATGTATATATATATATCTAATCTAACCCAACCTAACATCACCTAATCTAATCTAATCTAAGATCTGATCTGATCTGATCCATGTACTGTACATGAATCTATGTATATATGAATCTATGTATCCATGTATTTGTGTATCTATCTATCCAATTATCTATCTACAGGTACCTATCTATTTCTTTATTTCTCTATCTATTTCTCTATCTACCAGTCTATCAATCAATCTATCTCTCTCTATCTCTCTTTCTACGTATCTACTTATCTACTTATCTACTGATCTTCTTATCTATCTTATCCATCTTATCTACCTCATCGTATCTATCTCATCTTATCTAATCTATCTAATCTATCTAACATATCTAATCTATCTAATCTATCTAATCTAAACTAATCTAATCTAATCTTATCTAATCCTATCTAATCTATCTCATCCTATCTAACCCTATCTAATCCTATCCAATCCTATCCAATCCTATCCAGTCCTATCTAATCCTATCCAGTCCTGTCTATTCCTATCTAATCCTATCTAATCCTATCTAATCCTAATTATTCCTATCTATTCCTATCTATTCCTATCTAATCCTATCTAATCCTATCTAATCCTATCCAGTCCTGTCTATTCCTATCTAATCCTATCTAATCCTATCTAATCCTATCTATTCCTATCTATTCCTATCTATTCCTATCTAATCCTATCTAATCCTATCTAATCCTATCCAATCCTATCCAGTCCTATCTAATCCTATCTATTCCTATCTATTCCTATCTGTTCCTATCTATTTCTATCTATTCCTATCTATTCCTATCTATTCCTATCTATTCCTATCTATTCCTATCTATTCCTATCTATTCCTATCTATTCCTATCTATTCCTACCTATCTATCTCTCTATCTCTCTATCTCTCTATCGATCTATTCATCCATCCATCTATCGATCTATCTATCGATCGATCTATCTATGAATCAATCTATCAATCTATCTATCTTTATTTCTTTCTTATCCTATCTATCTTATCCTATCTATCTTGTCTTATCTATCTTATCCATCTTATCTATCTTATCTAATCTATCTAATCTATTTCATCTATCTAACATATCTAATCTATCAAATCTATCAAATCTATCAAATCTATCTAACCTATCTAACCTATCTAACCTGTCTAACCTATCTAATCTTTCTAATCTATCTAATCTATCTAATCTATCTAATCTATTTAACCTATCTAACCTATCTAACCTATCTAATCTATCTAATCTATCTATCTATCTATCTATCTGTCTGTCTGTCTGTCTATCTATCTGTCTGTCTGTCTGTCTGTCTGTCTGTCTGTCTGTATCTCTATCTATCTGTATCTATCGCTCTCTATCTCTCTCGATCTCCATCTATCTCTCTCTTTATCTGTATCTCTATCTAGCTGAACTTTTTGGGTTAAAACTTGGCAAGACAGAGCAGTCTTTCCCTATGTTTGATGCTAAATTTCCTAAATTCTAGGGGTTCCATCTGCATTTTTCAGGGTGAACTCAGCCCTTTACTCCGACCTCGAGAGGCCCAGCAACGTTTCCGCGCGGTGCGCCAGGCCATCCCATTGCAGACAGATGGGTGTTGTTTTCATTCAAACCACCAGTGATTGGTGACCACTGGAAAAACATCAATTTCTCCGTTCTGGATGCTTGAGAGATTCAAAAATGTTTGTCCTCAACTCTAGTGATGGGTAGTCTTGTGGACACCATGAATTTGAAAGCGTAAAATCAGGTTGGGATGCATGATGATGTGATTTTGATGATTAATTATTATTTTTTGTCCACCCATATCACGGAGCATAGTTGGCATCGTGGCTTGAAAACGACTTTTGGTGACTTACCTATGAGAGCTATTGTGCAGAGTATATCCGTACGGAGGTTTCCTAAACAGGGGGTACCCCAAATCATGCAAAAATCAGATCATTTTACTGTACGTAGTATTGAAACCCATGACTTTGGGGATCTCCAATTTTTAGGAAACCACCATACAAGTAGAACCCGCGCGAGGCGGGTGGCGGAAGTTACCAATAAATCAATAAAATCTATTCTTTGTCTGTAGGATCTCGGCCAGAAAGCAATTCGCCTGTAGAAGATGGGGCCCGGGTCTCACCCCTCGCCAGTGCCACAGCTGCACTTCACTTTTCCTTGCAGAAAGTCATCTTTGTTGCGCCGCAGGAAGCACAGCCATGCGGTGCCGAGACGCCAGTGCGTGTGGACAATGTACTGTGCAAACCAGTGTGGGCAGATTTTTGGTTGCGCGGTCAGCACAGACACACGCTACCAATCACTCTGCTTCTGCCCACAGGCCAACAAGCCGCTCTCCCTGTCTTCACTTCTGATATCCCTCACTGAGCCTAAGGGCCAGACAAATGCATCATAGTGCGACATCTGCGGGAGCCTTGGCCTGCTTGCAGAAACATTAGGATCCCAGTACTAGACAGCCGATGCAACTTCTTTCAATAGTTCATATACCTTTGCTGCAAGATTGTCAACTTGCCGGAATCTATCAACGGCTCCATAACTGTCCATACAAATACTTGCACGTCTGAGTCGCTCTTTACAAACTCTTGCACGTCTGAGTGGCTCTGCAAGCAATCTCTCATTGCTTGGATTACCTCCTCTTCTTCCGGAAAAGACGGGGGGCACTCAATATCTGACTGTGTCAACTCGTCGCTTCCTGGCTTTGCCTCTTGCGACTACCTCTGAAAAGTCTTCGAGACGTAAGCTTGCACACGGCCGATGAAATCCATCTGCAACTTCCAGCGTTTGCCGCTGTCCTGTTCCAAACTCCGCATGCCAAGGCAGTTATCGAATATATCTTTGTAAGCCCACAGCACCAACAAATCGATACGGGCCTCATGCCAGGAAGTCCTCGTCCAGACGCCCTCCAAGCTCTGTTGCGCGAATGTCTTTGGCCACAGCTGTGAGAGCAGCCAGCGCAACGCGTGCATCTTAGTCCTATTGTGCTAATTTGCCCACCTTTTCAAACAACGTTTCGCCGTGTCGCCATCAACTCTCAACCGCGCCTTGTGTCTAAACACGAAATTATGAGCCTCTAGCCAAGGGCCCTCTGAGGCCCAGCTTTGAGCAACTTGCAGCCTATGCTATTATATTATGCTTCTCAGATCTTCTCAGTCTCTGTCCTCATCTTTGCTCTTGGAAAGAAACATATGAAACATGTGCCAATGTTTCTCCATGTTTCTCCTCTGGGACACTAGGCCAGGCCGGAACAAGTTTGGTATTTCTCCGAACTGGGCGCGGGCCTTGAACTCCCGAACTCTTTCCAAAACAAACTGCCCTTTAGGATCGTCCAACTTCCTTTGTCGGTGTTGCTCAGTTTTTCCCCTTTACGCCGTTTGCAGCTGCTGGAGCCTCCGGGATCTGAAGCCTCCACTGCAGCGTCGACAGGTTTTGAGTTTTGAATTGAAAGGTTAAACATCTTGTCCACCTGTTCTAGCTCTTCCGCTCATTAGCTATCATCGATTCCCTTCTCTCTGCATTTGCACATCTTTGTTCTCCTCAACGAAGCGCCGCAAATCTTGCAGCCTGTCATTTCCAGAGCGCGCGGGGGCCCCAGCCACGGCTCACCACAGGAGACATGAGACGTGAGACGTGGGCAGTACAGCCGCACGGGCCTGATTCCAGCAGATACAAGCAACGCGGGCAGCACAGCCGCACGTTGAAAAACGCCCTACACCCTAGACTGCTGATTTCTTGTGCTCCTATCGTAGTCGTTGTGCTATTGTTGTGTATGTGATGTAACGTAATCATAGCTCAAACTCACGAAAGCTGTGGCCAAAGAGCGAAGCAACATCAAATGGACATGCGAGGACGCAGAGCAAGTCACTCATGCATGACAAACAACAATGCCTTCTCAAATGCGGGGAACGATTTGTTTGGATCAGAAGAAATGTCACGCGAAAGGGGAACATAGATGAACGATTGGCAAAACATGAGGTCATGAACCCCTTCGTTTCTTGAAACAAATGAACATCTGATAACCACAACACGCATTGAAACCTTGTATTGTCAAACAGCAGATGTGAGAAAGGCATGCGGTCACCAGCCGTGTCCTCAAGGTGATTTCTTTCTAAATGGCTCTCTGAATTCAGAGTGAACAGCAAAGAGTAGGGTTGTAAAGAAAATTGGAGCAGAGCAGAGAGCAGAATAGGGAAGAGCCGAGAGAGAAGAGTAGAGAAGGGCAGAGAAGAGTAGCGCACAGAGAAGTACAGGAGAGAAGAGTACAGAAGAGTAAAGAGAATGTAAAAGAGAAGGGGACAGTGGAAAAGAATGGAGTGCAAAGACCTACGAGGCGCACAAACACGTTCATGTTTGATGCAGCAGTTCCACTGCGATCTAACAAGGCCGACTCGCAAAGCATCATCGATGGGCAATACACACCTCAGCAGTCACCTTACAAGTCACGAGAAATCTGCAATCTGAACCAAGAGGATTGCACGATACCCAAGGGATTCACGAGAAATTTTCAACTTGAACGTAAGAATTCACGAGAAATCTGCAGCCTTGAACCAAGGGGATTGCGGGGATACCGTAGGAATTCACGTGAAATCTGCAGCCTGACCCAAGAGGATTGCACGGATACCTTAGGAATTCACAAGAAATCTGCCGCTTCATGTCAACACCACAAGTCTCAACCACCAGGAATGCATGGATACCCACAGGAAATGGCCCGACCCCATCGCGCAAACTTTTTTCCGCAACGGAATGTCCGTTTACCTGCAAATTCATAATGTTTCGTGCAAATCCTAACATTCAAATCTCATCGTTGATCTAGCAGTTTCATGCACTCTAGCAACAGTGAGTTGCAAAGTTACTTCTCTACATCCGGAACATGCCAACTGCACTCAAGACCCTTGAGCTACTTTTCTACTTCAGGAACATGCCAACTGGATTTAATGATCTTTTGAACTATTTCTCTATTTCAGGCACATACCAGCTGGACACAGTGATCTTTGGGCAAATGAGAATGTGAAAGTCCGAAGCTTGGAGTTTCTATGTGAAATTTCCTTTGAGTATGGCAAATTCTACTGATCTAAACCAATCTAACTTAATCTAACTCGTAATCCAATTGTCCTAAGGGTCTTAACATCCAGCTGCGCAGGATCTGAAGAAACGTAAGGAGCAACGTCTCCAAAAGGCCGCTGGCGGCCTCGTCAGCGCCCAGGTCTTGCGGAGCCTGATGAAGCCCCAAAGATGATCCAAAATTACTCAATGGGCCATCAACGTTTTTTTTGACGGAAATCATCCAACTAAATGAATGGTTCTTTGTATGGGAACATCATTTATAACTTCTTGTTTTCATGGTTCATCGAACTAAATAGTTTTTTTTCATTACATGTTTTGATTGTCGGAGTGTCCTATCATTAAGAAAAAGAAAAGGGAAACGAATGGTTTTGGGGTCCAATTCTATGAATACATACACACATTGACATGGATATATAATGTATATATATATATATAGCATCCAAAATGCAATCATCTACACTGTGAAAGTACATCATATACTATATGCCTATACTGTTCAAGTCAGGTGGATGATGGATAGAACCTGAAACCCATTGACACCGCATGACTACTATTGTTTTGAATAAAAACCCTGGGGATCAAATTTACGTGGTACCCTGCTCTTCGAAATAGGTGATAGTTATGGATGTTCAGAATCCCATTCGCACTGACACAGTGATTTAGCTTAATCATCACATCCCCCTAGCGTTTATAAGGGGTTACCCATCAAAAATTTGGGCCAACCATGGTTTCAAGGTAGAAATGCACAGGTTTTGACATGTTTTGGCTCCTCAGATGTACGCCCAGATGCCTGGCAGGTGAAAGATGGGGAGGCCCTGCTGAATGTGGCATCCTGGCCGCCTTCCACTGTGCCTTGGTCCCCGTCTCCCACCCTACCATAGCCCCAAGTGCTCCTGGACCCGATTTGAAACAACAATACCAGGGATGCAACCGATACAAGACTTGTGAGAAGGAAATTGGTGATGATTTTAATTTTCGGGGTGGGTCAAGGCTTTGGGCACCTTTACTGTATACCCAGCAAGAAACTGATCATTTTGAGGACTTGGGGACCATCTAGTTCTTGGTGAATCGTTTTGAACCTGTTCCAAAAGTATCAGAATCGCTTGGATGTGGTCTGTAGGATCTGGGATCCATCCATGACGGAACCCGGTCCAACCGCATGGCCATAGGTGTTGGAGCTGGAAGTCTCCCTGCGCTCCCCAGGGTTGGAGATGGAGACGCACAGCGCGGAGATCCCGGCCAAGTTCAAACCTGCGGCTCGGTGAGACATGTGGAGACTGATGAATGGGGTTTTCATGGGATATTCCATGGGGATATTCCTGTGGATCATATTGGAACGGAGATTCAATGGGGTAATACTTGATCATATTGAGATTTGATGCGGACTTAACCATTGAATTCATATTGAAGTACTGATGGGGATTTAATGGGATATATATATATATATACATAGTATACGCGTGCGATTGGGATATTATGGGGATATTTCATGGGATGTAGAACCAGCTATTCTGGGATATGATGGGATATTTCACCAAACAATGTGGTTTTAACCAATGGACAATGGGGATATTACTGGAGATCATCTGTGCGGTAGAATGATGAAACACTAGCATTTTGTCAGCAACTTGATATGGCATTTCTAACCATTTGTGGGTCCGTTGCCTTGTATGGTTGGCGTTTTTATTTTGGGCCCTGAGCGATCCAGCTAATATTTTTAGACATTGATTTGCGCGGGAATGTAACTTTGGTCGGTGAAAGAACAGGCTTTCTGATGCATGATAATAACCATCATAAGCTAGTGATTCCCTTGAAAAGTGCCACACTGTTGGTATACACAGAATATGACAAGACAAGACACTAAACTCATGTTTTGTGTCATTCTTTGGCAGTCATTGATTTCAGTTCATCACTGTCCTTGTTTTAGTGACCCTGTTGTGCTGCAGTCCTCGTTCCTCCAGTTGTTGTGGGCTGCACCCAGGAAAACGCCCTGGTCATTGCGGAGAAAATTGCCGCACAGGCAGGTTTTTTGGGTTCGATTGGATGGCCATGTCTGAAGCTTCCAGTCTTTGGGACTCCAAACACATAGATGACATTAGATGACATAGATGACATAGATATTGATATGGAGAAGCCACCATTGATGATTTTCCTTGGGTTTGGTGGCAGGTGTCGGTGTCCGAAGATGTCCACGTCCTGGACAAGGAGTTGCTAAGCCAGGAGATCAAAGAGATTTTGAGGCGCGGTCGAAAACAACGGGGTAGTGTACCCCTGTTTGAGACCGTCATATTTTCTTAGCATGGCTAAGGAATTTGCTTCTATGTTTTTTTTTTGAATCCAAAGTTGAAACCATGCCATTTTCTCTCTTAAAGGTTGGTTTTCGTATGATGGGGATGGGTCCAAGGCTGGCTGGGTATCCTCAACACCCTGGACCACTGGAGACTTTGTTACTGGAAATGAAGGTCACTTATCTCTGGTTCTTAGAGCCTGTTTTTGTTGTCAGCCCGGATTGTGAACCCTTTGCTTTTTTGACAGGTGCGTTTCTGTACTTGGATATTCCACTGGTAGCTATTGTGATCACGCATGTTTCTTACACGATTTAGTGGGTGATCAAAAGATAGAAAAACATGATAGGCGTCACCGAGTACGCACGATGCCGGTTGCCCTAGCAAAAAACTGATAGCCTCATGGCCTCATGTTTGTTTTAAAACCACTCTTGGCTCATTGTTTTTCCGATGGCATTTTGGTCGTACCCCGGGAGGTTCCGGTTCCAGCTTTCCATGGAGGGTTGATCCAAGATGCCATCGGGCCATTGGGTGCAGGCTCTTCAGATGCTTTGGGAACATGCCAACGAAGGCGGAGCATGGGAGCAACCCAATTTTCGTTTCAGCTCCCTGAAAACAATCCTTTTTCTGTGTAGATGATGTTGATATATGTTGATCATATTTCAAGTCCACATGTTATCATTCATCATTCATCATTCATCAGTCATTGATCAGTAATGTTTTATGCTTCATGTTTCATGATTCATGATTCATGGTTCATGGTTCATGATTCTTGATTATTGATTCTTGATTCACCAGCACCAGCACCAGCACCAGCACCACCAGTATCAGCATCAGCATCAGCATCAGCATCAGCATCGGCATCACCGGCACCATCGGCATCATCATCATCATCATCATCATCATCATCATCAACAACATCATCATCAACATCAACATCATCAACATCAACATCAAATCCCATTACTGTATATAATCATTATTTCTTCAAAATCCATATCGTGGAATGATAGTGACGTGATGATGGTGCAACTAGACTGGACTGGTCCCGGCCAGGGATATCGAGGGAAGCTTTTCATGAGTGATGAGTCCTGGAGTAGCATATTGAAGGCGGGGAAGGGATGGAACTGGGCTGGATGGAACTGGCTTGGTCTACCAGAAATTCAGACAGAAACAATTCATATACATGATCTGATGATTCAAGCTGGACTTCGTCAATCTCATAGAATTGGATGATGGGAACCTGTGCAGGAAGACCGGAAGACCGCATCTTTCCTTGTAAAAACCATGGTTTCAACGTTTCAATATTCAACCGTAGATTCCCAGCCATTGACAGTCCCTGGTTATGCCTGCAGCCCTGAGGATGGCGATCTGATTGCCTTGCACCAGAGTCTGCAGGAGGCAAGGATGGATTTGGATCGATTCTATGGGTTGAACCCTCTGGTGCCCCAAACCTCTGAAAAAATGATGAGTCAGTGATAGGCAACGCAGAAACAACGACCTCAAATGCGCGCGTTCTTCTGGTTCCCTCATTTTCGGTGGCTACGTTTCAAGCGCTTCTGAAAGATGTGACATGTGACATCTTGTGGAACCGTGTGCCTATATAAAAGGAATGTTGAAATGCTGTTTTCTGTGAATTCCGGGGATCCTCCAATCCTGCATTCATGGAGACCATGGACTTGACTAGTCCACTCTTGCCGGGTTCCATTTTTTGGGTTCCATTTTTTCAAACGCAGGAACATATATTATTATATATTATATACAATATATTTATGTTTTGGTATCTATCTGTCTATCCATCTACCTATGCAATCTCTTATGTAACCTATCTATCTCTCGATCGATCCATCGATCCATTGATCCATCGATCAATCCATCCATCTACCACGTTTCTGGGTTTTGGTTATGCATCAATTTTTCTTTCAATCTTCTTTGTGTCCTGAAAACACCAATCCTAATCTTTTGGTCACCGCGGTCGCGAGGTGATGACCATTCGACCTCTGCGGCTCTGCATGATGCAGAGGCACCGCTGAAACCGACATAAAAGAGGAAGTATATAGTGAAATAATAGGTATACATAGGTATAGGTATAATAGGAATACATAGGTGTATGTATATTATTGTATATGTATGTTTTTCTGATTGTTTATGTATGTGTCTGTCTATGTATATATGTTCATGCATATGTTTATGTAATGGCAATATGATATGTAATCAATAAGGAATATGTAATATATAATGACATGTAATTATATGTATATAATATCGAACACGAAATACCTAATATGCAATTTGCAATATGTACAATATATATATATATGCATATATAGGTATGTACACACATGCGTCGAGGGACAGTGGATTCTCATGGCCTCCCAACCTCCGCAAGGCTCCACTTGGAGGGTGTCTGCCATCGTCCGAAACGCAGCGGGTCAGCTGGGTGGGCCGCGAATCAAATCGCCCGTCACCACAAAGGTGCAGGAAGTGGATCACTTCGGTTGTAAATTGTGACACAGATTTCAACTGATAATTATACTCTACGGGAAGCTGACAAAGTTAGGATTCCAAAATCAGTAGATTGAGTCATTCTTGAGCTACTGTTGATTTCATCGCAGCACCGGTTCTATCACTATACATATGTATACGATGTATTCATGGACCGACTGCGGCCCTGGCGTCCCAAGCTCACCACCCAAGGTCTTTCAGAGCATGCAGCACGGACCTCGAGGAGGTTGGACACTTTTTCTGAATCCAGGAAAATCAGGAAAGTAGATTAAAAATGTGATGATGTTTTGGAGTCTATTTTTTTCCTATTTTTGCGGCCATTTGTTTTTTGATGGGTATGAGGATATTAGGACAGTACACCTTGATTGACGAGTTTGCAGTGTAAGACATCCAAGTTTGTGGCACATATTTTTTCCCAGACCCATAGGATGAGAGCAAAGCCAAAATGTGGCCAATGACAGCACTGGGGATACAGGTGTCTCTGACAGGCGCCCTCAAACAAATCCAAAATGATCCATCTTTGAAATGAACCCACAAACAGACCCTTCAACTGTGCCAAACGCATATCCAAAGTTGGAATCATCATTGGGATGGTTCAAGAGAACATCTACACGAGAGCAGGTTTTTTAAGCATCAAGGCAGTTTCTGGGCAGGAAAGAACGCAAATGATGACGTGGGGTTCTGTTTTGTATTCATTCTCTGAGCGCCATTAAAAATGCCTTCCATCCGGTAGCCAATTACTCCATTTTTTGGAGTGGGAAACCTTTGGATGAAGTCGTGGTCCAGGGTCACTATTGGTCACTTTTTTTTTGCGGCCACAGAGCCACTTAGATCAAGAGCCGCCCAGAGCCGCATATTACCGCATAGCACCGCACGGCACCTCCATAGCAGGGCGTAGCACCCAATAGCATTGAATAGAGCCGCACAGAGTCGCATATGCATAGGGCCACCACACCCGCAGTTCCAATGTCGCTGCAGGGAAAGATGCGTGTCCATCGACGTTCCAAGCAACCAGCCAGCGCTACGATGCCCTACGCAGAGCTACGCAACCCTACACCGTGCCACCCTAAACGGCTACGCACAGCGCTATGCGGTGCTACACAGTCCCACCCCAAACAGCTGCACACAGCGCGACCGATTTTTCGACCCCCAATATTGCTGATACTGCGCTATTAAGACCCAGGTATATCATATGGTTTTGTGGATCGTGTATGGGTTATGATTCACTATTTACTATGGGAGTCACATCCGTCCTGGCAGGGTGGACCCAGATCTGTCACTGCCCTTGGTGTCGCGATCGGCAGCAGCTCCGGCTGCAATGGGGGGCAGGGTTGGTTGCGGGAAGCTCCAATGGGGAATGGTGAGGTAAGCAGGTGGAATATGCCAAGGCCAATATGGGTTGTTCTCAATTTCCGAGGAAAACCGGAAAGCCCAAAATCCCATGGTTTATTAACGTTTCTTTATTGAAAGAGCCATAGCTGGGAGTATTCCAAAATTGTTTGGAGATAGCGGCCATTGGCTCCGTATATATGTCGATTGGGCCCTTTGGTGCCACAAGGAAAGTATAAAGGGGATGCCTCGCAGACGGTAAGGGTCGAGGCCTAGGCACCCCCAAGATATGATCCTTCTGTTGGTGTAATCTCTTTATGTCGGCAAACATAGTGAAATCCTCGTTTTTTTGTTCAAATCCTTCGTGTTGATGGTTCAAATATGTTCAAATTCACCACTTGTTGCTTATGTCCTTTTTTCCTCGAGAAAATTTCTCATTTCGGTCTTCGAAAATTGGGTTTTTCGTTCGCTTATATAAATCTTTATCGCTGTTGATAGAACCACAACATTTTTGGTGGGTGAACCTGCACTTGTGTGTGTGTGTGTGTCTGTCAAATCCCCGTTTTTTATGATATACTGTAAATGATTGGACATCTTGAATTCCTGTTTGTTTTCCCATTTTTTGGGGCTGGAATGATTTTACACAGTGATTTGGTGAAGAACTCATGATAATTTTGCGGTTACAGTAACAATTCATATAAAATTATTAAACACTAATTTGTTAGTCAACTCCCCGTATTTTCGTTGGTGCCACGCGCCACCGGACCGCTTTTAGGACCTATTCGGCCCCCGTTGTCGGCCACGACAAATGGCGCGGCGCGCATGGGGCGATGCGCCGGCGAATTTGGAGGTGGATCAACAGCTGCAAGGCGTGCGGTTTCGAGGGCCATGGCATGGCAGAAACCGTTTCAAATCTGATGAAACAGGAACAAATTGGTAAAATATCCTGAACATTCCGAGGGGCAAATTTCGGAATGGAAGTGATCTATTTGGGGGCTTCGTATGTTTTTTTTTGGTGTGAGAGAGAGAAAGAGTGATCAACGGGGGTTACAATGAAATCAATTCATTTATACATGATGTATCATGATGTTATGGTCATCAAATCGGATTCACCAGACTGGTAGCTTTAATCAACTCCTAGGGAAGGGTAATGGGTCATATTGGGTCATATTGGGTCATTATATACCCTCTTATATTTGGCTGTCGTGCACATCATTGTGGGCAAGCAGGTGGGTAGATGGAAATCTGCAGGGTTGACACTCAACTTACTAAACATGACCAGTCAAGAGATACGAGTGGCCAGAGTTTCCAGACATTCAAACTTGGTAGGTAGTGAGTAGATCTACATCTTTCATCATCTTTCATCATCTTTCTTTACATGCGTGTATCTAAGTACATATACACGTGTAATTACGAAAGCCAGCTAGCTGGCTAGTTGCTGTTTGCGAACGAAGTGAGAATAGGGGGTGTGGGGGGGGTGGTTGCCGAAAGGGAACGAAATCTCGCCGTGCCCCTGTGTTGAGCGCCAGA
>Ga0126342_10015352_pt1 | contig 13433 bp, 10 predicted proteins | sample Cyp1metagenome_FD_92528 | JGI IMG/M metagenome (GOLD analysis project Ga0126342, IMG submission 92528) | Coral microbial communities from Lord Howe Island, Old Settlement Bay, Australia - Cyphastrea 1 metagenome | ecosystem: Host-associated > Invertebrates > Cnidaria > Coral ...
GAAAAACACAGTGTTTCGCGACTTTCCTACCTTTTCGCGCATCTGCATCTTCTTTCTTCTGCCTCTTTCTCTTCTACTCTTCTCTCTTCTAATCTTTCTCTTCTCTCTGCCGACTCTCCTACCTTTTCGCGCATCTGCATCTTCTTTCTTCTGACTCTTTCTCTTCTACTCTTCTCTCTTCTCATCTTTCTCTTCTCTCTGCCTCTGCCCTGCTCTGTTTTTCATCTGTCCATATTGTCGGAAGTTTGACTTCTAAACTTCCTTCGGCTACTACTCCTACTTCTACTACTATTACTATTACTATTACTACTACTACTGCTACTACTACTACTACTACCACTACGATGACGACTACTACTACTACTACTACTACTACTACGACTGCTACGACTGCTACTACGATTACGACTACGACTACGACTACGACTAGGACTACAACTGCGACTAAGACCGCGACTACGGCAACACGGCAACACGGCAACACGGGAACACGGGAACACGGCAACACGGCAACACGGCTACGGTTACGGCTACGACCACAACCTACGACCTACGGCCTGTGACCTACGACCTGCGACCTACTACCTACTACTCACTACCTACTACCTACTACCTCCTACCTCCTACCACACAATCACGCACCACACCGCTGACACACACACACGCTTAAAAAAGGTTCAATCATTATTATACAATCACGGTTAAGCGACTCAGCTACTAGAACAAGAGATGAAGGGATTCAGCTACAAAAACAAGCGATTCAGCAATTACGCTACTAGAACAAGCGATTGGACGATTAAGCGAAGAGAACAAGCCGTTAAGCGATTAAGCTACTAGAACAAGCGATTAAGCGATTGAGCTACTAGCACGAGCCACTGAGAGATTAAGCTACTAGAAGAAGCGATGAAGCAATTAAGCTACCAGAACAAGCAAATAAGCGGTTAAGTTGCTAGAACAAGCAATTGAGCGATTAAGCTACTAGAACAAGCGATTAAGCGACTAAGCTACTAAAGCAAACGATTCAGCGATTAAGCTACTAGAACAAGCGATCAAGCGATTAAGCTGCTACACCAAACAATAAAGCGATTAAGCCACTAAAACAAGTGATTAAGGGATTCGGCTGCTTGAAGAAGCCATTGTGCGATTAAGTTGTTAGAACAAGCGACTAGCCGATTAAGCTATTAGAACAAGCGATTAAGCGATGAAACTACCAGAAAAAGCGATGAAGCGATTAAGCTATTAGAATAAACTATTAAGCTATCAAGCAACCAGAATAAGCGATTAAGTTTTTTAAGCTAGTAGAACAAGCGATTAAGCGATTAAGCTATTAGAATTAGCTATTCAGCCATTAAGCCATTAGATTAGGCTATTAAGCTATTAAGCTACCAGAAGAAGCGATTATTAAGGGATTAAGCTATTAGAACAAGCTATTAAGCTATTAAGCTACTAGAAAAACTCAACAACTCAATAGCTTAACACCTTGTTCTAACAGCTTAAAAAAACTTAACAGCTTAATAATGCTTATCAGCTTGTTCTAACAGCTTAATTGCTTAACAGCTGAATAGCTTAAGAGCGTAACAGCTTAATAGCTTAACGATGCTTAACAGCTTGTTCTAACAGCTTAATAGCTGGATCGATTCGCGGACGATCCTGCCGGGGCTCTGACAAAACAACCAAACCTGTCCTACAGGTTTCCTATCTTTGAGACTTCCGCCCCTGCCTTGTGCAGTACGATTGGTATCTGGTATCATGTAATATCATGGGCTGGCGTGTCTGAAATTTTGAATGCGATCCGGTGGGTGTTTGATTAGGGCCGCGATCATTGTTTGCATGTCGGAACCCATGTGCATCTGTGGAGTATTTGCAAGTTTGAGCGAACATTTTTGTTCCTTGAAGGTAGTTCTTGGAGCCTGCTTAGCCAGACTGGGCATTCCAATTTCGTAGTAGCCTCAGTCAACAGATGCTTTCAGTGCTGCAATTGGCTGCTGCATGCCAACGCATAGTCACGCAGACGCACAGACAGACACACACACACACTGTCATTGCTACAAAAGGCAAGTCTTTTGATTGGAGAAGCATGATTCGTTGCGTGTGTCATCTCTGCTTGGTCACCAAAGGCACGATATTAGTATATACCTGCATGGCCTACCTGATTATCTGTATATTTTGACAGGGCGGTTGAGACAGCATGGTTCAAAACGAACCAGCTATTCAACAATGTGAGAATCCGTCGGTGACAGGTTAGGCAGGTACGTGATCCCAGCGTCCCAGGACAATTTCAGGGTGAAATCAGAAGTGCTGTCGTTGGCTGGAGACTTCTGGTTCACATTTCGGCCCCCTGCTTGACAATTTGTCTACAAATCTAAAATGTATTTTTTGCAGTTATGCAAGCTTACTGGCGCTCCTTGGAGATGTTGAGGCACACATATATGTATATGTATATGTATATGTATAGGTATATGTATAGGTATATGTATAGGTATATGTATATGTATATGTATATGTATATGTATATGTATGTATATATGTATATGTATATGTATATGCATGTGCATATGCATATGTATATGTATATGTATATGTATATGTAAATGTATATGTATATGTATCTGTGTATGTATATGTGTGTGTATACGGTATTTGGCATATGGTATTTGGTATATGGTATGTGCATATCTATGTCTATACCGATATGTATATGTATACGTATACGCATACGTATAAGTATATGCAAATGATATATATATATATATACATACACATGCGTGGACCAGAACAAAACATGGACAGCAGGTGGCATGCCACCTGAAACACCCTCAGTAGAACAGCTTCAAACTAGATACCACATAGTCTTTTTGGCATAGGTTGGTAATCGGCCCATCCACTCGATCCCAAGCCCTGCTGCAAGCACACGCGCGCACACACACACATACACAAGCAACACAAGCACAGAGTCACACACACACATACACACACACAGAGTTTCCAATCAACATCGGAGGAAGGACTTGGACAGAAAGCGAAGGGAAAGACCCGCAGACCCGCCCAATAAACCGTCGATATTAGGCATGGGGCTCGAAAAAATATTTAAGGCATCGAAAAAATATATTTAAGGCATCAGTTAAAAATTTACGGGATCAAAACGGTATTTATTTTTCTGGGCCGGTGCAGTGTATGCCATTTTCAACTCTTGTGATCTACGAATCTCCGGGTCCTCCAGTCCTCTCCCTTGGTCCCCTGGTCCCTTGGTCCTCTGGTCCCTTGGTCCTTTGGTCTTCTGGTCCCTTGGTCCTCTGGTCCCTTGGTCCTCCGGACCCTTGGTCCTCTGGTCTTCTGGTCCCTTGGTCCTTCCGTCCTTTGGTGGCTCTAGTGCCTTAGAATTCTTTAAAACTTTTTAAAGCTTTTTCAAGACAACCCTTAATTCAACCAACCGTAAAAAAACCCTAAATCAGCCTAACCCCTAAACCACCCCTAAACCAAAGTAAGTCTTAAACAAACCCTACAACCCGCAATCAGCCCTAAACTAACCCTAAATGAACCCTAAACAAACCTTACATAAACCTTAAACGAAACCTAAACGATCTTTAAATAAGTTGTAAGCGAAACCAAAATCAACTTTAAACCAATCGCAAAAAATACCTAAACCAACCCCAAATAAACCCTAAACCACCCCTAAGAAACCATAAACCAACCGTAAATAAACCCGAAAGAACACTTATTAAACAAACACGAACCAACCCCAAATAAATCTTAAGCAAATCCAAATAAACCACAAAACAACCCTGCATAAATACTAAGCTAACCCTGAACCAACCAGAAATAAATCACCAAACCAACCTTAAAGAAACCGGAAACAAGACCTAGATAGACTTTAAACCAACCCAAAGTAATCCTTACGCCAACCCTAAAGAAACCCTGAGCCAACCCTAAATAACACCTAAACCAACCACGAACCAATCCCAAATACATCCTGAATTTACCCGTAAATAAACTTTGAGCAGCACCTGCACAAAATCTTAAAACCAACCCTAGACAAACCCTAAAACAAACCCTAAATATACCCTCAACAAGTCCTAAACCAACCCTAAATAAACAAAAGACCAACCCTCAATAGATCCCAAACAAAACCTAAACCACAAAGTCTTGAACAAAATCAAAATAAACCCTAAACCAACCCTACAAAAACACCAAAAATCTTTGAATAATTCTTGAACGCAGCCTAGATAAACCTTCTACCAACCCTGAATAGACACCTAGTAAACCATAGGCCAACCGTAAACTAACCCTAAACCAACCTAAGTCAACCGTAATTAGATTCTAAACCAACTTGAAATAGATTTCAAACCAAGCCTAAACCAACCCTAAACCAAACATAGACAAACTTTGAACCAACGTAAGTTTCAAAGCAACCATCGAAAATGAAAGGTTCGAACTCCAAAGTGTTGCAGGTGCTGTCGAAACGGCAGCGTTGAGCCCTGGGAATGCTCGATTTCCAGGTCGAGTGTCGTGCAAAAACCTTACGGACGAGGGGCTCCACTTCCAAAACGATGCAAATACCACAGAAATGCACAGTTTTGTCTCCAAACTGTTGCAAGGGCCATATTACACAAGGGATTCCAGTTTTTTTTGAATGCTTTAATTTTTTTTATCCCCAGGGGAATATATATTTTTTTGATCCCTCACCCTCGCTATATTGTCGCAGTCAGCATCATCAGCATCATCAGACTTACACTTCGCTGCATAGCTCCCAATGTTTCACACAGGCACACACGCGCGCACATACACAACACACACACACACCCACGCACACACTGGTAATCTGCTCTTTCACCACACCTTCCGCCTCGTCCCCTTACCTTTCCAGCTAGCTTTCGTTTTTTGCATCTCCTCAACTTGTCTCCTGGCGCGCCGGGCATCGCTTGAGAGATTTCAGGCTCCAAATGTCCTCACTCTGGCTGAGCTTTTTTCGCCTGCATCTCGCACTGGTTTTGTCATCAAACCATTGAATGTGGGCACGTCCTTTTTTGTGATTTTGTTTGGCAAGTTATGTATTCAGTCATCATCGGACATCTAAATGCCCGTGGCAGGTGTGGTACTTTTGCAACCATTCCGATTTGCTTTTGGTGCGATTTTTCATTATTCCAGTGTTTTGATGGCTCCGGTGTGAATGTCCACGCGCCTCGATTCTTTTGACCTGCGCCAGTGAACTTTCTGGAGCTGAATGTTCTGGCGTCGTCTGTTGCATAAGAGAAAGATGTTGCAACGTAGTATGTCAGCTAAGAATAGAGGGCTGCAGCGTAACCTGTTGCATTAAAAGCCATTATATTCTGGAGTAGATGGTCAAATATGAGGCCTTGTAAGGTAGTTGGGAATATATCAGAAAAGGGTGTTGTAGCCCAGTATGTGGCATTCAAAACAGAATGTTGTAACATAGATGCGTTACTTTTCCAAGGAGGATGTTGGAACGTAGTACGCAGTACTTCAGAGAGGTTGCGGCATAGTATGTGACATAAATTGCAAGGGTGTTGCGCCGTACTATGTGAAATACCGTTCACTGTTGGTAGCTTATTGTTTCAAGAGCGTTATTTTGCCCCCCTTGCCTCCTAACCCACGCGCCAAGTAAAGAAAGAACCGTTTTTTTCCCACTAGTACAGTTTTCAGGGCATAGGCCAAAACATGCAGGCCGCTGGCAAGCCTAAAACCCAACAAAGTATTCATTCCACTCATCAAGTAAGGGACTTGGTCATCAAGTTATTGGGGGGCTTGGCCTAGCACGGACCGATAGCATGAGCAGGTGCCCAGATGCAGTGCAGGTACATAGTGCTATGTTTGTGTTGTCGTGTTGTCCAAGCAGACCTTACATAGACCTTACCATTGAACAGTGGTGCGTCCCTTTGCACCCCCCAGTGTTTCTTCGTGATAGGAGAGAGGATGCTCGACATTCACACGGCTCATCCCAGATCAAGTAGCTGCAACAGAAAGGGTTAAGATGATTGTGGATAAATTAACGCACGGTTGAGTTTCTGTGTGACAAAGCTTCATGGTATTTCCATGTGCATGAAGACCCGCGAGATCAAAACCATAGATTTCGAAGCCAAGTACAGTAAGTATCAAGGGCAACTATATATATATATATATATATCATATATATATATATATCACACATATATTTGTATATACATATATATATATACATATATATCTATATTAATATACATATATATATACATATATATTTACATATATACATATAATATATATATATATATATATTTACATATATCAATATATATACATATTTGTGTATATATATATATATATATATATATATACATATATATATACATATATATACATATATATACATATATATATACACACATATATATATATATAGATATAAATTTGTATATATATATATATATATATATCACACACACACATATATATACATACACATGTATGTATATATGTATAGCCTGGCATCAGACAAGTTTCACATAGTCAAGAAATTGAGGCACTCAGTGAGAAGGGCCCGACGCTGTTGCCATGCTAAAACCTATTGCAGTCAGCGTGCCCCAATTGAAACAGATTGAGTAGACAAGCTTCAAACTGCTGGGTCTACTGCAGGACGACGTTTTGTGTTTTCTTGGAGAGGGGATCACCCAACCGCTTTACATGTTAGATCGGAACAAGGTGAGTAAAATGATGAGCGGATCTCTCTTTTGGAGACCTTTGGAGCAGCCGCAAATCAGCTCCCAACGATAGTTCCGATCAACTCAGTGGAAGCAACAGCCTGACTCTGAGGTGGTTTTGTGGGCAATGGACCTGTGAGTGGGTGAATTCACCGTGCGTGGGGCTTCTACAGCTGCATCTCACATATGTGCGCGCGCGCGTGAATTTGTACGCGCGGTGCATGTGTGTGTCTGTGTGTGTGTGTGCGCGGGCTCCAGCTCAATAAAAGATAGGCGTTGGATTTTGATGATGCGTGCAGGCGGTGGGGGACTGACTGCGAAGGCCGGAGATTTTTGGGGAAAGAGCCAGGTTCAGGGTGGGGAATAGCTTTCGGAGGGGTTGTTTCCTGACCAAGCCACGTGGATGCTTCAGATTCAGACTTCGGTTGACTGAATATTCGCCGTGATCCAAGAGTAAGGAATATGGGCTGTTTCAAGTCATTAGTTTGTTTGCCATATCACAAAGCCTGTGCATGGATCAATCACATGAATTCAAAGGCCCAAGGGCTCCTGGTGTCTCTTTTGCTTGGATGCTTGGTCGGTGGTGCTGGAATTAGTGCATGGGCGTGTCAGCGACTATCAAGCGGCTGACAGGTAGAGGGCAATGAAGGGACGGATTTTTCGAAAAGAAAGGTTTGCATTTTGCATGTTCTGCAAGTCGCTGTCTCTATGCAGGCCGTAGCCTTTTTTGGCCGGATGAACTTCAGTACGCTTTTCCTGGACCTGGCCAGATTTGGCCGCGGAGGTGCGACACACTTCAGCGTCCTAGACACGTGCTGCACATACAAAGAAGTTCAGACTATACAATATACATATATACATAGATAATATATACATAGATTATATATAGTTATATATATAAATATGTTAAAGACATACAATACTACACAAAGCTACTTGTATGTATACATAAAGAAAGCCTATAAAGAAAAGGGAGCGCCCAAAGGAACGAAGCCATACCACTTGGTTGCCGAAGCGGATGTTTGTTTCAACTTTCTTGACGTGTTTTTCTCCTGGAAAATTCGTCTATGGAACCTGATGGCACCGCCTTTTCTTGGGATGTTTTTATTTTGGTGTCTCTTTTTCTTGAAATCCCTTTTCCTATCCCTTGCGTTGACAACTCTGAATCTTGACGTCTCATTCTCCCGATCTTGTTCTTGAAGACTATGTGCCTCTTGATGTTTCTTTTCTGGACAGTTTTCAATCATGGCATCTAACTCACTCCTGGCGCCTCTTTGTCTTGACATCCCTTTCTCTGCAGATGATGTTTGTGTTTGCTTGTTTGTGCGTTTCACAGAGAAGGGTACGAACCGAGCCGAATTGGCCCAAAACCAGCTTCAAGCACTGATTTGGGATTAGCATGAGACCTTGTGTGGCCCAACAACGGAAGTTCACAAGACCCTCAGCATCCTTCCAAAAGCAGCACGCACTTTGCAACGCAACTTCGAAGATCTTGAACCTACCAACAACCAACCCAAATCTGGCAATTCCGGGAACTCAACGTACCCTAACCGCAACAACATGGGACCAAAAAGCACCGAACACAGGTTCGAAATAGGTTTGGCACAGGCGCGAACATTGTCAAACATACACAGGAAATATTGTTTTTGTTTTTCCCGAATGCGTAGCAAGGGTTCCCGTTTCATTCTGGGGGTTTAGGGGGTTGAGGCTGTGTTCGCCAGACGTTACGCAACCGTCGGCAACCGTCGGCAGCGGTCGCGTGAGGACCAAATGGTGCGAGTTCTGCAAAAGTGGTCACCTTTGGACTTTTGGAGGTTGCAAATGTCGCGTGGCCTCGTTTCGCGTGGCAGGCGAGGCGCATTGTGACATTCCAACGTGTTTCATAACATGTCCAAAGTCGTTTTGTGTGGCAGATGCAATACTTTTGTGTTGTTTTGAGAAGATGAGTTGCATTTTTCGTGGCAGGCGCAGCACTTGGGCGACCTCCATCGTCATTTTGCGTGGCAGGCGCAGCACTTTAGACGTGTTGCGTTGCGTGTTTTTTTGCGAATCGCATTGTCACGGCTGCGTGCAAATTCCGTGGTAGGCGTGGCATTTTGTGAGATGTGATGAAAATTGACGGAAGCCTAGCACGAAACATCGTTTTGAGGTAGCGAAATTTGAGGTTCTTGGGAAACTCGTAGGGAAACGTCGATTTTGAAGCTACACAGTCACAGTTTGAAAATTTGCAGAAGCCTCGCTTTTTTGAGGCCCCAACATGTCTCGTCACGAGTCTCTGGTTCTCCTGTAGTCACGCCGTGTCTATGGGGGAAGTTGCAAAACTTGTCTTTTCCAAAGGTTTCCAAACAGGTTCAAATGTCGTTTTGCGTGGCAAGTGTGTCACGATGTGTCTGCAAATGGTGTCGAAAGTCGTTTTGTGTGACAGGCGCGATACCTTTGCGAGGTTCTCAAAAGATGACTTGCATTTTTCGTGGCTGGCGCAGCACTTTGAACGTGTCCATCTTCATTCTGCGTGGCAGGCGCAGCACTTTAGACGAGGCGTGTTGCGTGTTTTTGGTGAATTGCAATGTCAGGGCTGTGTGAAGTGGTGACAACATGCAAATTGCGTGGCAACCGTGGACAATCGTGAGAGTGTCATTTTGCGTGGCAGGGGCAGTACTTGGTGCAATCTGTTGAGTATGGAACATCATTTTGCGTGGCAGGGCGCAGTATTTGGGACACTCTACCCTTTACACTGTAAACTCCGCACTCCACACTTTACACTTTACAGCCCACACTTACACTTTACATTCCACACTCGACACTCTACACTTTGCACTCCACACTTCACACTTTAGACTTCGCCCTCTACACTTGACACTCCCCACTGGACACTCCACACTTTACACTCCACACTTTACACTTTGCACTTTACACTCCACACTTTACACTCCGCACTTTACACTTTGCACTTTACACTTTCCACTCCACGCTTTACACTCTACACTTTACAAACGACACCTTACACTTCACACCCCACACTGCACACTTTACACTCCCCACCCTACACTCCACACTCCACACTCCCCACTCCACAGTTTAAACTTTGCACTCTACACTTTGCACTCTCCACTCCCCACTCGACACTCCACACTTTACACTTTACACATTGCACTTTACACTCCACACTCCGCGCACCCCACACTCTACACTCCACACTTTACACTTCACACCCCACACTCTACACTCCACACTTTACACTGTACATGCCACACTTTGCGCTGCACACTCTACACTACACTTTATGGTGGACATTTTACACTACAGGTTACACTCCACATTTCACATTTTAGATTATACACCCCACACCACACTATACACTTCACACTCCAAACTCCACACCTACACTTCACACTTCGCACTTCACACTTCACACTCCACACTCTACACTTTACACTCCACACTCTACAATCCACACCCCGCACTACACTTTACACTCCACACTCCACAGTCTACACTCTACATTTTACACTTTACTCTCTGCACTCCACACTTCACAGTTTACACTTTACACTCCGCACTTTACACTCCACGCTTTACACTTTACACTTTGCAGTCCGCACTCCGCACTTTACACTTTACACTCCACACTCTACACTCTACACTTTACACTCCACACTCCACAGTTTACACTTTACACTCCACACTCCACACTCTATACTTTACACTCCGCACTTCACACTTCACCTCTACACTTTACACCCCGCACTCTAGTCTCCACACTTTACACTTTACTTTGCATTCCACACTTGACGCTTCAGACTTTATCCTCTGCACTTTACACTTCCCACTGGACACTCCACACTTTACACTTTGCACTTTGCACTTCACACTTCACACTTTCCACCCACCCCACCCTTTGCACTTTACACTCCACACTCCACAATCCCCACTTCACACACTACACACTACATTCCCCACTCAACACCTTACTTTCTTCACACTCCACACTTTGCACTCCACCGCCTTTCACATGCGACAGCGTCTACAGTGGACTGGTACGGTAACAGGGGAAAAGTCTTCAAGACTGTTCAAATAATTTGTTTCACAAGAGCGTTTTGCGTGACTGCATTCGGGTTCGTGGGCTGCATCTTGTTTTTCCAGGTATTGCTTGTGTTGCTTTTCCTTTGAACAGCCTGAAGTGTGACCAGGTTGGCATTGAAATAAGATGTATGTTGATGTGAAGGGGAGCGTGCGGGCGGATCTATGTAGTAACATGAGCTTCAGATGCCCCATGATTTCCATTTTTTCGGAAGATGTTGTGGTCCATCAGATCCGGCTCCTGGTCAGGTTGCCTCCCAAAGGTTCATACTTCCAGCCCCCCAGACTTTTGGCCAAACAAGTCTTGCTTCACTAGTCACTTGACAATTTTGGGAACAGACATTTCAAGACCATACGGCTTCAAACCTGAACTAAGGCATTGAGCTGACCAGGTTGACAAGAAGTCAACAGCAAAAGGCTTATACCCGTTGTGATCTGTTCATGTTCATGTGGAGGAAACATAACGACGGAACAATCACACGCAAGTTCATGTTCAATGCTAGTGCGATACCAAGGGGAGATGTGGCAAACTATCACTTTTGGTTGTATCGAGTTTGGCAACACTTGGCCTGTGATCCAGACCTTTGGCTAGCAGACTTTCCAGTAAGTTCTTTGGCAGCAAGTGTTTCCCTTCCAGCTTCCAATGTGATAGTTTCTAGCTTGCGCAACGCAGCAGATGCATGACACAATGACATGGGCATGGTTTTCCGGGTTCTTGAAGTGAGGCTTTCATCCGTATCGGAACGGATCAGTGGGGCGCAGGCGCAAGTCACTGGTGACCCACATTGAAGCGAAAGAGACGGAAGAGTGCAGCAATGCTTGCAAGTCTTCAACTTTCAGCATGTGGGAGGCATTTTGCCTTCTTCACCAAGAAATTCCGATCACAGGAGGGCCTGCTGTTTCGTTTGTCATTACTGCCCCGAATCAAGACAATCAACGTGCTAGAATTGTTTCTTTCTAAGCTCAGGAGTATGTGATGCGTCTTTGGGATGGCGACTACAGTCAATGCGCCAGTCTGATGTGCTAATCGTAGAGACAATCAGAAGCAAGGATGGATCTACCTTCAGGAAGCAGCAGAAGAACAAACATGGCCGAAGAAACGCACCTAGACTTCGAAGCCAGACTTCGCTCGTTCAAAATATGACAGTTCGACTTCCAGAAGTGCGAAGAGACGAGGATGCTTCCAATTTTACAACAGGCTTCCAGTTCAAGGCCCCCAGAAAGAGCATTGCTCATCCTCTGCCATGCCAAATCGCCTCAAACCAAGTCATGAAGTGAAAGCGGAGAAGCTTTTCCAGCCACAGCCTGCGTTGTGGGAAGACAAAGGTGACGGGGCGCGAGGTGACATTATCAAGGTCAGACTTTGGATCGGGCTGTGAGCGAAGAAGGATTTGCGAGAGAAAACCTGGATGATGCGCAAGACAAGCGTTGAAAACAGCAAAATGACAGGTCTGTTTGAAATTCATCAAGGCTCTCAGTTTGCATGAGGGTCCGAGTGAATTCGTGAAAGAATGATGGAGCTTAATTGTTTCAATGTGTTGAGTCAGGGTATCGCTGATTCTGATCGATCCGCAGGGTTTCAAGATGAGCAGCTTAGTCACACAAGTCCTGCAGAGGTTCGAGTGTCCGGCAAGAAGTACCATTACAAACTCTACCTCCGGATCCTCCGTTGCAGCCAAGCCAATGACATTGTGTCAGAACCCGTGCCAACTTCCTGTCACAATTCGGATTGCATTGATTTGCTCTTTTGGTGTTCAGTTTGTCCAGAATGAATATTTTGGCTTCTAAGGAACGTCGGAAACAGACCAGGCAACATGAAGGCCCAGTCAGATGGAGTTGCAAAAAGTTGAAGAGCTTTGCGGTTCTTGTTTCACTTGTCGGGTTGCCATGTTGTCAAGATCGAATCGCCTCAGCAGGACCCTCGGTAACATACCTGTCTTCCCTTGTCTGGCACAGGTTGAGCGCTTCAAAGACTTGCAGAAGCGATTCCCCGAGCGGATCATTATGAGGGTCCGCTGCTTCGTTTGTGAAACAGACACAGACGTGTTATGTACAAGAGAATTCGCGCATGGCAGCCGTGGTCTCAGCTTTTTTGAGTGTTTATCAAAACATTGGCAGCGTCCCGCTTGCTCAAACAAATCACATCAAGCAAGTCTTTTCCACATGTTATTTCTGCACTCTCTACGTATAGCTCTATGTGAAATGCACATGTATATACATACAGTATTCATAGAGTTATATGCTGCTACATACATGCATGCACGCATGCAGGCAGGCCCATCCATCCATCCATCCATTCATCCATCCATCCATCCATCCATCCATCCACATCCATTCATCCATCCATGCATGCATGTGCATATATAGACACATAGATACATAGATATATAGATACATATTTACATAGATACATAGTTACATAGATACATAGATAGGTACAGACATACATGCTACATGAACACAGTTTTTTTTCCTGGAAAAACGAGCTGCAAAGTTTGAAAAGTGGGCTACGCGATGCCTACGCGACAGGCAGAACTCGGCGAGAGGCTACGCGAGGCTACGCGAGGCTACGCGAGGCTACGCGAGGCTACGCGAGGCTACGCGAGGCTACGCGAGGCTACGCGAGGCTACGCGAGGCTACGCGAGGCTACGCGAGGC
>Ga0126342_10015353_pt1 | contig 13432 bp, 12 predicted proteins | sample Cyp1metagenome_FD_92528 | JGI IMG/M metagenome (GOLD analysis project Ga0126342, IMG submission 92528) | Coral microbial communities from Lord Howe Island, Old Settlement Bay, Australia - Cyphastrea 1 metagenome | ecosystem: Host-associated > Invertebrates > Cnidaria > Coral ...
AAAGCCAGGAGTTGCTGGCTGGTGCCCCACATTGCCATGGCATGGAGAAGCACACATGGGCATGCGGCGTTTTCAGGCCACAAACTGTCACGTGCCCGCTGCGAATCGATGAGCAGCTCAAGGTTATTCAAGCAGGAATGGGAGGCGAACCCAGCAAAAATGGATGGAAAGGAACGAGAGATGGGATAGAACCAACCAGCAACAGGATCCAGGATGATGTTCTGGTATACAAATGCTTTGGCACGCTTTGGCTATAGCACACATGGTGCACATTTATGAATATTTCTGGCGCACGCATTGGCAACAGCCTCCATCATCAATACCCCCAAATTGCTATAGTTTCTATAGTTTAGCGAGAAAATATGAGAAAATGAATGAACATTATGATTTTCCCAATACGACTGGCGTACCTATGACCTCGCCGCGACATCAAAAAAGCCACGGCACCGATCTTCTTCGTCGGATTGTTTGGACACCTTGCTGGTCCTCTCCTCCAAAGGCCCCAAAGGCCCTGAGGCCCATTCTCTGCCTGAGACTCGTGGGATTTGTATGGATTTTTTCACATACACACAACGCTGACTTCGAATATAATGGGAATATAATGTGTATATATATATAGATACACACATAACATGATATAACATAACATTACATTACATAACATTACATTACATTACATTATTATCATAATATATATATACACAGTATATACATACATACATTTGTGAATATAATATGTATATGGGCAGAACGTGTTTCACCGCCCCCACCCAGTGTTTTCAAGTATTCTATATGTGCACGTTTCAGTGTTGTGCACGCGTCAGAGATGTTGTGCACGTTTCCCAGCAGTTGTGCACGTTTCACAGAAGTTGCGCACGTTTCACAAGCCCCCTAATAATGTTCGTGTTCAACTGCATTGGGGCGGCCAAACACGTTCTCCCGATGTATAATATATATATATATATAATATATATATATATATATTATATACTATATATTATATATGTATAATATACAATATTATATTATATAAATTATATTGTGTATATATATATATTATATCGAATCCAAATGAATCCAGTGGATTGGCCTGGAACCTGTTGAATACTGACAGCTTTGGGACAAAAAACTCACTGAATTTTTTAAACACACATCAAATTGGACAGTCGCAAACAGTACGAAGCTTCCATAAACTCCGGTACCCTGGTGAACACCATAAAATAGCTTGTAAATGGATGTTCATTCCCCCCAACATATCCCAACATATGATACGAACGAGTATAAAAACAATCGGTTTTGATCCATCCAAAACCATCCAAAACCATCCACATTTCAATTCCAAGGGTTCAATAAGGCCACTGCTAAATTACGTCCAGCTGCTGGCATCTGGTTTGTATCCCGCCAAAGTTCTTGCAGGCATCGCCTTTGGTGAATTCCATTTTCGTGACCAGCTTGGGCTGCTCCCTCCACTGCTGAAACTTTGCAGTGAGGTGGCGTCATCCAGAAACTTCTTACCTTTGGGAGATGGAAAGGTCCGTTTCTTCAACCCCGACACCTTGGTCTCCAGCTTGCTGGACGTAGCAGCTTTTGGCAACTGATTGTCGTTTGTTTCAATGACCTCCGAGACCTCCACCGAACTGTTCGTCCCGGCATTTTGCACCGCGTCATCGCGTGGGATACGGGTCTTGATGGGTGCCAGGTAGTCGCAAGAGAAAGGCTTCATGGTCACGAAACATGACAAGGGTCCGAAGCCCAAATCGCAGAGAGGCACTTGGCCCTGGCCCTGGATTTCTGGGTTCATCCCTTCCATGGCTGGAAACCAATCAGGTCTGCGGAAGTTCAAATGGTAGGTTTTGGAAACTTCCTGCTGTTGTAGTTGCACGACGTTATCATGTTGCATCATGTTGCATCCACACCAAGAAGTTTAGAGTCTGAGTCGCTAGCAATTTTGAAGCTGGAAGTGAAGCTCCAGAATTCGACAGACCAGGTACTGTTCTCGACGGCCTAATGCATGATACGTTTGAGCTTTCACACTTCAGGAGCCTTGCTACAGAGTCACGTGATGTCAAACAAAGCCAGGAAAAAAACACAAAAATACTATCCACTGGTATCCACCGGTCAAAAAAGTTTCAAGACCCACTCAAACTATGTGGCGAATTATTTGAAGCTCGGGGCCCTTATAAACCAGAATATGTCCTCAAGGTAAAAATGAGGGGCTGTCAAGAGCTCTAGGCGCAGGCCAAGCCTTTCCGCGCTAGTGCCATGATCTGGAAGCTTGTCATAGGACAAACCAGAAAGCACGCTTCTTGCATGCTGGAAGTGAAACCTTTCTTGCGTTTCTTGTCTATGTTTCCTTCCTGGGATGCTGACTCAGTGCAGTTGCGCCACATAGCCGCACACTTCAAACCGAAAAATGGGGGGTCAAAACCCTGATTTTTCTCATGAAATGTGGATATGATGGATATTTTTTGATCATGGGTTTTGAGCCCCCAAATCATTGGACCCCAAATGGTCGTCACGTTTGGTCGTCCATGGCCAATAGCAACTTCCCCAGATCAATCTGAGCCTTTCGAGCCGGGCCTTGATACCGCCCATGGGCTCGGGCAAGGGAGATGGTTTCATGATCCACCAGCTGAATGCCATGGTCCTGCACAGAAATCCCACAGAAAAATGTGTTTTTACCCTCTGGTAATTTAACATAGCTATTGAAAATTGCCATTTATAGTGGGTTTACCCATTGAACATGGTGATTTTTAAAGAGCTCCTTGTGACCTCCAAAACAAAAATCCAATGGCAGTGGTGGCACTGTCTTGAAATGTAGCGAGTAAAATCTGCAAATGAATATGCTATGTAACTTTGGCATTGGAGGCTAGACGCTTCATACCATGGACCCCGAACTAGGATTTGGCCATCCAAACAGGACTTTCCAGCAACGTCGAAACTGTTTGGAATGATTTACATGTCCAAGCAAACTGTTTTCCACCGAGAGATGACAATCACCAAGATCTTACATCTTACATGTGGCTTTGTCACTGTCCTGAACCAGGCTCTGGAAGCTGCGCCAGTCCATAAGCCCCTCTACCTGGTGCTGGGAAGGATGTTGCAAGCTACGAGTTTGGTTCAGAATGAGGTACCGCAAAATCTCATGGGCACCATGATGTGTACAATTCAACTGGAGAATCAATCGCCCAGTTTTGGAACACAAAAAAAAATATCATCGTGGTCTGTACATGTTCCATATCCCATTACATCCCAATCATAAAATGGTTGGCTGGCTTTATATGTGGTCTGTACATCCATGATATCCCGTTACATCCCAATACATCCTCATAAAATGCTTGGCTAAATTCATATCCCCCAAAAAAAATCGTTGGTCAATTGCCATCAGAATCCCAAGGGAACTTTAAGCTGACCAAGTCCCCAGCGTCCACCATGATGGTTGCTGACCCCAGCCAAAACCTCGCCTTCTCTAGGAGCTCCCGCGCAGGTCGCAGCTTCTGGATCACCAAAGATGTATCCTGTGGCTTGAAAAACATGGCTCAAAGTCTGATATGGCACCTCTAACCAGTCTAAATCCATCTAAATCCATGAATCAGTGAATGATCATGTTCCCTACCTTTTGTGGCCATAAATGAAGGTATACCCCATTTTCAGACAGACCCGACAGATGATTCTGACATTGTCTGTGCATAGGTTTTGAGGAAACCTCCAAATAGCTCTATGTTGATATTAGACACAGCTATCCAAGTCTCAAATCCATCCAGGAAGTCCACAATCTCACCAACCATGGTTGAATTTCATGGAGGGGAAACCGTCCCAATAATAACCATCAACGAACCATCATCATTAACTATCATTAACTATCATTAACTATCATTAACTATCATGAATCATCATTAACTATCATTAACTATCATCAATAACCGTCCCAATTGCATCTCTATTCATTAACCAGGTAAGAAGGCCATTTGGAGACATTCATGCAAATTGCATTGCCTATACTGTTGGGCTGATTGCCGTCGACAGTCATAGATTGAAGAAAAAAAAACATTCCTTCTAGTTCCTCTCCGAACATCACCTTTTTCTGTGAGACCGACCCGCCAGGCGCACCGCATAGCGAAACTGCGCAGGGTGGCTCTCCATGCGGAGGAAGGCGGCATCATCCGCCCAGATCAGTTGAAAGGGCGAGGCGTTGACCTGGCAACGGGACGCCCGGGAATCTGATGGGAAAAAACACACGAATTTCATGAAATGATTCATGAATATCATGGGAATACACCATGGAAAATCATGGAAAATCATGGAAAATCATGGCAAATAATGGAAAAAAATGGAACATCATGGACATGAAATGGACATGAATATAAATATATATAGTGATTGTATAATGATTATAAGGAAAAAAATTAATGGGATTACAGGTGGATCTTCCCCCAGAGACCAATTCTGAAACAGGATGTCACCACACGAAACTGGGCCGATTGGAGGGATGGTCCCGAAATGGCTTAAGCAAGATCCAAATGTGATGAAATATGGGTATGGGTCAATACCTATAGATACATTTTTAGTGGGATGAACATCCATTTACCAGCTATTTTGGGGTTCACTAGGTACCAGGGTTTTGACCCATCCCCATATGAAATCCCGAAATGGGACATGGACCCTCCCTTGAGAATCCTATCAGTAGTCCCTTCCGGTGAGCATCATACACCTCAACCCCTGGTCTAGTATCGGATTCGTTCCTTTTTATCTCTCATATCCATATTGGGGTTCTGTGCAATACTGTACAGTAAAACTGTGGTATGGGCTTGGTGAATATGTCAGTCATGGGGCGACCACATGGCGTTCGCCAGATTTGTCACCCCTCGACCTCCACGATTGCACCAACGAAGAAGTCCGCTTGGCAAAACCTCAGGCGCCACAGAGTGGCAGAAACAGACTATGAAAACCAGATCGGCGAGAGTCAGGAGTGACTTCTGTGGCATTTGACAAGTGCTTTTCCAATGCACATTCCTTGCAACTGAACCATGGCTGTCTGATCTGTTACAAGGCCTCGCACCAGCTCCCTGTGGCAGGATTTTTCCTCCTGGCCTTGTTGGCAAATTTGCCCTGGCGAGGTGCACAAAGATCATGCGATCTGTGGCTAATGGCTCTATGATTGCAAGACAATACAAGGCCCCCCAAAGCGTGAATCAATCTGAAGCAGTGTACTATAGGATACTACCAGTATAGGTATCTATAGGTCCGCAGAGAGTTTTCCTGCTGGCAACAAAGGCGATTCCGAGTGTTGACTGCACTTGTTGCACTACGCTGATCTTGGATTTTGGCGCTGTCAGCACCACAGGAATGACGTCAGGTATAACCTTCATTGCCCCAGGTCTCGAACGATGAGTAAATCCAAGTTGGTGGCATTCTGAACCTCATAGTTGTCAGGATGAAAGTCCAATCGCCCATTGACCCCCACAATGACATCATCTATCTCAATCTGCCAGTCAGGCATCTCATTTGCCAGTGCCATTTCGTTCCATTTCTGGACCAAGCCTTCTTGGTAGATTTTGTGCACTCGGCATGCTGACTCGAAGCCAAAACCATCCACCAACTCTCCACGAATGCCAAGCTTGTCACTGGGCTGCTCCTTCCACAGGTGCACATGGAACATCCAATGCTTCCTAGGCAGCTGCTCTCCCAAACTTGGACCTTTGGCATCCGGAAATCCAGTGGCTGGAACTTGGTAGGCTGCCTTTGGGAAATTGGCTTCACTCCGTGGAGCCTGTGCAGCCGGAGGAGCCTGTGGCGCCTGAGCCTCTTTTTGTGGGGTCGCAGGTGGAAACTTAGCCGATGGCCGTTGCACCTTGGGTTTGGAGTTGATCCAGTCACTGGCAGGACCCCTGTGACCCCCATTGCTTGGAGCTGGCCTAGCAGCTGCAGCTGGTGCAGCTGGCGCAGGGCCAGGACTGTCCTCTGAATCACTGGGCGGCGGAGTGCCCACACGTTTGGGCGGCGCCTGGGGCGCGGAGCCCAGATTTTGGGCCTTGCCACTCATCCATGGATCGTTGGACAGCCACGGGTCGTCCCCACTCCCCATGGCTTGAAGAACGCGTAACGCAGTCACTACCAGTGACCAGAGATTTGGTTCCTTCAACTTGCATGTTGCAGTGTTGTGTCTGGCCAGGTAAGAGCTTCTGCATGGGCTGGAAGACACTTCATGAACTTGTTCACTGCTAAATTTGAAACAAACATGATACTACCATATCTGAATTATTTTTGTTGTAAGGGGAGATGTAGCCTTCGGAGTGTATGTGCTTGTCATCCGGCCAATTTCAGCTGTAACCCCTCTGTTTTTACGCGTCATGTCTCAGAGGGAGCTTGGAGCAGAAAGCATTCAGCGTTCAAAATGAGAATGGGATTTACATGTCTGCCTTTGCGCCTGATCAAACTTCGAGTCACCATCTGCTGGGTGAGACCATACCAAAAGTATGCTGGTAAATTATAAAATCATCAGCTGTCGGACCTGTCGGATGGAAAAATCATGTCATGTGTGATCCAAAAACTTGTCATGCCTTGTGCATGTGCGGTCAAAGTCAGCATCATTTACCCTCTGGTAATTTAACATAGCTATTGAAAATGACCATTTATAGTGGATTTTCCCATTAAAAATGGTGATTTTCCATAGCTATGTTAGTTTACCAGAGGGTAACCACCTCCCATTGCACACCAGCTGCGGATAGCATCGGATCGCCTCATCGTGACCAGAGTTGCGGGATTTCAACTCCCAAACTCCAACGCTATCATCGGCCATGAAGACGGCAACGATAAACCTGAGGACTCGAGTCTGCTGAAAAAGGAAGAAATTAAGAGATTGTTTCTACACATGTCAGATGCTACACAAATCAGAACAAAACACAGATTGTAACGGGTCGGAAAGTGCAAAACACACTGAACAAACTCTGACCTCCTCTTCTCGTCCTGAGGAATGTTGTTTGCCAGTTTTGCCTCAAAGCGCATCACCTGCAGAATCTCCAAGGTTCATGACAGCCATGACAGCTGGTGCAGACAAGAAAATAACGGGATTCCAACCATTCAAAACTTGTGCGAAACCATCAATTGGAGCGCACCTTGTCGGCATCGGCAATTAGCCTCTTCATGTCCTAGCGCTGATAAGTTGCCGTGCAAGCACTACATCCCAAGTGTGACCAAAGCTACCACAGTGGGAAGACCATCACAAAACCATCCAAGAATCCAAGCTTGGGCTATTGATGCAAGTGTATATATATATATGTGTGTGTGTGTGTTTTTAATTTATCTATTTATTTATTTATAATTAACAATGATAATAACCGGAAAGAAACATTCCAGTTCGGACAACATGGAATTGATTGAACATATTGGAAGTTCTAATGGCACTGTTCACTTCGAACCCGGGTGAAGCCACAAATTGCTACGCATCGCTGCGCTGTCCCGCTGCGGAGGCCGCGGAGCAAGTCGCAAGCAACTGGCCAAGGAGTCCTTTCAGCTATGCCACTATGCTATGCGGCTATGCGACACGAGGTTCAACAAGACAACAGGATGTTTCCTGCAAAACAGGATCAACAAAACTGAAAATCACCCATCTCCTGCCAAAGTGTACCCAAAAGACTGGTGAATGATGGTGAATGGTTTTGAATCCTCCTGAATCCTCCTATCGCATTGCAGTGGTCCTCCTCGGACCCGAAGCCGATGTGTGGCGGATACCTGATCTTCGTGTGAACCTGGAATCGCCCAGCCAGCGAACATCCCCAGCTCACACTAGTCATCTGCAGGTCTGTTGTCTTTCACAACTCTTGGAACAAAGTCCATTTCATTCTATTTGTGCCAACTGGAGAAAGACATACACTAACATCATCTGCATTGAAACAGTCCCTGTAACAAAGGGATCATGCTCTCAGAATCTATATTTTTGTATGTGCTCTGTGGATCTCTGTGGGACAGCCTATTGTAAATTCACCATCCCAAAGTCCAAAACCTGAACTCCCAAAAGCCCCAAGTGCAGAAAGTTTCATGGCAAGTTGCAAGTCTGGGCTGTTCTATCTTGATGGAACCCTGCTCAAAGTCCATGTACTGCTTGTAGAAGTCCTTGCGCTACCGGAGCTCCAGCAGCAAAAATTGCTGCACTTTGCAACGAAACCCAACAGCGGATGGTGAACATGTTGGAGGCATCACCCTTGTGGTGTCATCGGCACATGGATTTTAATGCTTTCTCTGCTTCCCCTGCCATTCCGGTCCCGAGTGAAAACGTCACAGTCGTAGAGGAAAATGTTGCGGCCCAGCACATTCACATACTGCGGCCGCCAACAGGAATCACAGTTGTAACGTGAAAATCGGAGACCCTGAGATTTGTATCAGACTGAGCCCTGAATTTGTGTAAAACATGGGAAAACCAAGGCTTAGCTCCAAATCATGTTGGCCTCGCCAACCACCAAATCCTCAGGCTTGTAGATGACCTGGCTGCACCAGCTAGCATCCATGGGAGACTGGGATACTCGGATACCCAAAAAAAGAACTCATCATGCCAGTGACGCCAGTGCAAGACAAGGCGGCTGGGCCGGCTCTGGTTCCATCATGCCAGGAGTTGCTGTGATGTTCTGGCAGCATGTCCATGCGGCAAGCAAGCGCTCAATAAAGGACTCAGATTCACCACTTCTTGGGAAAACCTTTCACATTTTCAAGTTGAAACTAATCGGAACTAATCCCTGCTTGATGGATTTTGATGGCACAATCCCAAGAAGCAGCGACGTGAAATCTGCCAGGAGCACGGGATTCTTTCGCAGTGGAGATCTTCTCCAAAAGGTTGGATATGGATCACGGCCAGAGTTCCTGACGCCGCAGTCATTACACTGAAATTGAGCCACCAATATACAAAGATATACAAAGGCCATCGAAATACCAAGGATGTCTATGATGAGTCTATGATGTTTTGGGGATGCTCTGATTTTGGCTTTGGTCGATTGACCTTGGCAAATTGCCAGCATCACTTTCCAACGATCTGCTTCAAGGCTCCTGGACATGTTTTCCAGAATCTCTGCAGTGTCATCTGCCAGGTAGTAATGTAAGGTGTAGTACCTGAACGACAGGCGTTGTGTTCCAACAAGGGCATGCTGGAAGATGCTGGAAGACCTCTTTGAGTATCAGAGTTGGCTGAACAATTGCATGGCTTTGGATTCAAGAAGTTCAGAAATCCTCCAGTGTGTTGGCAGGGAAAGCCATATCGCCCTTTTCACGATGGAGTGAATGTGAGAGTGGAGCTACCAAACATTTACTTACAGTAATTCCCCTATGACATCAACAAAAGAAGAAGTCCTTCGTATGTTTGACCAATTGACAAATCCCAGTTGTCTGGACGAATCAGTCGAGATACATCCGCGTCCCATACTTGGTCATGTCATCCCAGAAGCAGTGAAATCGAAGAACCTTCCACTCTGTCACGTTGACAATGCACATTGGGAAGCTGGCAGTTTATGTCCCAAAAGCGTGGAAGTTTGTCTTTGTGTATCACCCTTGTTTTTTGTTGTTTTTCGGGGAATTGCTAGTCTTGACCAAATACTCTTTTCAGAGCCTTCTGAGCATACTACGATGAGAAACAAACCTGAATGCCGGACCCAAGACCACTTGAATTCCATCTGGAAAAAGAGCTGCACCGTTCCAAAGGTTTCCCGCCTTACGGTCATTTTCCAGGTATTGTTCCAGCTTCTGGTTCTTCCGATTCCCACCAGCAGCCAAGTGGTGGTACTGGCAGGTCGTCAGCAAAAGGCTGAGTTCACTGAATGCATGTGGTTGTAATACGATCAGAAATATAAGATGACATCAAAATACATCAAATATACAGTCCAGCATGAGATAGTATGATCTAGATTCTATAATTAAACATCATCATATAATATCTATATATATATACACCTTATATAACTACAATCATATAACTTACACGCATTACATACACACACATTGTATATATAATATATAATCATATTATATCATATATATATATGTGATATATACAGTATATATATAGATATACTATCTATATCATCATAGAATACAAAAATGATCAAAAATGACCATCGCCTCTTTGCTTTCGGACAAGGTGGCGCTGCGCTCAGCGATCGCCTCCTCGTCCACCTCAAAAGGGGAAAGGCTCGGTGGAAACGGGAGACAGGAGAGGAAAGGATGGGTTTATGTGGGTTAATATTGGTTAAACTGGGTTTCTATGGGGTTATATGGAGTTATATGGAGTTATATGGGTTTGTATGGGGTTATATAGCCAAAGTAGTAAAACCGTTGGATTTCCCCTCAACTGAAGGCTTCCTAAGTCATGGGGGTACCCCCAAATCATCCAGAGTTAGACCAGTTTAGTGCTCACAGGGTCTTCTCAAACACGACTGGCCTGCATGTTCGCTTGGAAGGAATCGATGGGTGCCTCCTCCGAGCATCATATCATCCGAGGAGTATGGCAGAAGATCCACAAAGCTGATCCCTTCCCCCCTAATAAATACAACCCAGAATGCCCTGGATTAGTCTGCATCTTTCCAATGTCTATACTATATTATATAGATATATTATATTATATGTAGTGTATTATATATTACTATGTATTGTATTGTATTGTGTTAGATTATATTATATCATATCATATCATATTATATTATTATATTATGTTATTATATTGTATTATACTGTATTATATCATATTGTATTATATTATATTATATTATATTATATTGTACTGTATTGTATTGTATTGTATTCTATTGTATTATATCATATTATATCATATTGTATGTATATATATATTTATGTCTGTATTATCATATATCATACATCATATATCATATACTATATAGTATATATTATATTTTATACAGTATATATTATATATTATATATTATATATTATATATTATATATTATATATTATATATTATATATTATCTAGTATATATTATATATAATATATTGTATATCATATATTTTATATTATTCTATATATCATATTATATATATACACTATACACATACATATTCGTTTTGAGGTAATTTTGAGGGTGGTATTTCATACGATCGGGGGATTGTCAATTGTTTTTTTGTGAATGCCTGGAAACCCTCTCCTGGTCATCGGGCTGCACAGCACCCATGGCGTCCCAATAGAACTTGCGGGTGAACCTTTCACTGACAAACCAAGTGTTGCTGAGATGACTAAACCAAGCATCTTGCCGCGGGGATCCGTATGTTCTTCCATGTGTTGTAGTTATCCATATCATATCAATTTATATTAAATTTATATCATATATAGGATCTTCATCTATCTTCATATGTTGCCTCTGAATTTCTGGTGATTTCACCCGCAACAGCGCCTTTTTTATTTGACCCAAAGGTACGGATGGAATCCACCGCTGGGGCCAGAGCTCGTCGCAAGCCACCAGCTTGTAAATCTGCGCGTAGATGCTGACGGTTGAGCCCACCCTGGGACCACAGATTTTGGATGGTTTTAGTCAGTTTAGTGATTGTTAAGCATCGAATTCTGTCCCCAATCTTGACCACTCTCGGGGCCCATGGTCATTCTACATCATTCTACATCATCATCAGTAACCATTTGTGTAAACCCAAAAGTTAAATGGTGAGTTTGGAATAGTTTGGATATATACTGTAAATATGGCAAACGTAGTGCAAGCTTCCAAGTCTTGAGAAATGGTCGTCAGTCACGAAGTTCGTCTGCTCGTTACAGTCTTGAGTGCCCGACCGAAAGTCTTCATAGGAATAGGTGCCACCACCCAAACATTTTGGTTTGGGTATTCTGTGACGCTTCACCACAGTTCCTCCATTCCAGCGCTGGACGCTTGCTCTGTTGCTGTGGACACATTCATGCGGGGGTTGACAAGCATGGCAGTCCTTGAGCCATTCCACTGTTTTCCACTTTGGGCTCTGATACCTGCAGTCATACCGGTTCTCTTCTCGACATTGAATCCAACACGCGAATATGTTTCACAATTTCCTATAAGTTACCCTAATTTGCTTGATTGTCAATCGGATCAATCGTATCTTAAAAACCATTTCGGAAAATGTGAAGTCGCTCAGGTTGTCAGGCGCACCATCATAGTCCCATCCTCCAGGTAGAAGTAAATCACACAGCAACGTATCCGGAAAGTCTCCTTTGTACTTTCAAACATCCGATCCTTGGCCGTTCGTATCGCTCGCAGAGACTGTACCACCCATTTATGGGACCACAGTGGGGATGGCTGATAACGCAACTGAGCCCGCTTCCTGCGTGTAGGCGTCAAATTTCAGCACGTGGCGGTCATGTTTCAGCCAGGCCTGAGTTGTCGAAAAGGAACGAACAAGTCTTAAGTTCTATTTTAAGTCATTGTCAGTTATGTAGAGTCGTTTAAACTGATTTTCAGTTGTTTCAAGTATCCAGTTACGTAGTTTGAGCGTGTTTAAGTTATCTAAAATTAGTTTGATATATGTTGAGTTATATTTATATGTCAATTCTTTCATTATTATCTGTAGTTCTTCCAAGTGTTTTCGTGATTCAAAGGTGCGATGTGTTGTGTTTGCACCTGCAAAAAAAGGATCATCTTCTCCTAGGCCCGGTACTAGGCACCCCGGGAATTGAGGTCTTGACTGGCTCGTTGAGTGGTCGGAAGGTGTTACGCGCCGATTGTTTTATGAAGTCACGCTCTTCATGAGTCGGAGACCTACCCCGGAGATCCAAATCGATATCCCCAGAGGCCCAGCGGCAACTTGACACCCCTGGAGGTTTCCGAAAATGGAGGTACCCCAGCTGGATGATTTATAATGGAAAATCCATGAAAATCCTATGAAAATGGATGATTTGGGGGTACCCTCATTTTAGGAATCCTCCATATTGACCTCCATTGACCTCTATGATGATTCATGTAGGCTCTTGGACATGGTACTCATCGTACACGTCTTGTCGCACAAAACAACTTTCATGTCTGACTTGCTAGACCTACCGTCCAATCAAAGATTTCCTGCAGCACTGCTACGTCCATTTGGATCTGAAAAAATGCCTCGCCTGTAGGACATGTCATATCGATGGAACGGGTCCTTCAACCTCTCCGTAATCGCCAAGTTGAGTCTGGGCACCTGCCATGTCTGAGATATCCATCTGAAAAATGGGACATATCCAGTATCCGTCAGCATCCTTTTTTGTGGAGAGGGTTAGATCATGGGATTTTATAGGGACTTTATATACCAGTAGTACCCGCACGAGGCGGGGCGGAAGTTGCCTTAAAAATATATAAGACCTTTCTCACCTATAGAACTTGCATGCGCCGTGCGCCAGCCAAGCCCGTGCGCGCGTGCACTCTGCGAAAGTGGTGTCTTGTTTCACATGTCACATTTGAAGCTCCACTTCGCACTTCGCACTTCTCACTGCA
>Ga0126342_10015354_pt1 | contig 13432 bp, 9 predicted proteins | sample Cyp1metagenome_FD_92528 | JGI IMG/M metagenome (GOLD analysis project Ga0126342, IMG submission 92528) | Coral microbial communities from Lord Howe Island, Old Settlement Bay, Australia - Cyphastrea 1 metagenome | ecosystem: Host-associated > Invertebrates > Cnidaria > Coral ...
ACATCTGGCGATCTGCCAGCGACAACCAAGGTGGCCGGCATGAATTTGAGAGGGTCTCAAGCCACCTATCCATCGATCATCTATCATTCCATTTTCCCCGGTCCGACAGGCTGATGGTCCGGCAGGCTGATGGTCCGGCCTCTGAGTTCAGGGAGCTCTGCCCATGCAACTGCTTCTGGAATTCCTGCGGCGAGGGGTTTTGTCCGGGACTGCTGAATGTTGATGTTGTTGCGATGGCATCAAACACAACCTTCCAATCATTCTCAGCTTAGTGCTGCGGAAATTCCTCGACCCCAATCCTTAACACTAATCCACCCCAAACCAAAACAAGATATCCAAACACATCCAAACATCTCCAAACATACTCCTAGAATTTTTTTTCTACGGCCTTTTGTGACAGTTTGTCGCGGCGAAGCGTATTGAATTCAACAGCGAGCTCCCTATCTCTTGCCCACATGTTTCTGGTGATAATCAGGTCCAATGCGGCTCCCAAACACATCGACATGCATGAGCCTACAGCGATCCAGAAAATCATTGTCAACAGAAACGGAATCATCCATGTCACGTTGCAAGAGATGGTGAGCAAAGGATTCACCCAACGCACGATTTAATGCTGGAGGGTATTCCTTTAAGCCTGTGGTGGCCCACTGGCCCATGGCATCCTTTCCAATGGCCGCCGTCTTTGGGAGATCAGCGCAAATGCGATGGGAATGGATGAATTGGGGTAAAGTGTCCATATTGAGGGTGAGAAAGCGCGTGGGCTTTGGTGTCTTCGCACCAAGTAGCCCCTGTGCAAAATCCACGTACTCAAACCCTGGCAAAAGACACAAAAATTGCATGATTGGGAGCCTCCAGATCGATGGTTTATTCGGATCCTTCGGTTCTCCCGGGTGTTCTAAGACCCCGCAGCCCTCAGAGCAGGCAAGGCAGATCATCAGCTCCAGCGAAAAAAGAAGCAATTCATTGCCCACCGCGACCTGCTGTAGTTCACGCAGAGCCAATGACTGTAAGCCCCAAAGGTCCTCCCGAGATCGCACCGGTCTCGGTTGACGTCCGATGGCCTCTTCTAACTGCGCGAAGCGAGCTTGGCTCCATGTCTCACAGGGAGGCCCACATAGGCCGCCCTGTACGTATCCAGCTCTTGCTCCACGCAGCCAAAAGTCTCGAGTCTCTGGGTTGCAGGCGTCGCCCCAGTGCTCGTCGATCACCACATCCATAGATACCACGTGGAGAAGGACCCCATCCGAGAGTCGGGAAAAGGCTGCCTCCAAGTAGTGTTGCAGGTCACCAGGCCTACGTCGGCCGGAAAAGGCATGAAGGAAAACTCTCTCCTTGCCCAACGGTCGAGGGACCCTGCGCTGGGAAGAAGTGATTTCGAGCTCCTCAATCGTCTGCGCAATGACATCGAAGCCCAGTGTGGTAGCCACTGGCGAGGGGCGGCGTGCAAGCAAAAAAGGCCACTCAATAGATGATGCCAAACGCTCAATGGTCTGCAGGAACGGACTCAATTGCTCCGGCGTCATATCTGGAATGCCATGAAGACACTGTCGGTGTGCCTCCTGCAGTGTTCTGCGGCATAGCGTCCAAGAAATAGGCCTTCGAGAAATGCACTCCCGCACATAGTGCTCGAAGATGGTGATGTCCTTCTCCAGCACCCCCAAGATGATGTCCTCATAGAGGGCTCCATGTTCGACTTCAAAGTCCCTGAGTCGGCCCTCAGGGAGTTGCGGTCCTTCTGCTGCCAGAGGCGGTAATTTGTTGTCCCATGCCGACTTACGCAAGGTGTCTTCAGTGGACCCCAAACCCGGAAGGACAGGTTCACAATGTCCCCGACCAAGTAAAGTAGTCCGACATACGTCTGATCTGATGAGGTGTGCTTTCAATTTGCCCATGGTGAAATACTCACGCAGGCATGCTCCGCACTGTGTATTCCCCATCAGAGTTCGTACTGGATGAGTCTCTCCATGGGTACGGTACATGTGAGCACCTTCTCCCCCCAGAGTCTTGCAAGAGAGCCGACATTGCATACATCCAAAAACAGGACCTTCATCTGGACAAGCTTCCGATGTGTCCTGTACGGCAAATGAAGTCAAACTCCTCCAAATGGCGGATGAAGCGAGTATGGGCCGCGGCCACCAGGAACTCCCGCTTTCTGACTCCAATAGCATGTTCCGACGCTCTGCGCACAAGTCTCCTCCAAAACCCTCTGTGCCATCGAATGATTTCGACCCAACGGGGGAGATGCAAAGCAGGGTCACCTAAATCGCTGCAATTCTGAAGGTGGTGCCACATCCAGCGAAAATCATTTCTGACCAACTCTTGCCACTCTTCATCTTGATTGAGAAGCCCCCAACAAGCCGTGTCGGCAACCGCCATCAAAGAACCAAATATCGCAAGCGACGCACTCGCAAAAGCTCTGACGGAGAGGACATGCCAGTGCGAAAGAGCACCTCTTCGTCACTGACAGGTCGGTCACATGGCCATTTGAGAAGTCGTTTGAATAGACCAATGATGCCCCCGTGGAGGTACTCCTTCGTCTTCTGGTCCAAGATGGTCCAAGTCTCGGCGCCATATAAGAGCCTACTCAAAATGAGACTGTGAAAGAGCTTCCGCTTCTTATCCATGGCGAAGTTCACATTCTGGTAGAGAAGTTTTCTGTGCTTGTTGAACTCCTGATGGGCTTGCCCCAAGCGAAATTTTATTTCTTTCTTCACCGTGTTGGAGAAGTGGACTTTTCCTCCCAAATGAGTATATTCCGTCACCAAAGGTACTCGATACGCATGGTGCTCTCCAATGCAAAAGAAATACCCATCTGTGGAGGGTCCAAACAATCGTTTCTTCCAACTATGGGTGCCCAAACCACGTGGGGTGACCACAATAGCGGTTTTGCCTGGTTGAAGATTCGGAGTCATGGCAAAGCTCTTGAAGGTATCCAGGATGGCTCCCGTGGCGGTGCCCAACGCATTTTCCAGTCTATTGTTGGATGTCGCGGTAAGGCATATGCAGAGATCGTCCATCCAACAGGGCCCGACGAAGGGGAACCTGGCCCTGGGCGAGGAGATTTCTTTGCCAAAGGCCTCCTCAATGGGAATGTGCATGAGGAGTCCCAACGCATCCATGTCAGTTTGGAATTTGTGGAGGACCTTTGCCATCATATAACCGAAGATGACATCGGCAAACGAATATTCTGGCCTCGTGAATATGTGTGTCAGCACCTGATCCTTTTGAGTGGGCAGCTTGAAGAACGTGTCAGTGTGGAGTGCACGAATGGCACGTCTCAGGTGAAGTGGGACACCTGCTTCCTCCAGTGCGCAGGGCTGACGCAACGCATCGCGTAGGTCATGCAGGAATCCATCATCAAGGTCAATGCGAGCTGCCATACTCGCAATCATTTCATCATCGATTGGACCATCCACAACTAACGGTCTGATGATCCTGTAGAATGCTTCCTGCAAATCAATGAACAAGAGCGCTGAAGGCTGTTTCATGCGGCAGCATAGCCTTTGGAAGGCTCGTACTTGATGACTTCCAAGAGTCACCGGAACCCCTTGGCGTCCACCTATCTGCTGTGCTTGCATGAAGGTCTGATACAGGCTGAGCTGCTTCGAACGTATGGCTTTATGCATCACTTTACCAAAACACGAAGACAGCAGGATTGATCTGAACGCAGAGCACTGAGCTTTGTCGTTCTTGCCCTTCCAGATGGGGAGAAGGATACCCCCTTTGTGAGAAAGGGCTTCCTGACCATGTGCACATGTTTTGAGGAGCAGACTGTACAAATGTGCTGCAACCGCTCTGGGGCACAATTTGCAGACCTCCGATGGAAGATCATCAAGTCCAGAGGCTTTTCCTGCTGCTGTGCGGCGGCAGGCCACTTCTAGTTCACATAACGATGGAACCTCTTCGACCGGAATGCTTGTCTCCTCTTGCAAGAAGTGCTTGAGGTGATTCCTCCAGGTAGTCCACTGCTCTTGTTCCGAAACTCTGTGCCCTCCTTCCATCTGACCGAAAAAGGTAATCCAGCGGTGTAACGCACTATCCGCTGTTCTGCAGAATTCTCCTCTTTCATCTTGAATGAGAGGGAGGGGTGCCATGCCCTGACGAAGTTTGTTGGTAGGGCCCTTAAAGGGTCGCAACAATTTCTGGATAGTCGACGCTGGCGTGGCAGGTGAAACCTGCTGCAGCACATCCTGCAACTTCTGCTGACGGCTATGTTGGATGGCTTGCCTCAGCTTCGTCGTCACCGCTGCAAACTGGATATAGCGTTTGAGGCAGCCAATCCTCAACGTAGTTCCAAATGCAAAGGATAAATCCAGAACTCTTTGTCGACTGGTCTGTTCACACTGATCAGGCACTACAGTCTTCCAGGCTATAAAGATTCGCGCAAGGTACTCGTGACGCAAAAGCTGTCTTCCCTTGCGGAGTTGATTGCGCAGGAAGATTTTCTCCCCTCTCAGCAGCCAGAGTTCTTCAGAAATGTATGGCTTCTTCGGACCGTTTGGATGCAATGGAAAGTGTCGACTCAGGTGACCTCGAAAGTGTTCTGCAATTTGGTTTGCATGGTGTTCAACATCGTCTTTCCACTGACAATCTGCAGATCGAGTGAGGTCAGAAGAGACGGCGGAAGTGATGCGTGATCTATCAAAAACAGCACGGGTGCATGCCCGCTTGGTGGGGATGAGAATGTCTTGATTCCAGCTGAGTTCCAAAGCAACTGCTGTGTGGTCCATTTGAATATTGGCCAAGTCAAATTCTGTGAGCGCCTTGGAGAGGACACAGGCACCAAACCACTTCCTAGGAATGGCTACATAATCAATGGTGAACTCTCCGTCATCCGGTGAGGTCCATGTGGTGGTGGACCCTTCATGCAGGCGACTGGTGATGGGTAGGCACAGGTCAAATTCGTCCAAGAATTCACGCAAAAGCGGAGTACCGCTGGACGTTCTAAAACCTGCCTGAAACACACAATTGCCATCTGGAAAGCCAGGCGCTGCGTTGGCATCAATGCAAAGGAATAACTGCTCACCTGTGCCCATACTGCGCAGCAAAATGTCACGTGTTTGTGACCACCAATCCTGCCTATCTTGCATGGGAGTGCCGCTTTGCGGGGCATGGGCAACAAGGCACCAAGCCTGGAAATGGGCATTATTGACGTGAACTAGCAGACGTCTGGGGTCACGGTAAGTGACATGGAAGTCACTTTTCTGAAAATACACTCCTGTCTTTTTGATGTGCGCAAATGGTTGACGGAGATTGATCCAGAGCTCAACTCCCCAACGCCCCTGTTGGCTACCTGAGCAGAGACGCAGGATTCCCTGCTTTTGCGACATTCCTTCTGCTGAGCGAGCTTCTTGTATGCCAAGCAGATTCAAGTGCAAATCTCGAAACTGAGCTCTGAGATAATCCAACTTCCCAGCAAAACCCTGCTCGGCAATGCCTAATGAAAGGACATTGGCTGTGGCTATGCTGAGACGCAAAGAAACATTCTTCAACTGTGGCCCAGAGTCAGGTTGGTCCTTCGAAGGCGGTGTCGCAGGTGGAATTGCTGGTGCACAGAGGTCAAAGCCCGTTCCAGTGAATTCAGGCAGACCATGTGTTCTGTCAAAGAGCATCCAAAGGAAGGGAATCTTCGATACGAATTTCTGGACGTCCAGGTTGGGTCGTGGAAGGAAGAAACTACTGCGCGCTTCAGTTTTGGCCAGGGTGTCGGCCATCTCATTCCACGGCTCACCTAAATGTCCAAGAACATGATCCAACGCCACATCTTCACCTAAGGCAGCTTCCAAGGTTTGGTAGCATCCCCTGAGAGTTTGAAAGGACAGGTCACAGGCCAGTGAACCAAGCGATCCCTCTGCTTGTCCTAGCGTAAGAAGTGAGTCACTTCGAAAAACTGTCGACAATCGGCTGTTGAACCCCAGCCTCCAAATCATGGCCCAGGTAAGAGCTTCACGCTCAGCAATGGCAGACCCTACCTGATTGGCTCCAATATACCATGAGTGTGCTGGGTCGTATCGAACTTGGTGCGCCGTCCAGCCGACAAGCGTGAGATCCGAATCACAGTCATCCTTGAAAGTTTCGCCAAGCACGATGAAGCTCCAAGCGTCCGGTACGTCAATGTCTTCATTCAATTCCGGAGCAACGTGTTTGTGTCTGGACTGTGATGAACCATCGGTATAGATGATCAAACGATCAAATTTCCGGTGAGACTGCAAGCCACCAATGGCTGACATGGTAACCTCAGGAAGGTTCAGGCCGTCAGTGATATCACACAAGGTGTCACCTTCTCGATGAAAGAACGCATCCAAGTCCGCGAGAGTGACACCTAGATCCAACAGACAGCTAGGCAAAGAGGCTTTCCCATTCGGCTGCCAAAGCGGCCGGTCATTGCCATAGGACCGTTGGCTGCGCGAAGGCCAGGGTCGCTGTTGACGATATTGCCTCACACGGGTGGTCAATGATTCCAAGCGGCTGCACATACTGAACTTCCAGAAAGCTGGTACTGATATGCTTTGTGCGTAGAATCACTCCTTTTTCAAAACCAAACTGGTGCAAGAGGGACATGAGGCGGAGTTCAGTCAAATCAGCTTGCTCAGTCAAGGTCAGAAAAGTGGAGTCAGCACACGGAATTTCTTGCTGCATATCCGTGAACAGAATGAGCAGTTTGTCAGGTTCCCATGTCCAATCAAACGGAAAACAAACCGCAAAAGTATGATTGGCTGCCAGCTCAAAGTTACAATCATGTCCAAAAGCGGCCAATTCCGAACGGATTGATTCCCTGGTCACTGATGAAGCTACCGTGATGAACGAAGGAAGCTGTGCTTTCAGTGATCCTAGACCTTCCAGTCGAACTGGCACTTGTACATCTGGATTGTCCTGGGATAGTAGGGCCATCCCATCGGATTCATAACTGATGAGCGTCTGGAGCTGCAGAAGGACAGGGCCATGTGGCTCGTCCACATCTTGTACAACATTAGCCGCATCATTCGTTGCCACAGCAAGTTGATCTGTTGGCGGTGGTGCATACAATACTTGTCGCCAGATGTGGATAGCAAAGCCATCTCCCTCGTTCATGACATGCGTGAGGTCAGGTGTGTGTGTGGGACTTCATTCCAGCCATGGAGGATCAAACATCTATGGATTTGGCAGATCTGATCCAGCTCAAGGGCTCTCAACAACCATGCTCCACTGAGTTGCAGGCGACAGGAAACCGCTACTAAGGATAACGGAACTGCTAAGTCACTGTGTGATGGAAAAAGCGACACAAGACCTGCCTTACGTGGTTCATTTAACCCCTGAGTCACGATCACATCGAAGGCAATGCTCTGCTCATGTTGATTGCGAAAGGGCTGCGGTTTCACAAGATGAATACCTATCGCATCATGTGGTGTGAGTCTATCAAGCCAAAGGGCAAGGACCTGGGCTTGCCATGACGATGGCGGTCCCGACAGCTGCAAATAGCGTGCTATGCGTGCTAGTCTGTGCCATCTGTGGTGAATGTACCAAACCCTTATGACGAGCCCTGCGATTTCGCCATTGGCACGAACTCCAGTCGGCTGCATCGCTCTCATAATATCTAACACAAAATTTGGCAAGACCACAGGTGCTCCCCCGTTGGTTGGGATCGCAATTGGGACCAAACCTTGATAGATACCGGTCAGCTGTCCTTCCGTGGCTGGAGATTGATGATCACTCACCTTTGCCTGTCTGATCTTGGCCGACGTACAAACAGACTCAGACTGGACACAACAGTTCAGCGGGATCAACACGGCCTTGAGAGACAGCGGTTCCTCAGCTGAACTGCGGCAAGGACGGGACATGGACAGTGACCGACTGGAGGGAAATGTTCTGCCAGGAATCATAAGAAAACTGTGCGCATCATCCTCCAGAGTTTCAGCAACTGGTCGCAAAGGGGTCTGAACATGTACAAGTGGTTGCAAGCTGACTACTATGCCATACCCACTACGACCAGCCAAGGGGGCTCCTGGTTGAATGGGCAGGGTGCCGTAAGCTGCGACACACTGTTTTGTGCGTGTGTGACCAAAGCAAGCCTCAAAGAAACCCATGACTCTTGCAATGTTCTCAAGCAGAATATGTTCATGGGTCGTGACAGCCATTTGGGTCAACCTTGGTACTGCCGAGCCAAACTCAAAGCAAGATACTACACTCGTGACCCAGAAATCATTGGGGCGTTGGATGATCACAACATGCGCGGCCACAGTAGCATCAACTGTGGGGGGACGAGGAGAGACTATTGAGAACTCAAGCTCATGTCCTGGGATGATCTGTTCTTGCCACGCCTGCCAAAGCTGGCGCCTCCATTCATGGACATCAGGGTAAAGTCTGACAACCCGCGGCGCAACACAGTGCGGGTTCTGCCAATGATGATCGACAAACCACACAGCAACAGAGCATGAGCGATCTTGATCTTCCCATGCAAAGGCCGTCTCATCCCACAGAGCGAAGAGGTCTTGAATAAACTCATCCAGTGCATCCAGGCCCCAAGGGACCCCCGGGACAAATGCAGGTGCATTGGCTTGAAATTGAAAGATCCCTCCTTCATGTGACGCGGGCGGCAATCCAATGCCGCATGTACTGGCGTGATTATGTGGCGTGGTTTGGCCATGTTGCATAAGGCTCACATGTTCCTCATCATGAGTCATAGGGTGATGGGCGTTGCTAACAACAGACCAACCCGCAACGTGCAATTCAATGTGATCACCAATGCAGAGAGGAATCACGTTGTCAATCTCAAGCGATGCCCTACCATGAAACCCCACACATAGGAACTGCCTGTTTCTACACGCCTCGTCAAACTCAGTGTGAACCCAGAGATCTTGGAGACTCGGACGGCCTTGCGTAATGGAAGCAAATCTCCTGTGGAGTCGAGAGGTATCCTCATGTCTGAAAACACTCAAAAGAACTCCAACAAGATGTTCCGCAATGTTTTGGTGGGCAAGAAAGTGGCCTGCTACCGAATTGTCATCAGGCTGTGGCTGCAATGGCTCAATCAAGAGTCTGGTGCCTAGCTGGACCCGATCATTCCACAATTGCCTGATCAACTGCTCCCAATGCGCTGTGGGATGCGGCAATGTGAGCAACCTTGGATATTCACAAATCGGCCATCTACGCCCGTCCAGATACCAAAAGGCAAAGGTGACACTTGCTTCTTCTGCTGAGGCCGCAAAAACCGGGGTGGCCTGATACCAAGATTCTTGCAGATCGCGCAGGTTCAAGCTTGGTGCGACATCTTCACCGATATGCCATGGTGCGTCAGACAAAGGGATCGTGTTGGCTTGTTCACTCTGTGTCATGCCGTCATCGGCCATATGATTGAAATTTTCAGTCAAAGGGACACGAAAACGAATGGTATGCTGTGTGAAAAGCTGCACATCATCAGTCTCAGAGTCACGCTCCACAGGAACTGCTGCTGGAATGCTAGACGAAGGTCGAACCAAACCTGTACTTCGAGGATCGTCTACAAGTCTGTCAGCTGGAATGCGGATCTGCAGACCTAGTCCGTCATAGATTCGGATGTCAGCATCAAATGGGAGTTCGTGACTACCAATTGAAATCCTACATCCAGGAAGAGTGCACAAGTCTTCAACGCCTGCCTCACGAATGAGAACTGATGGGGCGACAAACAAATCGAAAGAAAACGCAGTTGCGCTGATGTGCCGGATGCTGTGTGAATCAGGAAAGGCCGACACTACACATGCCGCCTTCTGGGGGATCGGATGCTGTACAATAATGACAGTTGCAACTGTTCCTTGATACATAGTTACAGGATCCGGTTAAACTATGAACAACTCGAATGCAGCTGATCTGTCAAAATAATCTTCCCACATAAATTTGATATCTTCTTCCCAAGAGTCATGCTCTGCATCAAATCTCAAGGGTCTGGCAAGATTCATTTTGGGGCATCGTGTATGCGAGATATAAAAAGAGTTCATGTAAATGACTGGCCCTTCCTCTTCCATCTCGGTGGCCCCAACTGTGCAGAGTAGGTCCCAGACCTCTTGATACCATGTGGGACGTTCGACTCTAGGCGGTCGCCCTGGGCCATCATAACGAACCGTACCAGACGATGAACTTGCATGACCACCGCTGGGAATGGACTGGTGGGTGCTGGCGTCGGTTCTTCCGGGCATTGACAAACAAGGGAGTAGGCTGTCGGAGATACACACGGCCGTGGACGACAGCGGATCAGCTTCGACAGCAACTTGTTGTCCTTTGTTCATGAGCTGGAGCATACTGTGACTTTCTGGTTCCTCCCTCAAGGATGCATTCTCCACAGGGAAGGATGACGCCTCCGATTCACTGCAAGAGAGACCATCATGCCAACCAATGCGGATCTTGAGATAATCTCCATCCTCCAGATGCAGAGGTGCGATCTGTCCATCAGGGATGATGACTTTGTTGTGCCACAGGCAACATGCTGTCCGGTGATCAGTCAAGAGTTGCTCAAGCTCCAATAATCGGAATGCTGAAACACGATTCAGTGTCATAGGCATCCATTTGCAAAATCTTTTGAAAGTTCCTGGGAGCACTTCATTCGGTTCAAAAACTTCCAGGTCAACAAGCGTCAGTCGCATGAAGCTCGAGGGTCTCCCATCCGACCCTGTTTGCAAAAGCAAGCATTGAAGATCTTGTTGCACTAGATCACTTGGACGTGAACTTACAAAATGGATCCCAAGGATTCCTTGTCGGTCAGTACCAGCTACATCCGCAATCTGGTGGACCAATTCATCACCGTTGTTCCACGGAATTCTCGCAGACAACATTCTGCCATCCAAGAAGAGCAAGACTGTTTGCCGCCAATCTTCCCTCCTGCTTCTCGAGGTCGCGGAGGATCCTGAGGTGGAAAAAGAGGAGCTGGAAGACGAACGGTCACTGACATCTCTAGGCTGGAGTGATGGTCTTCTGGCCATGAGGCTGATACAATCTTCCTCATGGTACTCATGCCCCTGTTTTGGAACTGGGTCAGCTCGAACAGTCCATGGCTTGCCCGGCCATGGAGAGAGCGAATCGTGGTGCATAGTGATCTTCGCAAAGGAAACATCGTTCTCATTGCCAATGTAGACCACAATCTCATCATCAAAGCGAACACTGTGAATGGGAACTTTGTGTCGCAACGGAAGTGCAAATGCGTCCACAACTATCTGGTCAGCGGCCCCCAATGCTGATGCTAGTGTGGATGCATGTGCCTGTGCTTGCCATTCAGAAAGGAAGTCTTCCTCTGCCATGATTGAGTGGTTCCACTGGAGACGTACAGCTTCCATGTTCGTCTCAGGGAGAAACCTTGGCCATTGACGGGTATACATGTCTGTCATACACCGCCGGCCTTGCCAAAAGACGAGGAAGGTGGCTCTCCAGAAGACGTCCTTGGGCGCTTGACGCGCTGTTCGAGGAGGTCTGCCGACGATGAGAGTTCCTCCAAGCTCGTGACAATCGAGTTCATGCCTTCGTGGATTTTTTGGGAACTCTCTTCCCGTGAGTCCACGGTCATGTCCTCTGTGTTGTCGGGCTCCTCTTCCTCGTCTGATATTTGTTGAACTTCTCCCTTGCCGATCTGTTCCTTCTTGGACGCCACATCGAAATTGCGCTGCGCTTTGCGGACCGCAATGCGAGCGTCTCTCACACTGGCCTGGTGAGCTGTGTCTGAGGCTTGGAAGTTTCTTGTAAAATCTTTCCACTGAATCACAGACTGTTGTAAGAAGTGCTTCCATTGAGAAAGCAACTGCGCTCTTGCATTCTCTGCTTCTAATAAGTCGTCCTTGCTCTTGCCCAGAGCTCGGACCGCAGAGTGCAGGCTTTGCATATTGCTTTTTTCGTCTTGCTTTTTCATCTCGTGTGCCATAGACTGCAAATTTGAAGGCAAATTGTCTTCTTCTTTCTTCATTTCTTTCAAGAGACGGCTCAGTTTTTGCTGGGCTTGGCCTTCTTTGATGGGATCTTCCTGGGGTACCGGTACGACAGGACTCGTTGGGGCCATAGGGAAAGGCATCATCTGCATGCTTGGCGCCCAAGGAGTTGGTATGCTTGAAGCCGCAGTCATACCAGACGTTGCTGGCATTGGCGGCGGCGGAGGCACCATCGCTCCATGGGGTTGCGAGCCTTTGCCAATGCCCTTGTCCAACACTGGCGGTTGCATTGGAGCGGTCATCAATGGTTGCGGATATGGCATCATCATGGGCATCATAGGCGGCACAGGAACCTGGGGATCCTGCCCCTTGCCATATCCCTTCTGATGATAGTAATCTCCACCTCCTCCATGATGTCGTCCTCGATTGGAATTCTTCCGTCCTTTGGTGCGCGGGCTCCTGGAACCAGAGCTCTGTGTATTCCAGGTAGTGCCCTGCCATGATTGCTGCTGCCCAGATTGCTGGTCGTAGGCCTGTCTGACCTCGGGCGGGACGAATGTGCCGTCGTTGCAGCTGTGCCATTCTGTACCGCACTTCCAGCATCTTGGAAATGTCCCCTTCATCACAACATGGCATTGAACACAACGCCATGACGGATGTTTCTTCGTCATTGTTGCACGTAAAGCTGCAAGAATTGAATGAAGAAGATGGGGGTCGCGCGAATGGTGCCTGTTGAGCAAAGAATAGATCCTCTGCAATTGTTGAAAATTCAAAGGCTCCTTTCCAGTCCGGTGCAAATACCAACGGAGTCGGGCTCGTGCCCTCTGTCTTCTCTGACTTCTCCTCAAAGAGGCTGACCACAAGTTCGTACGAGACGCCACTTTGGCCGAAGTAGATGAAGCCGTTGTTGCCCTCGACAGAGAGAGTCGCAAACAATGAAATCAAAAGGAGGAAGATCTTGATAAAGAGCTCACACGTCCTGAACATACACAGGGATGAAGTTACCCGACAAGAAAATAGGAACCAGCGCAAGGCGTAGTCCAAAAATGTCGAACCCCGTATGTAAACAACCAAAGGCCAATTCAATGGCAGCTGAGGTTAAGCACACAAAGCCGTGAGGACAAACACAAGGGAATATTCAACCAAGGTTGTGACCAGCAGAGCGTACAGGTAGTACAGGAACGATGTAGGTCTCGATCAGAAGCAATGGTGATAGCTGTCAGCCCAAGACAGCCAGAGCACAAGTGAGAAGGCGCTATGGCTCAGCGCCCGCGGGTGTCGCTTCCGAAAACGCCCGCTTAGTTCTACGGCTGACAGGGGAGTTGGGATCCCTGAAGAGCCGAGACCTTACTCCTAGAATACTCTAATATACCTAATAAGGTACTACTTAAGGTATAATAAGCCACATCATGCCACATCGCAAATATCAACAGTTGGACGTAGTTGGACCTCATGGTTTCCCAGGTGTTCCCATGGCGCTTCCAAGTCCTGATTCTGTCGCTCGCACTTCTGCAGGCGCTCGGTGAAGTCAGGCGGCAAAGTCACCTGGATCAGTGGGATAACAACATGGG
>Ga0126342_10015355_pt1 | contig 13432 bp, 12 predicted proteins | sample Cyp1metagenome_FD_92528 | JGI IMG/M metagenome (GOLD analysis project Ga0126342, IMG submission 92528) | Coral microbial communities from Lord Howe Island, Old Settlement Bay, Australia - Cyphastrea 1 metagenome | ecosystem: Host-associated > Invertebrates > Cnidaria > Coral ...
ATTAAATCTCAGTTATATCCGATTTGAATCCCAATTATATTCACTTAAATCAGGACTTCATGGGATTTAAGTGGATATAATTGGGATTCAAATCGGATATAACTGAGATTTCATGGGATTTAAGCGGGATTTAACCATCAAGTATATGATAGGGATGTAAAGCATCAACATGGGGATATAATTGATAAAGGATGGTTAGTTCATCATTGAAAGATGGGAGCGGATCAGGAAATCAAAAAACAAGTGTAGGACCTGTTCAACAGACGGTACAACTATATACATAATCATCCTGAAGTAGATAGAATATATATTTTTTCTAAGAACTATACTATTCCAATTTCTTGAATTATTTTCGAACAATACAGGAAAATTAGAAATTAGAAATATCCAATACAGGAAATGTCAGCCACAACTATTCCAATTTTAGTGAGGATTGTTTGACATCTCCACTAGAATTCGAAGTACCGGATCCATCCCGAACAACTCCCATCAAACATCACCGCTTCGACGCCAAAAGGTCTTACGTTTCAACGGTGCCTGGGCTTTTTTGACAACGCTTGGCCAGTGACGCCAGGGGTGCATCCCACGAATCCGATCCTAATTGGGGGAGTAAACCATTTACTAAGTGGGATGCACCCCCAAGTCGTGAACCGCAAAAATAGGAAAGCTTGAAACCTGAAAAAGATGGGGAAACATCATTATTTATCAACCTTCAGAAGCATTTCTTCATCGTTTTGAGTATGAAATGTACGAGCTCCTGATTCGTGGATGGCAAATCAATGCGCGCGATGCGCAAGCGATGTTTTTGTTGCTTAAACCCTTGATTTGGTCGCTCAAGTCCATTTGTTTTCTGGTTGAGTCTCATATTTCGTTGGTTTAATCCAATTCACATCATCATAGGCAAAACCATGGAATTTGTCACCATAACGGCCTTTGTTTTTTTTTTTTTCAGTTCTAGCACCTACTACTCCCTAAAAAATAGAAACGTAGTTTATCACTATATTTTAGTAGACTTTATCACTATATTTTTTTTAGAAACGTGGTTTATCAGATTTTATCACTATATTTTCGTAGATTTTTTCTACCAACTTCTACCCTCTGGTAAACATACAAAAAGCTATTGAAAAATTGCCATAGAAATAGTTGATTTTCCCATTAAAAATGGTGATTTTAACCGACAGCACCGATTTTTCAACCAACCTCCACCGCTCAGGACCAGCGAGCTGCACGCGCGGCTGCAGGTGTCCTTCCAGCCGCTGGGGGCGCCGCCGTCGCCGGGTGGGCAACTGGCACAGGCGTGGCCAGGGCACTGCAGATATCTAGATACGTCGAGATTGGATATAGGAAGAACGAACATATGAATATGCATCATTATGCATCTATATACATGTGTGTATATATATATATACACATGTATCTATACATATATATATACACGTGTATATATCATTATATATCTATAGATACACATCATTATAGATATGTTGGTGTATTTTCATGTGTAGATGATATGTAGAATCCATGATGGACAGCTGTTTTTTTCGCCAGGCTTCTGCGCAGGGCATCGTGTCCAGGGGCTCAGCATGGGGAAAATCGTCGAAGCAAAGGGGGGACGTTTCCAGCCATGGAGCTGATGAAAGCAGAGGTTATTTGGAGATATTCAATATATTCACCACATCTTGTAAGATCTTAAAATGATTCAATGAATTCAAAATCATGATTCAATCTCTATGTATATATATATATATGCATATTATATGAATATGTACATACATAGATGTACACATCTAACATGTGATAGAATGATTGTACATTTGATACTTATATATATATATATTCAACACACACACATATATATTCATATTATCCACCAAAAGCTGGGATCATTGTCAAGATAACATTGATACTATCCACATTGCTCCCCTCCCTTCGGAGTCTGAGGTTGGACTCTTCTGAACGTTGGCTCTTGCGCAGCCAGAAGAAGCCTCAGAGGTTCCGCAAGGCCCGGGTAGACCTTGGTGGATGCATCAGCATCGCTGGTGCAGCACCAGGACAGGGCTTTGTTCTCAACTGGATGCCTCAGATGTTTTTGGGGGAACTGAAGCCAAGGCTTCCAGTGGCATGATATATGCCAGAGATGTTCTGCCTGTTCTCGCGGGTTGACGGAAGATATATGGAAAAAAACATTTGATATACTGTATATGGCACTGTTGACATGTGTAAACTTGATTTCTTGGTTTGCCTTTCACCCCAAGGGCGCGGCTGTTGCAGTGATGCAACTGACTCTGGTAGCGGCTGGGGGATCGGCTTGGAAATTTCCCATGGGCCAGGCCTTCTACCTCTATCCGGTGGTTCTACATGAGATGGGCCACTGCAACTTGGCAAAAAAGGTGGTGGTTTGAGCAGCCGCGCTGCCTAGTGGTGAATGGAGGGAGCTGTCAGGAGCGGATCAAAAAATGGAGCAGCTATGCTAGTCCAGATCGGGTGGGACGCCCATTTGATGCCATGCCGGCAATTGGTAGATAGTTTAACTTTGCAGCCATTTGCAAGGTTTGAAGGTGGAACCAGACCCATTTTGGGATCCAACATCGCCCAGCAAGCAAGATCTGCATGATTCTCCCCACCAAGACCCACAACGTTCGGTTTTGGCATCGCTACTCGATCCATGGATCCATGCTCGATGGCAGTTGAAATCAAGGAGCCCAGCCCAAGGATCGATGCTTTGGGGCCCAGTAGTTTGGATTCCTCTCCAGGTCTGGGAATGAAACACAGCTCCAACCGTGATGATGTGATGTGGCCCTATTACAGGCTGGCTCGAGGATGCAGGGATGGGACGTCACCTGATGGTGCTCAAAAAGTAGTCGATTTTGGTAGAGATGGTACCTGGAACAGATCGCCTCTAAGATCTTCCAAGTATCTAAAGTTTAGATTTCCTAGCCAGACTCACCTGTACATGTTTTAAGTTAAGTTTTTGAATCTAACATAATGCCTACCAAAGAATCCCATAGCTTGGGTGGGAGGAAGACCATCGGACTCTTAGAACAAGGTCAGCAGACATGATCACTGGGATCTGACTTCTTTAGCATCTTGAGGTTTCGAGGACAACTTTCACAGGCGATGTGAGATTCTCCAAATTCTTACGGAGAGGAATCAACCATTGAACCATGGTGATGTAGGATTTTGTAGGGGGAAAACGTTTTCCATTGCCATGTTTGATGACCTTCAGAAATAGTTCGATGATGTTCCTGTATCCCAACAGAAACATAACATTTGATATCGCTAATCCCAAGTATTTGTTATAGAATCTTTGATTACCAGAGAGTACACCACTACTTTCCATTATTCAACACATTGAACTTAAATCACTATTAATAGCTATTTTTTTTTTGGTTATTCCATGTTATTCCTATCTTTAAACATTAGCTATTAACCATCGTTAACCATCATTAACCATCATTGATATGTTATTCCTATTGTTAATGCTATTATTGTTATTATTATTGTTAATAGGGATATTCCATATGAATAATAATAGTTATAACATGGATTTACCATCATTAACCATCATTAACCCACCATTAACCCACCGTTAACCATCCTTTTCACTCTTGGATCGACGTCTCAGGGAGGACCTCTGGACGTTATCCGATGCCGACAAAGCGGCGGCACGGGGAATGCGCCACGGGGAAACTCGGTGGAAGCTTAGGGGCTTAGGGACTGGGCTGGAGGATGAGGCTGGGGTATGTCACATTATACATATACATAATATATATATATATATATATACATATACAATAATTATACAATATAGATATGTATGTATATATTTTTTAATATACATAATATGTTTTTTTTATATATATATATATATACATATGCCATATGATATATACACCATAATAAAATTATATGTTTCGATATGATATAAGGTGACATAATATGCCATGACATGATATAGTATAACATGGGTTCATAGGGCATTTGATAGTTGCAGGTACGTCGAAAGGACGTCTCCTTTTGATATCACGAGCGTTGGACAGGTGTCTTCGTTGGCACCTGACTTATTTGTATGCTCCAATCGCCCCCTGCACGAACAATTGATCATGAAACGCTCGGAAAATATGAACAACACAAAAAGACCCTGGGAATCGGAAACAGGGGTTGACTCAAACATGCACATACATCCTCACACATGTGCCATGATCAAAATTTGGATGTAAGTTTCCATTAACAGTAACATATGGATTGGGGATCACCATCATCCCCGAGCATTAAACACCCCCCTGGAAACCATCGTTTAGTAATAGGGGATAAAACATCTATTTGGAACCATCGAATGGATGTGTTTCAATATTTTCACGGGGGATGAGATTGATCCATTGATCCCCGTTGTGCACAGCACCCACAGCACCAAGGATTGCACCTGCAACGCCAACATCTGCGTCATCTCTTGAAGGTCCAAACCTTTTCAATGTTCGTTTGAAATCGGTGGCGATTCCTCGAATGTTTTCAATTGTTCGCCACGGGAGCCCCAAGTGCTACCCGAAAAGAGCTACGACACAAAGAGTGGCGGGATTCCATGTCGGTGGCGAAATGGGCCATCGATGTGATTGCTGTTTGAATCGTCGAATATCGTCGAAACCTTGTGACCCTGACCATGTCGGATCCTGGAAAGCGAGTAACGCCAGCTGCCGCGGAAAATGCTAGGTCAGTATGGGTCAGATTTGGGGTGCCCAGGGAAAAAAACAGTTGATACGAGTTTTGACAACACATATCCATCACATATTCTTAGGATTTCTTTGGTCAGAATTTTGAACCATATCATATCCATCCATATCCCACATCCCAAACATATCCAAACATCATGGGGACATCACAAACAGATGGCCGTTTCAATTCTTTTCTTCCAGGTTCAGGCCAGCAGGTGTGCTCTCCCCTCACTGACCCGCTTAAAGATACGTCTATGGCAGAGTCTATGGGCTAACATGGATGATGAACATTGATAAAAAATACACAGAATGTCCATAAGACGAATCTTGCTCCAGAAAGGTATCCCATTTTTGGGTCGCCATCCTATCTTTTTCAAGTTTTCACAAACGAAAACCATGTCACCGCAGAATTTTTGTCGCCTCGCCTTGGTTTTTGCGCCTGAAATTTATAGGTGGGATGCAGTGGGTTGCCGCAGACATTGGAAGAACATGCCTCTGGGAACAAAAAATCCTCAACCCAACACAGAAGGGACATATTTTGAACATGTTTATAAGATTTTATAAGTTCATAGTTAATGGATGTTAATGGCAGATATCCTCCATAAAAACATATGAAACATGTAACATAGCTATTGCTATGCGACTTCCTGCTCAGATTTTTCGGGAAATTTGGGGTCAGCCTCGCTACAGGTCTACCACGATGCCCATCCAAAAGCTTCACGCCCGTCAAGTCTTCGACAGCCGCGGCAACCCCACGGTGGAGGTGGTGAAATGTTGCGAGGATGTGGGGGTTCCATAAATGGTGGTACCAAAAAATGTATGGTGTATACTGGAGAATGACGGAATGGATTAGCCATGTATGCCCGATTTTTCCAGTAATAATCAACATCTTGGCTGGTGAAATCCTCTATGTTTGCGACACATCGAATTCTTTCTTCGTTGTTAGCAGGTAACTTCATCTAAATTCATCTAAATGACAATTCTTTGCAGGGTTAAATCATTATTTTGTTGGACAAATCCCTGAACATTTTTGTTGCGTAAATATGCGTAAATCCCAAGTTCAAGTTTTGGTTCCTTTACTTAGTTCAACCGCCATTTTTCCGGGCAAATCCACTATTCTGTTGGCATTGGTTAATCGTTGGCAAAACCCTCATCTTGAGAGTTGAACAACCACTTCAGCATCTTTTCATCGTGAAATCACACGTGTTGTTGCTTTTTATTGGTTCAATCGTCAACACCAGTTTTTACCAGTTCACCATTTTATGGCTTCAATCACCAGTTTTACCACTGAAATCACCATTTTTGCCCAAGAAACCACAGAAAACCCCAGGTTTCCACCGAAGTCAGGTGGAGGTGACCACCGAGCAGGGCACCTTCCGCGCGGCCGTGCCCAGCGGCGCCAGCACCGGCGAGAACGAGGCCTGCGAGCTGCGGGACGGTGGCAGCGACTACATGGGCAAAGGCTGCCTGGGCTGCCTGGGGTGGAAAAGGGTACCCTCTGGTAATGACTAACAGTTTGCTATTGAAAATGGCTATTGAAATAGGGGATTTTCCCATAAATAGCATGGTGATTTTCCATAGTTATGTTAGTTTACCAGAGGGTAGGTTTTTTTTGCAAAGAAAGTGGGAATCTTAGGAGGAAATTCAGGTGAAGTGGTCAAATTTGAGGAGGATTGAGGTAAAAACAGGTGGGATGGGGAAAACCAACTAAAGTTTTTGGGGACATATTTTGGCGCCAGAATCAACGAAACATATATTGAAAAAACGGGATGTAATCAGAAACTAGGAGATTTGGGTGAGCCAACTAGATGGCACGAGATGGTGGCATACTCTAAGTCAATCTCCCAAAAAGATTTAGATGACCGATCTCTATATACTGTACATACATTGCAGAATACAAAACATCATATAACATCCGACGCTTGAATTGTGGTAAACTCGCCACAAAATTGAAGCTATTCCATCCTATTCCATGGCCGCCATCGCTGCTTAAAAACACCAGGTGTTTCCAAGGCGGTGGACAATGTGAAGTCCAAGATTGCGCCGGCCCTGTTGGGCAAGGAGCGCCAGGAATGTGTGTTTTCCAATGAAAACACCTGATAAAAATCGGAGACTTCTAGGGAAAATCGTGGTGATCATCATGGAGATAGACTGAGATACATGGATGTAATGGGCATATACCCTCCTGGTGTCATCAAACATGGCCAGCTGGGAAACCACCGAACTAAATGGAGGTGTCTAGCCGGGAAAATCATGGAACTAATTTAACTAAATAGTTAATTTCCATTGCTACGTTTGATTTGGATTAGCAGAAGCTATAGAATGAAATAGATGTAGATATAGATGTGGATAGGATGATCCAGATGGATGAAAGGATAGACTGATAGATAGACATTTGAGTAGAGCACAGGAGGATGGATGGACAGATATAGATTCATCCTGGAGATCTGGAGGATGCGTTGCAGACACCGAAACATCATGACCTCAAAAATATAGTCACCACATCATTTAGTACGACTCCATCTAGATCTGTTTTTCTTAAACTCATTTAGTTTGGCAAGAAACACCATGAACCATCATCAACTATATACAATTATATATATATATATATACGTATATATACTGGTTGGTGGTTTGGAACATTTTTTAACTTGTTAGTTATTTTCCCCAATAGTTGGAATGATGATCCAATCTGATGAGCATATTTTTCAGGGGGGTAGGTCAACCACCAACTAGTATTAATTAAATTCAATACTATTACACCATCTTTTGGCAAAGATCTACCCTCTGGTAAACTAACATAGCTATTGGAAATCACCATTTTCAATGGGAAAATCCACTATTTCAATGGGCCATTTTCAATAGCAAACTGTTAGTTTACCAGAGGGTAGTTTTCAGCAGGTTTCACCAGCAGGAGCCTTTGCCCTGAGGACCCTGCAGATCAGCCGGCCATCGACAAGGTGATGTTGGACTTGGATGGCACTGAGAACAAGACCAACCTCGGGGCCAACGCCATTCTAGGCAGAAAGGGTGGCGAAAACCATGGGAACATCTGGGGAAAAGGGAAAGCATGTTTCATTTTCGGGCGAAGTCATGCAATGATGAAAGATTGGGGGGGATTCACCACGAATTCTTTAAGTGATCTTATCTTTGAAACTGTCAAAACGGCGTTTTTTGAGCCACGCGATTTTAAATCCACAAACATTTTTCATTGAGTGTAACATTTTTAATACGTTTCCATTTTTCTTGGTTAAACCAAATACCCTCTACTTTGAAAACATAGTAACACAGCTATTTGAAATCACCATTGATGAAATAGGTAAATCATCGAACTAAATGGGCCATCTATACCATAGCAAACTCTTCGTTTACTGGAGGGTACGGGTAAACCCCAGTGTATTTCCATTGAATTTCATTCCCATGAACTCATAATCACCAAATCACCATTCAACCATTCATCTATAGAATTGAATCCTAGCAAATCCTATTAACAATCAGTATAAATCACCATTAGATGCCATTAAAGGCCCCTTTCATCATGGTTGCTTCACCCCGGGCTCCAACTTGTAGGTGTTTCCATGGCCTGCTGTCGAGCCGGAGCGGCACAGAAGGGCATCTCTCTGTACAGGCTTTATAGGGATTCATGGTGATTTTTAGATGGGTTAATGGTGGTTAATGGTGGTTAATGGTGATTTTTACCCTGACTTTTTATGGTGATTTTATATGGTGTTTTCATGGTGATTACTGGTGATTGATGGTGATTAATGGTGATATCATGGGAAGCGATGGGAACATCCACTATCAATGGAGGGTTTTTTTCGCTGAGAAAATCCACTATCTTGGGGTTGTTGAGTCGGTGATGTTTGGTTAAAAAAACAACCAATATGGGAAATACACGAATCTTGGGCAAAACCATAGAATGTAGCTTTTTTCAAACTTGTTTGTTGCCTTAAGCCAACAAGTAAATGATGCTGGTTTATGCTGGTTTTATCCGAACAATCAATGGTTTGTCATGGAAGTAGCTATATCTTAAACATATGTCTGTTGCAACACCCAGTTTAAAATCGAAGTTGGTCATATCCCACTAGTAACTAGTGATAGATTGAACCTTTTCTGTCTTTTTGGAGGGTTGCTTTGTACATCTTTATACTGAGGGTTTATGGGAAAAAACTTGGGAGAACGCCTCTAGACTTGATGGTTCATCATCATGACGTTGAACTGGCCATATGGGGTCCGATAGTTTTGGTCAAGGCCAGTGAACCCGGGAATAAGCCGACCTTTTCTTAGGGGCTTTGAGTGTTTTTAGGGGGTTGGTTTGTGTACCAACGTTTGACCATACAAGCCACCAGCTTGCTAAGAAAATGGCGATGTTGATCAGCTCCATGATCCACATGATCCACATTATAATCCCCCAGAGAAGTTCAGCTATGGCTTCTCCAGGCACATCAATGAGCTGGCTGGAAAGCCACCCATGTGCATGCCCGTGCCATGCTTCAACGTCATCAATGGTGGGGTCCATGCTGGCAACTATCTGGCCTTTCAGGAGTTCCCAGGGAGTTTCTTTTTCTTACTGGTGCGAAAAAACGTAGGGTTGCTGGATGGGTTGCTGGGGGTTGCTGGGATGATTATTGGTAGTTTGCCAGTGGATCATTCCCGAAAATTCCCTGCGTTTAGCACCAGTAAGTTTTTGGGAATCTTAGGGATGGGATGATTTCTCCACTACAGATGGCGACTTTCATCGATATCTTGAAGAAATGACCAGATTTTAGAGAGTTTCTTGTAATTGCAGAAGGCCCAAAGTTTGAATACCAGAACATGATACTAGGTTATACAAATACTAGTCACCCAATAATCCATTGTATGGAAGAATACCTATTCCAGTTCTGCTTCTATACGATTTCCAGTCATCTCTGGCCTTGGGGACCAGATCCGGCCGTAGCCAGGAGTTTTTCCTGATTCCAGTGGGGGCAACCACTTTCGCCGAAGCCATGAAGTTGGGATCTGAAACCTATCACAACCTGAAGGCCATCATCAAGAAGAAGTATGGCAGCTGGAACCGAAGGGCTGGTAATGGCTGCATGGTGCCCGGATTGTTGGGGGAAAACCGAAAATATCCGAACACCTTTTTTTCCGTGTCAGTGGCTGCATGACCCCGCACCCAAAGGTTGAAATGATAAAACTTGAAGGTGATTTCGAGGTGCATGCGGATATCTTGACAATGCATATTTCATGCTGCTCATGGGAACCAATTTTTGGAATGCATCACCCGCTGCGATCCAAATTATCCAACCAGATTCCTGCATCAAACATGGGAGATGATTTAAAGCCAGCAGTACTTTCAGCCCACAACCACCTAGCTGGCTGGAACACCACGGTCTGTGGAAACACTTGGGGAAAATGCTCTACAATGCTCTACAAATGGGTGTCTTTCAGTCTTGATACCCTTTACCAAGCAAAAATTCTACACGACATCATCAACAGATCAGACTTGCCAACAAAGATCGTGATGTGCGCGTGACCAACAAACTTGAGCAAGCAATTTTTCCCATTTACCCTCTGGTAAACGTTTACATAACTATGGAAAATCACCATTTTCAATGGGTAAATCCGTAAATCCACCATAATGGTCATTTTCAATGGCTATGTAACAACTTACCAGAGGGTAGTACAGATGATCTTCCGATTTCCTGGAATCCCTCATTACTTGCTGGTTCCAGCCCATCGGAGTCGTGGCTTCCCATATCCCATGAATCCAACCACGGTTGAACAATTTGACAGCACGTTAAATCCCAACCATCTAACCATATCAAACCATATCTTAGCCATATCTTAACCATATCAAACCATATCTTCACCATATCAAACCATATCTTCACCATATCAAACCATATCTAACCACTCACCATGTTTGATGACACCACTCAAATCCCATGTCCCGTGAAATCCCCATGAATTCCGATGAAAATTATTCCCAACTCAAATCTCGGTGATTTTCCCATTAAAATCATATAAACTCATATGAAATCATGGTGAAATCCTCATTTCCAACGGTTAAACTTTGGTGAAATTCTCATTTCCATTGAAACCATGGTGAAATTCTCATTTTCCATATTTTTCCAACGCTTTGAACCACTGCCTTTTTGGCCCCAAATTTCCGGCCAAGTTTTTTTTTTCAGGCCTCGATTCCACCGCGGTGGGCGACGAGGGAGGCTTCGCGCCAGCTGTGGCGGACCCTGAGGAGGCTGCCCTGAAAGGGCAGCTGGGGGGTTGAACAAATATGATATGATTATTATATATGATAGTCAGCAAATATGGTGTTACAATCATATTGAACCATATTTATAATGATATTATGATAATGATTGTATGATAGTATGATAATGATAATGATATATGGTTATATGATTATATTATGATATTATGGTATGGTATGATTATCATGATAATTATTTTATATTATTTTATGGTATAATGATGACCAATCATTTGTTATGGATTATAAATTATTATAACAAATATGATAGTGATTGTTATGGTATGATAATGATAAATGATACTTGTAATATCTTGTAATATATTCTCGAAAGGTATGTTCTATGTTCTGGTTGGTGGTTTGGAACATGAATTTTATTTTCCATAATATATTGGGATAATCATCCCAACTGACTAATAGTTTTCAAGATGGTTAACACATGTTAAAACCACCAACCCAAATATAAACGGATAATGAGTGTAATGGTATGATAATGGTGGTTATGATACTTATACAAACTATAGTTCTTATGAAATTATGAATAGCAACATGGATTAAATAACTACTAATGGTTGGTTGTATATAACATTTGATAGTTATAAGTATTTGATGATGATAATCATTAGTAGTTGGAACAATAATGATAGTTATCGAGTTAGAATGATACATATAAACCAAACAACTACTAACGATAGTGTTTATGGTGATATCAACAGTTATAATGATAGTATGATAGTATGACAATGACAGTCATACAAACCACTAACATCTACTGAGTCCAGCTCTAGTTCTTCTGAATTTATGATTATTAGGCATGCGGCATGATGAAACTGTAGTGATATAATGAATGATATGACTCATGATTAATGATAGTGATTATTGATGAATGATGTGGGCTTAATATCATTGGGATATCGGGCTTGCTGAAAAATCCACCATCTATAGATGATGTTCCAAGCTAGAAACCTCCATTTAGTTCGGGAATTCTGATGGGAATGCCATTGTTAGTTACTGTAAGAAAAACACGATAGATCTTGATAAATTCCAATGTTAGATAAATTAAGACTTATGATAGCAAGAAGCATTGGAATTTATCAACATGTTATCATGATTTAATGCCAGACATGAGAAACATCATCACTCACAGCCTGTCCTTTCAACCACTGGTTGGTTGATGCAGGGACCAGTGCTTGTTTTTATGGTATACCCTCTGGTAATTTAACATAGGTATTGAAAATGGCCATTTATAGTGGATTGTCCCATTAAACATGGTGATTTTCCATTGCTATGTTAGTTTACCAGAGGGTACACACCAGGCCCAAAAAAAACATTCCAAGTTCATTCGGTGGATCCCGGTGGAGCGCAGGGTCTACAGCTGCTGCTGGAAGCCATCGATCAAGCGGGGCACAAGGGAAAGATTCTGATCGGTTCGGATCCGGCGTCCTCGGAGTTTTGGAAGGAGAAGGAGCAGGTCTATGTGAGGAGCTCAGGGGCCCTGGATGATGGAGCTATGGATGATGATGTGTTGTGGCTATGGGTGAAACAGCCTTAACGGTTATGAAACGTGGCTAGCTGGGAAAGCTCCTAAAATGAAGGTTTGATTTTTGAAAATCATGTGTAAATGGTTTGGTCGAAGACATCGTTGAAGTCTTTTGAGCTGGATGGACAGCATTGGACTTGGGAAGTGATGGCACTGCTCTGGGGCCTGCGGTGTGGCCAAGCCCCTGTTTTGACCATCCGAAAGTCTTGCACCTTGCAGGTTCTTGCTTTGGGCCAGAGTTGTTCCACCCAAACCTCCGCAAGAAATAGATGGTAATTTCAAGTCATTTCGTGTCATTTAAGGAGATTTCCTCAGAATCTAGTTCCCCTTAGAATATTCCCCAAACATCCCAGGGGGGTTCCTTGTCCGGGAAAGGATCCGCACAGATTCACTAAGGACTTGGACTTCAAATGCAAGGAACCCAAGGCATCACAGAAGAAGTCGCGTGAAGAGATGGTGCGGGAGCCAAGAGTCGACAGATGTCGTCTTTCCCCGCCCTGAGATGTTTGGGGATCCTGGAGTTATTTTTCAGGATTTTCTTGGGGAAGAAATTGGATCATATACCAGGATTATTTCAGGCTGTTGGGACATCTTTTTGGATCTTCAGATGAGCCATTTTTGCCGCGAGGTGAAGCTTTACAAACACTTTTGTGACACCTATCCCATTGCGCTCCTCGAGGCCTGGGGATTTGTTGCTTCACAGCTGGCTTCCTGATATGCATACGGATCTGTTCGGACTCCCGTTTGATGGTGAATTTCTCCACATTTGAATGATAAATCATGGTATAATGATAAATATAATAATATCCAGACGATTCCTTGTGACCTTGTTTGTGTTTTCTGCTAAGTGGCCTTTAGAAAGAGGTCAGTTAAGGAAAACGTAGAAAGAGGTCACTTAAGGAAACGAACCAAACAGTGGCCTACCAGTGA
>Ga0126342_10015356_pt1 | contig 13430 bp, 9 predicted proteins | sample Cyp1metagenome_FD_92528 | JGI IMG/M metagenome (GOLD analysis project Ga0126342, IMG submission 92528) | Coral microbial communities from Lord Howe Island, Old Settlement Bay, Australia - Cyphastrea 1 metagenome | ecosystem: Host-associated > Invertebrates > Cnidaria > Coral ...
GCAGTCATGTGTGGTCAAAAGACCATAAGGTTTAAAAGATGGATGGCATGCAACATGGCATGGCCACCTGCGCAAAGAATACACGCCATTGAACAAATGGCTCAAGGTGCCTCTTGCAAAAAAAGAGGGCGCCAGCAGCTGAGAAGTTGCACCTGTGTGAAAACCACGTCGATAAATGGCAAACAATAGAAATGTCAGCTGGCTAGCAATATCCCTAGAGCAAAAGAATGACTGAGCCATCTTCAAAATGTCTTATATCCTAGCAGTAAATAAGGAAATGCGACGATGGTGGCTCAACTAAATTACCAAGGTCAACCCAGCATCATGCGACTGAAAAAAAATCATCAGACAGCAGCCTGATGACTGGTAGATCTGTCACATTGACAGGTCATGCCAAAATTGTCTCATGTCCTGGTCGAAGCTACAAGAAGGACTCACGAAAAACAGCATGATATCATACTTGGTGGCTCATCCCACTTAGTATGTGGGTTATAACCCCAGTTATAAATGGGATAAGTAGGGTTAATCCACTTATGCCTGGGGTTATAACCCACTTACTAAGTGGGATGAGCCACCAAGTATGGGGATAAACGAAACTGCATGGTCTCTTGCTTAAATCCAGAGTACAAGGGCCCCCCTAGTTATAAGTTGCTTCATACGCTTTATAACCATAGTAACTAGTATATGGTCACTATATATAGCTACATCCCCTAAACCATAGTAACTACCCTCTGGTAAACTAACGTAACTATGGAACATCACCATTTTTAATGGGTAATTCCACTATTTCTATGGCCATTTTCAATAGCTATGTTAGTTTGCCAGAGGGTATATCCCATTAATATCCCATTGAATCACTATAAATCCCATTAAACCACTATAAATCACTATCAATTTATAGTTATATCATGCAATATCCACCAAAAATCTCCAACACTCACCAACTGGCGCAACTGGCGCCTGTACCAGAGCTGCCACCTTTGAGCGTCGACGCCTTGACTGTCTCACCCATCGGTTTTTGAAGAAATGATGATCATTCAAATATTCCAAGGTTTCCCAGAAGGGTACCCCAAAATGATAGTTTATAATGTTTATAAGGGAAATTCCCATTAAAATGGATGATCTGATTTTTAGCTATGATCTGATTTTTAAATCATCAATCAGATATGGAGATTTAGAATAGGGGTACCCCTAAATCATCCACTTATAGATGGATTTTACATTATAAACCGTCCAGCTATTGGGGTGTCCCCATTTATGGAAACCCCCATATGGATAAATATGCATCGTAGCAAATATCTGCTTAGTGATTAAACAATCAAATCGCAGTCAAATGTTTGATAATCAAGACATGAACATGTTATCAATGGCAAATCAAGAACAAACAATAACAAATAATGGTTGACCTATGGCAAAAGATGACTTTGTACTTCAAACACCATCTCCATCTAAAGTGCCTTCCGGCCTCTTTCTCCGTCCTTTTTCTCTATCGGAAGAATGCTGGGATTTTCCATGGTGAATTTGGAGATTTTTACCATTATTAACCATTATTAACCATTATTAACCATTATTAACCATTATTAACCATAGATTAACCAATTTACCGTTACATCATTTCATAATGGTTATTTTCCATGGCAACCAACTTTACCAGCAAAAAAAACACAAATGGCGCTTGCGTGGCGCCGTCTTGCGCCCGGCAAGTGACTTAGTCAGTGACTTAGTGACTTGGTTAGCCCGGCTGGTGACTTGGAAGTTCTCTGGGCCACCGCACTCATCCAAATAACCACCCACCTGGTTTCGACGAAATGTGGGGGAAGATCTGTTCGATTTCCCGTGCCCAGGAAAACATGCCATCAAATGGGGATTGTAGGAAAAAACCGGAATCATTGAATCATTGTGGCCTACTTCATTTTCACCAAAGTTACGCCATCCTGCTCCATTAGTGCTTCATTGCCATGTTCCAAAGGTCCATTTTTTGTATGGGAAGTGTATAGGAAAGGACCTTGAATGCGTTGCATATTGTCACTTGTGGCACTGGGAACGGGTTTGTTTTGGCATGTCCTGGGTACTTTACTATTCTACTATTGGGTACATTTATTTTCTGCTCTTTTCATCCATTTTCATCTATTTTCCAATCCGCTGCTGAACAGGATCAGACAAAATCCTGCTGAAATTCAAAGACACCGTGCTGAAATCTCAATTTGCTTGGTCTTTCTCCTGTTACGAGTAGCTCATGGGAAATATCATCGTTTGAGTTAGGGTCTGAAAATCGTTTGAGGCCCTAAACCCAAGGGCTAAATCAGCAGCTTCCCAACATCATTTCTGGCGCCATTGGAGGTATAGCCCATTTCCAGACACATCACCCATGGTAAGCGCCAGCAATCGGGCAGCTGTCATCATATTTCCCCCGATTTTTCACGGCACAAATTTGGGTACCTCAATCATTAGATTTGTTGTCCAAATAGACTACTGGTGGTATACCTACCCCTCTGAAAAATATGAAAGCCAGTTGGGATTATTATTCCCAATATATGAAAAGGTAAAAAATGTTCCAAACCACCAACCAGACATATATCATCATATTCCCATTGTTGTTGGTTTATAGCCAAAAAAAACCACTATTAACCATCACTATTGACCACTATAGTGACTAAGCCATCCGTGGTCCCCAGGGTCTTCAATGTCGACCTCCCCAGAAACCGCATCACCACAGGTTTTTCAGCGCAGCCACGAAGATTTTAAGCCCCTCCGTTCCCGCGCCACGGCAAGCGGAGGCCGGGAGGAGGCCGGGGGCAGGCAAAGACGTGCAGAATTTTTCACAGAAACCTAGATATCATGGGAATATCATTGCAATATACTGGGAATATAGTTGGAATATAATGGGAAATCCAGCTCCAAAATGGCAATTGCTTTCAAAAGGAGGAATGTCTGACAGAATGAATTTCAGAACACAAATTGCCAGAAAAACCGTTTGGATATCAACCCATTTTCACCATCAACGTGGCCAGATTTGGGGCGTCGGATGAGTCGTAACTGGTCTGGCAGTTTTTGGTCGCTATGAACGCAATCTCGGAACCGCATGAGGTTTACAAGTGGCTGGTGCGTGCTTTTTTTTTTTCGAAAGAACCAATCTTAGCATGCACAGAATAAATTCATAAGATATATGTAAGAGACTGTAACCCCAAGGGTGAGGGAGTCTGCAAAATTGCAATGAATCTTCTCCTGAAATCACAGTTAGTTAGTTCGATGAATTTCGCTTGGCTCATCCCACTTAGTGGCCCCCACAAGTGGATTAAGCTTATCCCATGTAGATCACTGTGAAGAGGTACCATGGAGGTACCATGGATCAGTGGGATGAATTTTGCCGCCGTGGAAAAACCGGGGGATTTTCCACCGACTCCTCCGGTCTCGAATGGGGATCAGGAGCGATCATCTCGACCTGTGCAGGGGGAAGATGTGAGAGATAACCCCTATGAGTATATGATATATATATATATATACATATGTATGGTTATAGAAGTTATATATAACCACTTGCTAGTCGAACTACACCTAGTATGAGATCATCCCTTCCAAATCTGTTTCGGTGGCAGTTACATCGCTACTACTGGAAGGAGCATTCCAACAATTCGTCCAATTCCTCTACATGGGGCAGCTAATGAACCAAGGCTATTAGTTGTACAAAGAATCTCTAGTTCATATGTGAATCCATTGTGGGTCCTTATTTCGAAGCCATCTTCAGGTTTTGGCCAAACATGAAGCACCATTCACCAGTGGGACCATGCAACAGAAAAATCACCAGCAAAAGCACCAAACAACGAACCCATCTCAACCGTTTCTTTACAATGACATACCCAGGGTAAAGAGCAGGCCAATTTTTTGTAAGCTACACTCCCCAAACACCATCAACAAAATTAAATTTGAATTACTTCTCAACGATGGTTGAAAACATTTCACCCAAAGATGACGACGTTTACACAATTCCTAGTGGTCCTTGGGGGTGCCTCTCTTGGCAAGCGGCTAATAACCCATATATATATATATATATCTGGTTGGTGGTTTCAACCCCTTTGAAAAAGATTAGTCAGTTGGGAAGGATTATCCCATATATGAAATGGAAAAATAAAAACATGTTCCAAACCACCAACCAGATATATTTGAGGGCCGCATATGATTGGATCTTTGGATCTTTTTCTTTTCTCCATGGTTGTTCCCCAGTCAATACGGATTCCGGGGATGCACATCAAGGTATTGATTTAAAAAGTAGCCTCTGCTGATTTAACGTAGCGAAAAATCACAATTTTTAAATTCGGTAAATCACTATGTTTATGTTTTATGATCTATAAATGGACCATTTTCCATGGTTATGTTGAATGACCAGAGGGTATATTCAAGCTTCAAAGAATCCTTATGTGTGATGATTAACTCCCATTTTCGCTGCACCCAAATCCATCTTTATCCGACGCAATTTCCCAGCCATTTTCGAGATTATTCTATCCCTAGCCAACGTCCACACCCAACATCCCCATCATATCCCCACTATATCTGGGAAAACATAGTGGAAATTCACCAACATGAAAAGGTCGGCCATGTTCGGCCAAATTCCGCACATCCTAACCATCATTTGCGTCCTGATAGGGGGAAATTGGGGTCTACCATGGTTTTCCCTTAGAATTTCGATCGATGACTAGTCTGGTGGTTGAGTGGCCTAGCACCATATCCATGACATCCCCCAGCAAGATTCCATTCATATCCCATTCCAATTATATCACCAGTTAAATCACCAGTTTTTGTGGCTTGGAGCGGTCTTGAATCATGATTGGCCGATAGCTCCTGGATCCCAAGTGGGTTAATTCACCCCACCAGAAAGGTAGGGGTATAACCGGTATAACCCACGATTCCTGGGATGAACCACTAATACCCCAGAATACCACCAATGCCATTCAGCATCAATATCATCAGTTAATCATCATTCCCAATTTTGGTTGTTTAAATTACCATGTTTATCTCCCAAGTGTGGAAAATATTGCAATTTATCCAGACATATATATATATATCATACATGTTTATTACAATTACAATTACCATGGTTTATTACCAGGTTTATCCATGTTTTTTATCCATGTTTCCTAAAACGGGGGTAGCCATTTTAACTCATAGCATTTTTCGGATTCTTCATGATCAACCATCCAGCTCTTGGTGATCCATCGCCTATGGCACGGTGTAGGTCATTGGGTACCCCGATTATATGGCTTTACGGGCATACTAATTAAATGATGGTCTTTAGGATGGCTATAAAGGAATATAATATCATAATAAGATGGTGAAGAGGGTTTACACTAATCTAATGATGTGAACATTAATCTGTTAAATCATTTTAGGATGGTTCATGTGAAAAAAAAGGTTATAACACATATTTCACCCCAGAAGGGATCAAGTAATCCAATCATTAGATGGTTCATACTAAACATGAATCCTAAACTGGTTGATGGTATACCTACCCCTCTGAAAAATATGAGTTCGTCAGTTGGGATTATCATTCCCAACTGAATGGAAAGTCATAAAACATGTTCCGAACCACCAACCAGATATATTGTTATTCCAATCATTAGCCTTAGATTAACCATAGATTAACCAGTAAAATCAGTGGTCCCTTAAATTTTGTCCCATCCCCATATCCCCGGTGACCCCAAAAAACGCCGCTAGAAACGCCTCGTCCGGTGCGTCACGGTAGAGAACTGTTGCAACAACGAGCCGAAGCGGCCAAGCCCGGGGCTGGTGCGCCTGGCACAGTGTGATGAAATGGAGGGTTCTATCGAAAAATGTGGGGTAGCCCTAGAAAAATGGATAGTTCATGATGGTTCATGATGGTTGAGAGTTAATGGGAAATCCGAAAATCAGATGGTTTGGAGGAACCATTTTAGGAAAGCTCTGTCGAAAATCGATTTGTGACGTAGCACTTCAGAGATGTCCATGTCCATTTTTCGTGGCAGGCACAAGACTTTGGACTCTAGACATGTTCTTTGGTGTGGTACTGCGTGTTTGTTGTGAATCGCAGAACTGCATCAGGTGGTGACAAAGTCCAAGTGTCGTGGCAGGTGCAGTACATCGTGAGGGTATCATTCGTAGCTGGAGAAGTACACTTCGCCTTCTACAGTCTCCACTCCACTCTCTACACTACCCCCGACGTGACACTCCAGAGTCTACAATGGTACGGTAACAGAGGAAGGACAAGACTGCTGCAATACGCTGTTGCCCAAAGGTGTTTTTATGTGACGTGTATTCGTGGGTTGGATCAGGTTTCTTTTCATGTGGCTTTTGTAACACCCTTTTGGGCTTGTCTGAAAATTTTTGGTATCTGCAATTCCAACGGATCATCATCATCTGCACACTGATAAAATTGCCGTTTAGGAGAGTTAAATACACAATTTTCAGATCACCTATAGATGCCCCGGATGGTGAATCTTCCATGTGGAAAACGAATCACTAGCCCCAGGTTGTGATGAATATTTTAAGAACTTCAACCATCACAACATTTTGGGAAGAACTCATAACAGGCATTCCCCTTCGAAGTTGTGGATCCATTCATTTCATAGGGGAAGAAAGGCTACTTCACATCTACTTCACTATCTGGTACTTCACTAGGTTACAACTGCGAAATGACAATGGTGTCGCGTTATATTGACGATCAGGCAGATAATTGGTAGTGCAAGTGAACAGTGTTCAATAACGCCTGAATACCCTTGTACTGGTTGGTTTTCATAGGGATTCCCAGTTCATGAACTGTGATAATGTCAACCCTGGATTGATAAACCCTTAGCCTGTTTAATTGGGGGGGTACCATTTAAATATTGGATTATGACTATTGGAGGAGTACCCCCCTAATTAATAGATCATTGTTTAGTCTCATCCGGGGTTGACATTACCCAAGATATTGGCGAGTATGCTGCAACCAACAGGGACAGATCTGAGGGGGTTCCATACTTCGATGGATCAAAATTGGGTACCTGCCACAGTACCCCAAGAATTGGATGGTTAATGACCAACTTTTGAAAATCAACTCAAAGCTGTGGTTGATGAGGTCTTTCATTTTGACTTATACCCAGGGTTTATGGTAGATCTATTGTTCCTATGGCTTCCCAAATGGCACCTCATCAGGTCACAGCGGTCAAGGGACAGTGAAGTTCACAAGTCTTGGCATCCTTGGGTGCGAAGAAGAATCCCTTGATCTACTGGGGTAGTTGGGAACATCTAGGAGACACCCCAGTTTTCTGTAGTTTTACTGGCCAGCAGTTCAAAATCAAGTCTTCTGGCCAATTCTGGGATTCGTGAAGGGGTGAAGCCATTTTTCTTCTTGTAAATATCCCCATGGCTGGGCCCCCAAAATGAGCTAGGAATACTTTTTTTATTTTTTAATACGGAGGTTTCCTAAAATTACCCCTAAACCATCCATTTTTAGGACCTTCCATGTCAAACCATCCAGCTATTAGGGATCCCCCATTGAACCCCCTAATTTTTATGTTCATCTCGAAGGACGCCACGACTTTGGTCACCTTCCTGTTGAACAAGACTTTGATTCCAATGCCGGTGTTGTTCTCCTCGAAGATGTAAAAGTGGCTCATCGCCATTCGCAATGTGTGTGTATGTATAATATGTATTTTATATATATACACATATGTATGTGTGTATATATACAAATGTATGTGTATATATAATATGTATATATAATATGTATATAAATATCTATATACATACATACATATGTATGTTTGTCCAACAACAAAGATTTTGGAACTGGGTCAACCAATTGGCAAAACAGTTGTGGATGATTTGCTGCCCTTTCTCTATAGCCACACCGTTGTCGAGTGATTCATGGCGAATCTTAGACATCTACAAAATCTAATTCTTAGTGGGTGAATGTACATATTTTACCATTGATAGCAAAAGATCAACGAAAGTTTATGGGATTCAATAATTTTATGGATTACTTCCTGGGATTAAATCCTACTTCCCCATGAAATAGTGGATTAACAAATCCCATGGTGCTAAAGTACTAATTTTCAGGATTAGTAAGGTACCATTTTAGTGGAATTCCTCGCTTCCATGGCCAGCATCAAAGTCTTTCCATCGATCCTGGGGCTGTGGATCGATCATCAGGCAGGTTACCTGGAGTGGTTACCTGGGGCTATGAAAAGACATCACCTGGTTGGTGGTTGAGCCACCCCTCTGAAAAATATGAAAGTCAGTTGGGATGATTATTCCCAATATATGGAAAAATGTTCCAGACCATCAACCAGATCACCCTTTCTACAAGTAAATAATCGAGAATGTGCCATCTACATCACTATGTTAAATTACTGGAGGGTAAACACTGAAACACCCGGAAAAAAAACGACTGACCCTGCGGTCATCAAACATGGCAATGGAGATTTAAATGGAAGAAATCATCTTATAAATAGTTGATTTGCCAGTCATGGAGCTGATTACCAAAGGGCTCATTTAGTAGCCCCATGATCTGACCCATGTTAACCCTCTAGCAATGTGGTCAAATCCCATTTCAATCCCATTGAAAAACAGTATGTGTATATATATAATATGCAATATATGTAATGTAATCTAATCTAATGTAATCTAATGTAATGTAATGTTATGTATGTATATGTAATGTAATGATATGTAATGTATATGTAATGTATATGTAATGTATATGTAATGTATATGTAATGTATATGTAATGTATATGTAATGTATATGTAATGTATATGTAATGTATATGTAGTGTATATGTAATGTATATGTAATGTATATGTAATGTATATGCAATGTAATGTAATGGAATGTTATGTTACGTGATGTTATGTATGTATCAGCTGCGTAGCATTCAACCCCTCCTTTTTTGGCTTTAAATTCCACTGAACTCCATACACCTGCTGGTATTCAAACATGGCAATGGAACATTCTTTGTGTATAGATGGTTTTCCCACAGATACCCATTTAGTTCGCGGATTCCCCAGCTAAGATACATACATAATCCTTTCACCACCTTCAAACCCAAATTCAGTTTTCAAAGAAAACATCCCATCAAATCCTAAATCCATTTCAATATATACATATATATATATTATGTATATACACATATACATATATATATAATTACATATATACATACATATGTATATATACACATATATGTATATATACATACATACATACATACATACATACATGTATATATATATACATATATATATATATTCATAGACAAAGACATAATGTGGTGCCAATCATAAACGTCTAGGCGTCAAAAAACAATGGCCAAAAAGGCTAATCCATCCCACCTCATTCATCCTGTGCACCAAGATGGTCTTGTCAGTGCATCCCTTGGAAAAGGTACTGCCTCCCCGTTCGAAAATCAGGGCGCCAGGGGGATGAAATTTTCATGGGAAGAGCCACGGGAAAATCATGGCGGTTGAGCCACCCCTCTGAAAAATGATGGAGTTCGTCAGTTGGGATGATGACATTCCCAAAAAATATGGGAAGACATGTTCCAAAGCACCAAGCAGTTATGTATTTTTTTTGAATAGGAGAGGGGGGATTGATAATGAACCTGACACAAATAAAGGGATACTTTTTGGGTCAGAAGATCATGGGTCTTTCTGGTCACGCGAATCCGATGCCATGGGTATTTGCCAATTTCCGATAAACCACTGTGGATGGGCCAGCGAAATCCGATAAACCACCAAAAGGATGCTTGAAAGCCTATATATAAATTGCTTTATAAACCCCATTAACTAGTTCGATATATCACCAACAAAAACCATAGTGACATTGGAGTTAACCAAAATCATGGGATGTAAAAACCCAGCGTTTTCAGCGGCTTTTCTTCGGATTTCGGTGGCACCGGATGAAGGAACTCAGCATTTTCATGGTGACCATCCTCCAAGTAACAGATGGCAGAAACACCCAAGTTATAGCCAGCTTTAATCTTACCAGTAATGATCAACATTGATTAACCAATATGGGCTTCCATGGGGTTTCCTAAGTCATGGGGGTACTCCCAGTCATCATCCATTTTTGTTTGATGGATTTTCCGTTGTATAAATCATCCATTTGGAGTAGCCATATTTATGACCACCCCGTATACCCTCCGCAAAACTAAGATATGGAAAACACAACCATGTTTACAGGAACATGCTCGACAAATGCTAGGACTACTCTGTAGTTTTCTTGACCTACTGGCCAGTGTTTTATACATTGTCTGGCTATATACAATCGCAACATGTCAATGTAAATGGGACAAATTGAATGATTACTTACGTACAGATATATTTAGATATATTGGTCTGATGTGTGTATATATATATATGTATATATATATGTATATATATATGTACACAATATACAACATATTATGGGTATATAACCAGACTTATTCTGCCATCTGAACGCTGGTTCAGCCAACGGGCACGTCTTCAGAGCGACACCATTCCCATCTGGTGATTTATGATGATTTCAGTACTCTCCGTTACTAGCCATTGCTATCCATTACCCTCTGGTAAACGTTTACATAACTATGGAAAATCACAATTTTTAATAGGAAAATCCACTATGAATGGCCATGTTCAATAGCTATGTTAAATTACCAGAGGGTACTATCTATTAGTCCAGTACTATCCAACACTATCCATGTCATACTGGATCTTGATGATTCATATTTTCATGTTCATCGGCCAATTACCCCATGTCCATCGCCCCGCCTGGCATGGGGTAGTCATGGAACTGACCTTCCTTCATATCCACCCAGTGAATGCCTTCCAAAGGAGCCAACCTATGGCGACGATTTTTCATCGGCAACAGATTGGGGAATCCCCATTGATCCTTTTTTCTGAACCAGGGTAAACCTGGGGACTATGAATCATGTTTATTGATGTTTATTGTGCAAAGACCATCAAATTATGGTCATTTTGTCGAAGTTTGGTTATCAAACAGTAACGACTTTGCCAACACCCCCTGCACTCCAGGATTTATGGCAGACCATGTGCTTGCACTTTTTTTTTTTTCCGAAGCCCACAACTGGTCGGGTGGTCAGGTTCCTTTTTCTGAAATATATTACATTATATTACCCTAATTTCTGTGACTTCAATTCCAATTTAGCAGTTTCCATATTGGATTAAATTGGATGCTGATCTTCCGGAAGAGTTTTTACCTTGCTCTGAGTGTCCTCAATATATTTTGGAATAACACAATCTACACGCATTAACCCGGATATATACTCTTCAGCATCTATGATTCACTAACGTTACATCTTATATATCCTTCAGCATTTAAATTTGATTTCACCAAGAAGGTTATTCCTCAACATCTTCACCAAGTCACCAGAAACCCAGCTGGACATCCGCAGCACCTTGTTGCATCGTCCCAAATTGCGGCTTCTGAGTAGGTGGCTCATCACCGGATGCTACCCAAACATAGGTGGCTTTTCATGGGTCATGGTAATTTCAGGAACCGATTTATTGGAGGTACCTACCATATATAAGGCCTATTTTTTAGGGCTATGTAAGGGGATATCCCCCTAAAGTATGGCCTTATATGGTACAGTACCTCAATTTTAGGATCCTGGAATTCCCATTGATGTTGGTTCCCCTAGATATGGTCAGAGTAGGCACCGATCCCTTTTTTTCTGTATGACTTCAAGGCTGGGAGGGCGTTGCATTCAGAATGCTACTTGTCTCGACCACACCGTTGCTGGATTTGGGCAGGTATAAAGACATCGCTGAAATGCGTCATTCTTATTGAATACCCTCTGGTAATTTAACGTAGCTATTGAAAATCACCATTTTTCATGGGAAAATCCACTATTAATGGCCATTTTCACTAGCTACGTTAAATTACCAGAGGGTACCGGGTAATCAAACGTGCAAACCCAAAAAAAATCATCATTTAGATCCATTCAGTTCAATGATTTTCCCAGCCACATTTGATTCCCAGAAGGTAATATGCAATGCACTCAGCGATCCAAATGGACATTCTCCAGAAACACAGCTTGAGAAATGGATCATTTATAGACGATTTGGCGAACTTAAAGCCAATGACTTTCAATGACATGTTAGATTACCAGCAGGTACTTTATTTTTATATGATTCTACCTACTCCCGAAGGACTCAATCATTCTTAACTATCATTCAATGTGGTAAACAATTCTAAACCATCCCTCATGACTTACCATAGATGGGTGAGATTCAAATCATCCCCACATGGTAGGTTACTATTGGGTTTACCGCACTGGTTATTTTTGCGTTTACCACAAACTACATACCGATTACACACGTGACACACACACACATATATATATATATATATATATTAATTATTGGCTATTGCTCGTCATTACCAATTGATATATCGAAAAAATATGTGAAATCCCCATATTTTGGACGCGCCCAGTCGCCGTGTTTCTTCAGGTCTGCCACATTTCGTGCCAGGAAATCCACGATGCGACGGCCGAAGACCTCGAACAGGCTCTAAATCGATATCACCATTGGATTGGTTTAAGGGAAAACTTACAGGAAACCATAGATTTTCCATAGATTCAATGGGGTTTTCCTGTAGATTTTCCATGATTTACCAATCCATGAAAGTAATACCATTGGTATATATATATACATACACCACTATTATTTGTTAATATGTTGTGACTACCATTGGTATACCAATGTTGTTAATATGCATATACCATCTAATGATTATTATCATGGACATACGAGTATTGGATATCTGACTGCTTCTTTCTATTCCATCGTAAGTAAATTGGGATATCTCCAGAATATACCATAAAATATTAACCATTATTAACCATAATTATTATGACCATAAATTAACCAGGACAATGACTTGATATTCCATTCACTAACCATCATTTCCACGGTCAAAACATGCTGTCTGGCTGTCATCCACTGGGAATTTACTGTGTTCCATGGATGGATTTTTATCGCAGTAAATGGATGACCATCCGGGAAGAGAATTGGGGATGATCTGATCGAAGCAGCTATGGATCAAACTGAGAAGGCACTTGATCCTTGATGAAAAACAGCAAATACTCTTGGAGTTGCTGAGCTCCCTGCATGAAGCAATAGGAAATCAACCATGCCAGCAAATCTAGCTTGTATACAAAGGCTCAACAATGGGCTTTGTTTCAAACACAGGGTACCCCCTATGTCGGGCCCCTAAATCCACGGGTTGACCACCAGTTTCCCGTCAAAATAGTTGTGGAGGTAGATTCAACATGTTCTAAATCTAATCCCTTCCCCCTAATATTAAACACCCCCTTAGAAACCATGATATTCATCTTAACGAAGCCCGAACAGATTTTTGGCTTCTTCATCTTCCTGAATCGACAAGTGACAAAGCAAAAAGGGATGCATTTGTCC
>Ga0126342_10015357_pt1 | contig 13430 bp, 16 predicted proteins | sample Cyp1metagenome_FD_92528 | JGI IMG/M metagenome (GOLD analysis project Ga0126342, IMG submission 92528) | Coral microbial communities from Lord Howe Island, Old Settlement Bay, Australia - Cyphastrea 1 metagenome | ecosystem: Host-associated > Invertebrates > Cnidaria > Coral ...
TCATTCAGTCACCTGCACGGAAACATTAACCAGTTCTGATCTGTCTGCTTGCTGGCATGCATCATCTGTCTCAATCGCATCCATTCAAACATTGGCTCTGGGGGGGGCTAGCATATATATATAATCAATTGTTATTCAAGTTCATGATCATGGTTATTTGACACTTATGGTACCACCCAAAGAGGATGCACAAAAGGTTCAATTATCACAGTTTTAGAATTTGATGGCAACCGTTTCTGCATCTTTTTGGGGGGCTTTCTGTATATGCCAACAACATCCCACAAGAGGTTACAGGATTTTCGAAACTATGAAGGGGTTTGAGCCATGATGCCATGATCCACGTTGTTGACGCCTTGTAGTCCAGATTCATGGGTCCTTTTGCATCATAGGTTTTTCAATGATACACATGAATTGAAGTCAGCAAAGCTCGATGCAGCTTTTTGTCAATCATTTTACATCTTACACATTCGAAAGCATGTTCTTACCAAGAGTTTTGAAGACTCTTTGCTGGGTTCCTTTTGGAAATTCCAGGTTTTCTGCCCAAAAAGGCCATTGGGCCATTGGCCTGTAGAATCCACTTGGACGTGTCACAGATGCCAAAGGCATCGAGCAAATCCAATGCTGGTGGCACTAGCTGTTGCCCACCTTGCTGCGGAAAAGGGCTACCAGGTCACCAGTCATTTCCAGCATTTGACCATCATCAATCATCCATTAAAAAAAGGAATTAACGGGATTTAATGGCAATATCAATCCTCCATTTTTTGGGAAATACTACTGGTAGGTCCTCCAATTCTTTCTTTTGGAACATGGTTTTGAGCAAACCAGCCGTTCGTTGATGGCTTCCACCGAGTCGACCCATCCCACCTGTTGAAACATGGTGCATCGCATGATGACATGATGACGGTCCACCGCCAAAATGGGGATATGGAACTCGTAAGACTCGTAAGATGAAGAGATATCCAAGCATGTCCAAGCTATTCTTGACCCAACATCATCAATGCTCCAAGAAGCATCCGACATTTTGCTTTCAAATTAAGTTCTGACTTTGAAAAGCAGCCGCAAGTCAAACCGCACAACTGGAGCTCGATAGCAACAGCCATGACAATCGCAATCGGTGCCCCCCCTCCGGCTCTGCTGAGTGCTGAAGAGCTTGAGAATCGAGAGAGGGAAGCAGTCGATGCCTATTGTCCCTTGGCGCTGTGTGCACATGGCGCATGGGATACCCTGCTAATGTCATTGTTGGCGATTTAAGCCACCAGGAAAGGGTAAATTGGCTCGTTTCTAGGGGGGTCATACTGGTTCTGACACTGTGAATGAAGGATGATGGCAGAACCAGTCAAGGGCTGGAATTTGCAGGAGTTCCGCTGAAACTCTATTGATTCTTGCAATAGCTTCACAAATCTCCTATTTACCACTGTTTTGAGGGCCTGTTCAACAATTCCATGCAGGAAATACTGAAAAGAATCATCAAACATGCGCAGCAATCGATGATCTATCATGATCTATCTGTAATTGTTAGCAAATTTTGTTGGTTAACAATTAATCCATTGATCATCACCAATTGATCTGTCGATTATGATCATTGGTCATGACCCATTGATGCCATTGATTCATTGATCATTGGCCCTTTATTTGGTGGTCAATGAATCGGTTGACCGAGGCCGGAAGCATGACATCAAGGGCCTTGTGGAAGACCTGGTGAGTCGATATTTGTTGGACCGACCCAAGGAGACCGACCTCTGAGAAATGCGAAGTCGGCGAAAGTTGAAAAAACCGTTGAATTGAACTGATTGAACAGCATATAGGTCTATATAGGTCCATATAGGTCCATATAGTAAGTACCTCATTTCTGAAGACCTAAAGAGGTTACTATGCGAATTCTTCGTAAACAGGGGTCGCAAGCATTTTTCATTTCTGATCCAGCTGAGACCTGATGGAGACGACTGACTCAACAATCAGAATATATCATAATATAATATAATATATCATAATGTGGGTAAAACGATTTCATAAACCATCCCCCAGTCACCACCCAAACCACCATTTCAATAGGTGGTAAAAATCACAAATCTTACCTTTCCCAGTCATGGCTGGTAAAAATGGCATTGTTTTACCCACATTTTCATGATTTTCAAGCTGGTGAAACCCCGTGCTGGTGCAGGACATGAGCCCGCATGAGTACTTTGCGCAGCAGTTAAGGCGCCTTGCTGCCGGGGGTGTCATCATGGGAGATGTACATCTGCAACATGGATATGCAACCCATCATATGAATTCATATGGCATTCCCTGAAAATTGCGGAACACCTGACAGGGGAAAGCAGCGAATGACCCATGAGTGATGGTTCACTTTGATAAAAAAAAGGCCAGAACTGAGGGGACCAATCCCCTTGTCGGAAGTCCAGGCTGGAAATGCTCGCGGGAGACGAGGCCGTTTGTCCAAGTCGAAAGCGTTGGGCTTTGTTGGCACCGACTGGATACATCTTGATGCGTTGACTTTTCGTCCTTTTTCTATCATGTACTCCGACCAAAAAAAGTAAAGGTACGATGTGAGCATGTGATTGAAAAGATCTACATCAAATATCAGCTATATATCAGCTATATATCAGCTATATATCAGCTATATATCAGCTATATATCAGCTATATATCAGCTACGTATATATCAGCTATACATAGCTATACTATATCACATGCCCTCCGCTACTCCAACATGGCTCGCTGGAAAATTCTCCATTTATTTTGATGGTTTTCCCACTTATAACCTCCATTTTGATCCGTGACTTTCCAGCCATGTTTGATTCTTGTTGATTCTATCCCATTAAAAAAATACATAGAATCATAAAATAATGATTAAATTCCCATGACATATATATATTAACAATTATTAACATATTAATATATATTAATATATATTTCATAAGCTTTGTATGAAATATCCCATGCAACGTGACAAATCCCTTCCATCATCCCAATGAAATCCGCTCAGGCCCATCTGGTCGAGGCCGCCGCTAAGGTCGGAAGCGGCGAAGAAAATCGAAGGGACTTTGGTTTTTTTTGGTCGGAATTCAGTGGCCAAGATTTTATAGATTTGACTTATTTGGCTATTTTATATCTGATTTTGTAATTAGAATTGAGTCTTATGGGGAGATGATTTTTTTTTGAGATCTTATGAGATTTCAATGGGGATTCAATGACTATTTAGGGACATCATGATGGGATCTTTCAGGTTCCATGGGATTTTTCATGACTTTGCGACATGAACAAAAAGGGGCCCATCCATGACTCCGTGGTCCTGCAGGTGCCTGGCTATGCTTTGCGGCAACTTTTTGAGGCGACCAAGAGGCCTTCGCGCGCATGGTGGAAGGGGCGATGCACTTGTTCCATCTTGTTCCATCTTCATGGGATTAGAATCCGTGAAAAAAAACGGACGAAATGGTCGTTTTGACCTTTTTTAGACTCCAAATTTGTGACGAAGTACTGAAGAACTTGTAGCCACCAAGTTGATCTATGGATTTGTTGAGAGGGTGCTTTGGTTCTTAGATCTCTTGAGATTTTCAGCATTTTTCAGCCTCTTGCAGGATTACATCTGAGATTGTTCCAAAGGAGACTATTCGAGTCAGAAGCTCAGTGCTGGCGGTGTGTTGAATCTGCACATGTAGCCAGAACAGATTGTTGAATTTGAGCTGTTACCAATATGTTCTTGTGATGTTGTAAATTCAATAATTCCCAATTCGGAGAATGTCGTGAAGGTCTATGAACCAGCAACTTGATGAAGCTAAGAAAAGCTAAGTATGCTGAAAATCCAGTCGCAACTTCTTGACCCCGGACCTGGCCTCGGACCTGGACTCGGACTGGACAACCGGACCTGGCAAGGTGATCATCGAGGAAAGTCTCAAGGTCTTGAACTGCGACCGCATTTCCCTCTTTATCTACGACAAGCGGATCGAGATGCCGCTCTGGGCGGAGCTGGTTGTTGGGGCATCTGGGAGTAGAACCAATCCAGCCTAATGATTTTTATGTAGTCCGTAGGATTTGTTAGATAGACATGTTAGAATACTTCATCCATCATAGATCAATATCATCATATATCATCCAATCTAATTCAATGTTTCTATCTACTATAGAAACACTAATATATAGATACCTAGATACAGATGTAAATATTTCAAGTGAAACATGGTCCAAAAAAGTGATGTTCCGACCATTGTTCCGACGCATCGTTGGTGTTTTTTTTACCTAGGTTGGTCTTGAACGCCTCGAACCTGGAACATCCGATTCGTGTGAGGCGCGACGTTTGTGCAACGTCACGTAACGCCACGTCACTAGCCTCTGAGCTTCTGTTGATGGGTTATTTTGATGGGTTGCATCCATTGGAAAAATTGGGGATAACATCATTTTATACATCTTGATCATTTTCATGGTTCATCATGATTATTCGGAGCGACATTTTCCATGGGATTTTGATCGAAATTGGGGATCGTTGTTTTGATACATGAGTTACATGATGTTTTTTCTCAGTAGAGGGAAGGGATCGGAGATTTTTTTGGTATTTTTCATGGCTCACCTGGTAACCCCGACTGTTCATTGCATTGGTTCTCCAGCTAACATATTTCCGAGAAAAAATAAGTGTTTTTCTGTCGACTGAGCAACACGTTCGACATGGATTTTCTGGATTATCATGAGTGATTTTCTGGATATTTCTGGTTGCATCTCACTGTGTTTTCTATGGATAAAACTGGGCTGGATCTATTTCTGGATATGATTTTTTATGTCAAGCCCAGATTTTGATTCAACTTTGTGCCACCTTGAATTTGAGATGTACCATTTTCTGGTTGCATACCTTGGGGTGCAGTTCCACACATTTTTGTGGCTTATTTTTCACCATACTAGGGATGACAATCCCAACTTGGGTTAGAATCCCGTGGTGATACCCGTTTGAATGACCATGAATGACACCATGAATGACCATTAATAATCCATATTAACATATATTAACCATGATTTTTCTATAGTTACACCAGTTACACCGTAGTTACACCGGTTATCGCTCCAAGATCCTCCTTTTTTGGCTACCAAGCCAGGCCTGGGCAGGGCATTGCTGGCAAGGTCTTCAACTCGAAGCCGCCAGCCATTGCATTTGACAAAGGGAAACCCGAGGGAAACAGCAAGGTCGTTTTCCAAAGTCATAGTGTTTTATAGTGTTTTCAAAAGAGTTTTTCATGGTTTTCATGGTTTTTCAGGTTTCATGGTTTTCGTGGTTTTCATGGTTTTCATGATGTTTGTCATGGTTTCGAGGATGGTGACTCATGAGATTTCAATGGGATTTAACCATGAAACACATGGGGATATACCGTAATTTGATATAATTGATACATGATGGTTGGTCGACAACTCAGCCGAGGTATGTTTTTCAAATCAAACTTCCATTCCTCTTTGTATAATAAACAAGAAGTATGGCTTATCCGATGATCTATGCTTATCCACTTCAAGTTAAATGGATCCAAAGTGCAAAGTGCAAGTGCTTGGACGAAATTGGCCCTGCTTGTAGATGGAACTCAAGTTCACTGCATTGGTTGAAGGAAATCTTGGTGTTCCCCATCAAACATTGGGGTTTCCTCTAAACTATTCACTTCGTACAACAATAGGCGATAGCCGATGACAGCGATAACACGGCCGTTTGCAGGAGTAGTTTGTTGGATTGTGATGGAACAGACTGTGAATATTTTTGCTATTCTACTGTTGAATATTGTGATTTTTTGAATATTTTTTCTCCTTGGTGTTTTTATTTTGCTGCTCAGGCAGACTGTGAATATCGCAGAGACCTAGCTGCATTTCATGCGAAACTGGACATGGCGATGAACAACACAACACAGCAACAACCAACGATGGACAGTCAAAAAGTGGGATGCTAGGGACGACTTGAAGGAATCCTTTTTAATTCTTTTAATCCTTTTTCTTGATGAGGATCATATCATATCATCATACAGGATGGCCCCAGTTATAAGTTGGTTTACATACCATAGCAACACCCCCATTTACTAGTTCGTTCTATCTACCAGAAACCATAGAATTCAACGCATTTATGTTCGGCAACTGAACGCGAGCTCGACTGGGGGCCCCATAGTTACATCTACCATAAACCATAGGTAAACCATCGCTCCATTTTCTCTGCACACTCAGCATTTACCGTAGCTCAGATGACTGGCCCAGGACTGCTACAAAGATGCCAGATTCGACCAATCCTTCGAAGCTCGCAGAAACAACAAGTGGACGCTAAATAAAGTAGTGAGAATTCTAAAAGTGACATATATAAAATAGAATATATGAAATATGTATATATATGTGTATATATATATATCTATCCACATATCTCCACTTTGGACTGGAATCATTGGAATCATTTCACTTTTTTTGAACTCAAGTTTGCCTCACACTCAACTTGGAACGGCAAGCAGTGGCACTGCTTCGCCCGAGGACAAAGAGACAGGGTATCTGGGTGGCAGTGACACTACTCTGAGGGTCCTGTGGGTTCTGGCTTCAGAATTTGCACAGTTCCTTTTCCGAACATCTGACACTAGTTTGAAAACGTCTGACTAAGCTGGCTTTCCGAAGTAGTTTTTTTGAAAACATCTGACAGACTTTTTCTTTCCTTTTCCTTTACCCTCTGTGTAAAAGTTCAGATCTTTGGGGATTTTCACCTGCCATGTTGGACATTTTGTGACGGCATGGCATGGGTCGGCCAGAAAAAGATCCAGGAATCCAGCAGTCTCATGGTACAAAGGTGGTAAATCAAAACATAGAACCATATTAAACCATATTAAACCATATTAAACCATATTAAACCATATTAAACCATATTAAACCCAGAAAAAGATGAAAAAAATCCGGCTCTTGTTGCGAGCTCCTTTTCTCCTCTTTTTCGAGGTATGTGACTCGGCATTTGTTGGCTTTCCCCATCGTTGACATCGGGGGCAACTGCTTGGGTGTGATCCAAGCCATCAACAAAAACGCTGGAGGCGCAGTCGCTTATGGTACGTGGAGCCTGAAGGCGTCTATTTGAACATATGGAAGTGTGTGAAATATGTGAAAGCGAAGATGATTTTCCAGTTGAAAAGGGGGCTGTTGAGAATCTGGTTTTTGAGCCTTTGGTGCATCCCAAATGGATGCCCCAACTTGTGGTATGACAGACATGTGTGTACTGCTCAAACATGGTGCAAGCTCCATAGCAATGAATTTAAGGGAGAGAAGAAATAGGATACCAACGGACCCAGAAAAATGTCATTGTCTCTTGTACTAAGTACAAAACCATCACATTTCTATGTTCCTCAGTTTTGTCAGTTTTGTCACGTTTTTTCCATGAGCCACACCCCCATGTGGTCCCTCTGCCCATCATGCCAGCAGGTCAGGGTTTTGGACCTGCGGACGAGATTTTGTTGAGCAATTTGGCGGAGCACGTGTCCGTGGCAGTGCACAATGCAGAGTTCTATCGTGCAGCCATCGTCACCAGCGAACGGGCCAATGTGACTTGGCCAAAATGGATGGATGCTCCAGTTCAAGCGAAACTTATGGCAAGAAAACAAGTTGTATTTTTCTTAGATATTGTTTTGGTAGTTATCGATGTTATGGATGTTATTCCAGTGTATCAGGATATCCATGACAGAAATGTACCTGGGTCACTGAAATGGCTGGCGCAAGCGCGCCTCAGAATTGGAGGAAGAATTGGCTGAACCTCCAAAGGGTGCAGTTGAGGGGGAAAAAAGATGAAAACAGTGGGTATAACCATGGTTGTAACATGTTGTAACCCCCATAAGTTGTGATATGAGGCCCCTATCACTATGGCGAAATATATCAACTTACAACTGGAACTGCACTTCCAAGAACCACTCGTGTTTCTTGAATCCCTGTTTTGGTGTTTGAAACCATCATTTTCCCCTCCAAAGGTCAACCTTTTTGCGAGTTCCCGGCAGACCATCCCGCAAACCAACGACTGCGGCTTTTGACATTGTGCCTAAGCAAAACCCCAATGTGACAGTGGCAAAAACACCTAGCATGTTCACATTTCAATCATTTCAAGACAAACTGGGTGGTTCAACTAAGTAAAAACCGTCATTTCCTCAGCAAAAAGCGATTTTGAGAACCAGTGAAACTTCCCTTCTCCCATCAAACATCAAGAAACCACCAGGCTTTCTCCAGCTGCTGTCCATAGGATGCAGCCACTTCCCCCCGTTGTCGGCTGCGAGCAAGGCCTTGCTGCAGATGATGCAATCCTTGACGCATGATCTTGGTGCTCAATCGCTGGTCCTCTCCGTGGCTTGGTATTGTGAAACACAACGGCGACCTGTTGGGGATCAAAATGACTTAAGAAACCCCCATGGCCCCATAGACTTGTATGATCAATGATGATTTCTGTATATAGTATACAGATGTATACAGTACACCCATATTATCCCATATTATATATATACAGTATATACATATATGAACACACATGGGTTATTGTGACACTATGACATCAATATGATTCATAAGATCTTACGATATCTATGCATCTATGCATCTATGCATCTATGCATCATTATCCCATTCTATATTGATTTATTCGATACTCTTTATCGGACGGTATCATTTTGTCAGCTTGCTGATCCATAAGGCTGGTAGCGCCACTGGGTCACACGGAAGGTGATAGCCCTCAAAAAAAGTTGAATCTTTTGGTGAATTTTGGGATATACCCTCTGGAAAAACATAGCCATAGAACATGGCCCATTTATAGATGATTTATCATGATTTACCTATCAATATCATTAATATCATGGTGATTTTCCGGTAGAGGGAGCCCAGATATCAACCATTGCCCAGATATCGACCGTCCCAGTCCTCTTGGACACGTTGAGGTTGCGACTCATGCTTCAACACTGGTGCGAGCAGACCGGTGCAGCGTGTTTCTGGTGGATGAGAGGACGGTTTCCCCAGCGGTGGTCCCCCAGGTCTGAAATATTCTGACCCATAGCCATGTGAAGAGAAGCCAGATGGCACTTGTTGAATTCTCAAATTTGGAGTAGACGCAATAGTAAACTCTGTAGGTACGTTTAGAGAAATATTCCCTAAATGTTCAAAATGGGTATAAATGAGTTCAGTGGAATGGGTGCAGATTTGACCGCTGCACAAGTCTGGCTCAATCGCGATCACTTCGATTCTCTGTGGGGCCCTTGTCCTTCCATAGCGGCACAGCAAGGTCCCATGACACACTGACGCTACTGCAACGTTTCCATGACACCGTGGCTCACACGAAAAATGCCATGGACATGGATGCCATGGAAGCTCGAATGGCAGCTATGGAAGCTCAGATGGCAGCTATGGAAGCCATGGACACAGATGAAGCTGCCATAGATAACTCCGAGCATCGGACACCAGTCATCATCGACACCGATGTTGACACGGACGACCAGATGGCCATTGCTTTCCTACTGGCTCAGCCAGATATCAAAGTGCTGGCCATCACGGTGGGTTGCAATGGTTGGTCACAGCAATTGGCAGGTGTGATGCGTATCATAAGGCTAACCAAGTGTTTTGTACAGACATTCCCGTGGCATTCTCACCCCTGTACAACCCCGACACACAACTGAATCTGCAGGGTGCTACCTAGCCCTTGCAAAGAAAAGTTTGCTTGGCACAGCATAAAGAAAGATGGAGCTTGGACCTGATACATGGCACATCTGGCTGGGGCAGCAGGTGCATGATTGCATCAATGAGCTTCAAAGGCATGGTCTGCATCTCTAGCCTGCCAATCATGGCTTCTTGGCAAAGTGCAAAAATATATTGTGAGGATGGCAAGCAGGATAGCAAGAAGGAGAGCAAGGAGGAGACCCAAGGAGGACAGGAAGGAGCAGAGCAAGGAAGAGAGGGAAGGAGAAGAGCAAGAAGGATTGCAAGGATGCAGGCAAGGAAGCTCAACGAACCCAATGGATTGCCTGATCCCACTCTGCTGACGGGCAAGGGCAACTCCCTCAGTGAGTTTGTTGGTTTACCCTTCAACATCCGACCACCTAGTTGGACGTACACTGGCCAACTGAAGGACACCCTTTGGAGTCACAAGAAGGTGGACATCATTGGGACCTTTGACCAATCTGGCCCATTTCCTGCAAGATTCACCGAGACTTTTCAAATGGAAGGTGAAGCGGATCTACAACTCAGGGGGTACAGTGGTTTCAAGATCCAGCACCCCAACTGACAAAGTGTGGCCTTACTCCGCTCCAGACACCTCTTTTACCGGAAACCCACCAGATACAGAATGGAACATCTTCAGTGATCCAGTTGCAGCCAACTCGGTCCTCTCCTTCGGGGTCTCCATAGTTCTGGCAACTTCCACCTACACAGATGGCATGCAGTTCTACCTCAATGACACCGATTTCATCCCAGCATCCTGTGACAGCGACAGGGCAGTGTTGACCAAATTGGTGGCCACTTTGCCCACGGCAGATGGTGAGGAGCCCTCAGATCTCCGTTACTGGGATGAGTCTGCCATGGTGCGCCATGCGTTCAGATGATCCGAAACGGGGGGAAGGAAGAAGCAGCTGTCTGTACTGAATGGGACAAGAAGCGCTTTTCGGTGATGTTGGAAGCTGGGAACAATGCCTCAGTCAGTGGAGGCCAATATTCCTGCCTGTTGGAGAATTTGGACAAGAAGCCATCGAGTGCTTGACAGGAAATCTGACTGAGTTCAAGATAGCATGTTTTGAAGGGTTTTGTAGTCGCTAGGGCTTTTCAACCTCGGTCTTCGTGCTAAAAAAGAATTGCACGCAGAAGTGTGTGACCAGATTAGGAGAGGTGTGTGCTTGCACGTATCAACTGCAACTTGCCTTTCGATTTTGGGGTTACTGCGTTGCCTGGTTTGATGGCTATGAATAAACGTGGCAAATCTTGAGATGTATCGGTGATGAGAACCACGTCATATGGCTAAGATCTTCTAAGATCTTCTAAGATCTTCGAAGTTTCCAGCTTTTCTCCTTGGGTTTACGAGACATTTTCCTGCCATTTTCCAGCCATTTTCCTGCCTTTTCACATCTTCCATCGCCACCCTTCAGAGCTGCCCCCTTTTTGTTCAGGGCTGACGAGCTGATCTCCATCGCCAACGATTCCGGGGTGGAAATCAGGACCCGGCAGATCTCGGTCGATGGCTACAGTCATGGGATTTAAATGGATTTATTAATTTCAACAGTAGATATATTTAAATCTATTAACATCTCCAACATGGGATTTATTGATATCCCATATATTAATATCAATATTCATATATCAATATTGTAGATTTCATATCCAATATTCGTCAATATTCAATATCTACCACCAGTAATCCAACTTTTCGATCTCCGGGATTTATTATAGTATGGTGAAAAAGTGATGGATTTACCTTCCAGTCATGGGACGTATCCATGAAAATAGTGATTCATATTGGTTCGTATCCATGGATAGTGATTTCATAATAGGATGAATATGGATGATTAATGGATTAGTATGGGATTCTGACCTCAATAACTCGGGATTTTCAGCCCGAAAAAACGATGGTTGTAAAACGTCATGGGACAATGAACTACCTGACTATGATCATCCTGATGAGATGTTTTATGGTTCATTAATATTAATATTATCCATTAATGAACCATATTAATATGGGTTGAATTAATATGGGATGAACCATATTAATGTTAATATTATCCATTAATATTCATCCCATGGTTCTGATTAACAATGGGATGAATGAATATGGATTACCCTTTGGTAATTTAAAAGTTCGCGAACTGTTGTTTTTCATAGAGGGTAACCACAAAAAATGCTGAGATTTCATGGGATCACCAACTGTGTATCAGAAAATGGATGATCAATCCATCTTGGATGATCAATCCATCTTGGATGATCATCCCTATTTTTTTCCATAGGAATTGACATATTAGTAGGTATGTTAATATACACCCATTGTGGCAATGGATTCCCATAAATTGGGATGGACGAACTATTCCCAGCATGGAACTTGACCATGCCACTAACATCGGGATGGAGATGACTGGCCATTACTCATTGCTCCAGTGCCAGCCAGTGCCTTTCACTTTCCGTGAGGATTCCGAAATCTCAAGGAATTGCCGGAGAATGTGCAAGTGAGAACAAATTGATCGTAATCGACGATGCGTACCCTTGACAAGGGCAGATTCAGTGGCAGCGGTTAGCATTTTTTGTTGCTGTCGCAGTTCCTTTAAAGGTTTGGCATGACGCGAAGGTACGAAGACGCCAGATTCAACCCTGAATATGATGAAAAGACAGGTGCAATGTGACACTTGGGGACCTGGACCTTCCAAGCCGTCAGGGTCATCACAGTGAGTTGATTTTTGTTGACCCACTATGAAAATTGGGGTTACTCCATTCAGGGTGCATCATCATCCACTGGGTCAGCTTAAAACCAGGGTAGCTGCGGTCTTGTTGGAATGGGTTTGTCCAGAACTGGGTTACACCACATGTCCCATTTCGGGGATGGGGATGATGATGATGATGGTGATGATGACGATGATATAACAACTAACATAAATAACAGCACCGATAATAAATAATCACCCATTGGACTGTTTGTTATTTTTTGCCAACATTTTGGACAATGCCACCAACAAATTGTATAGCAAGGGCAAACAATCGAACATCTTGGGATGGGTGCCATCCCAATGGGGCTTTGTTGAATCCACCAATTGATCACCGTCCTAGACATCTGTGACACCGAAGGCTATCGAACGCACAGCATCATCGCTGTGCCGGTGCGAAAGCCACCGACGAAGGACAAGGCGTGTGCAGTGATTCAGATGTGCAAGCCTGAGACGTGCGGGATTCAGCCATTGAGGTCAACCGGAATGAACAGATACAGAATCTAACGGATAGATGGTTAATAAATGTGAATGAGCCCTTAGTAACATTTTGACCTTAATTCTGCATATAGACTTAGACAAACCAATGAAAGCAGGTGATACGACATGTAACAGGTGATGTGTCCATTGAGACTTTAGGGCAGCCCCGGGTCGTGACTCAGGATCAACAAACAGGAATTTGATGATGAGATTGGGCGATTCGATGATGAGGACGTGCAGGCAGTGTTTTTTTCGCACCTTTTGACATACTCAACTTGGATCCTGCTCCAGAAATTTCGATGTAAAAACTTGGCCAGAGACACACCCGAAGAACCAGATATTTGGTTGATAGTTTAATTTTGAAGGTTCCATCCCAACGAATGGCATGACAATTCTCAATGACGAATTCACATTCTTCAGGGGTTGGTTCAAAACAAATTGGATAAGCTTCACCTCAGCTTAGCCTGATATCCCCGAAATTATTGTATCACTTGACATTCAACAATTATGGCCGTAATGTAGAGGTGAACAGTGGCTGATCCTTGTCAAA
>Ga0126342_10015358_pt1 | contig 13430 bp, 9 predicted proteins | sample Cyp1metagenome_FD_92528 | JGI IMG/M metagenome (GOLD analysis project Ga0126342, IMG submission 92528) | Coral microbial communities from Lord Howe Island, Old Settlement Bay, Australia - Cyphastrea 1 metagenome | ecosystem: Host-associated > Invertebrates > Cnidaria > Coral ...
TGTGAAATGTCTGTTGTGGTTTTCATGGCTGCAGCACATCTTGACCTGGAAAAATCAACAATTTGATACACCCAGATCTGGCTACAAGGCCGTACAGAAACCATATGGTAGAAAACCTGCAACTTTGGTCCATTTGAATCCATTTGATATCATTTAATTATGTAGATATCTGTAGATGATATAAATGATATAGCCGGATATAGCTATGAAAACTTGCCATTCAGAATGGGCCAGTGATCCCCGACTTTCATACCGACCCATTGGTGACCGATCGCCCTATTCTGGGACGCCCCTCTTGGGATTGGGATGGGCAGCAGTAGCCGCTAGATTAACATTTCCACAGGCATCAAAGAAGTGCCGGGACGAACTAGATCGCTGACCAGCGAGAAAACGCGACGCAGCTCTCTTGAGGAATTTGACATGAGTGAGGTGACCCATCCCAAAAAATGGGGTTGATAATTTTGAGCCATAGGGATAGATAGCCATATTTGTCATTGTTGATTTGCATGTCCATGGAACATGTTCCTGCTTTTAAGAGGGTGTGTGTGAGGATAAGGCCTGGTGCTGAAATTTTGGCCAGCCAAAACCTGACGACATGTCAGATAGTAAACCCAAGGAAAAGATGGGTTGTTGGCGTGGGGTTCTGACGCTATACCAAAGGCATTTGCAAAGATAGTCGTTTTCACAGCTGCAAAGATGTCAATGGCTTAGGATTGCTAGAAATCAACAACCCTACAGAACCCGCAAGAAAGCATGCTAAGCATCAGCAAGTACTTGATCGCTACATCAGGCTGGCCCTTGAAGTGTGCCAACATCATTATTTGATTCACAATTTGTTTGGAAGTTGGTGACTCGCGAAAAAACACGAGCGGGAAATTGTCCAAATCATGTTTCGGTTTAAGTGGGCCTCCCTGTGTCCTTCTCTTCAGCGGGTGCCCTACCCGAAAAGATTTCGGGATTTCATGACCATGTTCCATTCCCAGAAGGTAAGCAGCTTGCTGGTTTCTGGTCAGCAGATACGTTGTGATTTGTGTTGGCAGACGCACAAATGTGCCGCGCAGCCGCGCAGCCGGTGGTTCATGACCATGGTTTTTGCTAGCAAGGACCCATGGCGAGAAACGCATTCACTAGTGATACCCTCCCCATGTGCTCTAGGTATGGCAAGCTTTATACCTTGGGGAGTGTTTTTTTGTAAACATAGGTAGTCATAGGTAGATGAGGGGGCAAAGGGCTGCCATAGGTAGTCCAGCCTGGCGGCGCCCATTGTGCCGGCCCAAAATGCTGAGTGGGCCATGAATGGTGTTTTGTGGATAGAATCATGCACATTCAGGTAAGTGAAGATGATGGAAGATGTGCAAATATACAAAATACACTGTGCATGTGTATACATATATATATAATATGCATATGGGGTACATCATATATGGAGTATATCCCAGTCGTGGTGGCTACTGCCGACCAATTCGCTGTACCACGTACGTGATGGCTGGCGCGACCGAGGCTCGCAGGGAGTCACCTGTAGTGAAGCACTCCCTGGATTGGATAACGGGATACTTTGCAAGGCCTCTAAATTTCGTAGATCTTATTATGATCTTATCAACATTGTGATGTAGCCTCTTGTGGTGAAACCAATGGCATTCAAATCATTTCGAATTGAGGAATTAGTGCAGCTCCCTAGTGCTCGAAATACCTGAGAGAATATCGGACGATGTTTGGAACTGAGCCACAGATTTACTGCCGCCAGGGTTTTGACCCATAGCTGTCATTAGCCATTTGGGTTTGTCTGAAACTTGATGGGAAAACAACCAATTTCGATGGTTGCTCATCATTTCCCGTATTAAAATTGCCATAGATGGGGGCTGATTGGGGTACTGTATCCCCCATTTCAGACAGACCCACATGTCACATACAGTGGATGGAAGAAACCCTGCACCAGTTGCTATGTGGTTTCTCCCAGGATTTATAGCGTTTCAACATGTTTCAACCATCCAAGGTGGTGTAGGATTTTTTGAATCCACAATATTGTTGAATCGTATTGGTCATCCATAGAGGTTTCCTAAGTTATGCGGGTAGCCCCAAATCATCCAAGTCATGGATGCCCATTTTAGTATCGAAATAACCATGGTGACTTGGGGATCCCTTCAATCCAAGAAACCATATATATATATATGTATATATACATACTGTATATATATATACATACATACTGTATATATATACACACACGTGCACACACACACAAACATATATACAATCATATATATATATATATATACACCAGTAGTACCCGCACGAGGCGGGGCGGAAGTTGCCTTAGGGTATACTATAAGACCTTTCTCATCTATAGAACTTGCATGCGCCGTGCGCCAGCGGGCCCGTGCGTGCGTGTTTTGTTTCCAAGCTGCTGCGCTGCTGTCCAAGAACAGGACCTGCGCGCGACCCCGGTGCAATGCAACGCCAAGTGACCACTTTTCTCACTCTTCGCACTGCATTCTTCACACCCCGCACTCCACACTTCACACTTGCACATCATCTCAGCTCATCTCATCCGAGCTCTTCTCATCTCATTTCATGTCTTCTCATTTGTCAGCTAAGTTCTTCATCTCCGCACACAGACACAAGGTACCTTTCATCGCCGGCTGCAGCCACTTTACATGGAAAAACAGAAGGTTTCGTGCTCCGGCTTCCTCCCCAAAACAAAGCCCATTCAACAGTCATGCAGCCATTACAATGCGTTTTGCAGCAACATGTGCACATCCATGCGGCCATTACAATGCGATTTGCATCCACATGTTGCAGAACACCAAGGGAGAACCGATTACGCCCGAAACGATCCAAACCGCAACCGCCGCACACACACACACAAGGTACCCTTCAGATTCATCGCCGGCTGCGGCCACTTTACACGAAAAACGGAAGGTTTCGTGCTCCGGCTTCCTCCGCAAAACAAAGCCCCTTTCACAGTCATGCAGCCATTCAATGCGTTATGCAGCAACACGTGCGCATCCATGCAGCCATTACATTGCGATTTGCATCCGCACGTTGCAGAACACCAAGGGAGAACCGATCACGCCCGAAACGATCCAAACCGCAACCGCCGCGCACACACAAGGTAACCCCTTGACATTTGCCAGTTCCCTTCGTCACCACTTCCCTTCGTCACCACTTCCTTTTTCACCACCCTGGTCATAGCCACCATTTCCCTTGATGTGTTGTTATTGGATGTAGCGTTCTGTGATGTAATGTTATATGATGTCTTGTTTTGTGATGTATTGTTATGTGGTGTAAAGTCTCACACCACCCTGCGTGCATGTATTGTTTTGTGATGTAAGGTATCACATTTCTATTTGTCCGTAGCTCGGAAGATTGCTTGCCAACTTCCTTTGATATAATAGTCCGTTAGTACATTGCAACCCATGGTTTGGGAATCCATTTTAAGAACGCCCAGGCGCCTCGGACCTCCGGGAACGATGAAGCCCAGGCGGCGTTTTGCGGAACGACTTGCGTGTGGTGATGAATGATTAGCCTCTGGTAAACATACAAAAGACTATGGTAAATCACCATGTTTATATGATGATTGATGATGATTATAACATGCTAATCAATGGTGGTTAAGTATGATTAATTGTGATTAATGGTGATTCATGATGATAATTGATGATTAATGGTGATTAATTGTGGTTAATGATGATTCATGGTAATCAGTGGTGATGAATGGTGAAACATGATGATCATTCTAGTGATTCATGGTGATTAATGGCGTCCCCGGGGTTCATCATGATGTATCTCACGATCAGATGAAAGTGGATTAATCGTGATTAGTGATGAGTATATAATGATGATTAATGACGATCACCCTCTGGTAATCAAACGTGGCTGGTTGGGAAACCCTCTACAAATGGAGGGTTTGATGATGTGAAATGGTAAAATCATGGCACTAGATAACGGATTGCCGAGCCAGCGATGTTTGATTACCGGAGGGTAGCAGGTCAATGTTACCATCGATAGTAGTGATAATCCAGAATTACAGGCTTAAAATGAATCAGTCGGACGGTTTGCGCATTTTTTTATAGGCTTAACTTATACATAGTTGATAGATGTTGATAGATGAGATTGAATTTATTCAAGTAAGTTGCATGTATTGATATATTGGGAACATGGGGAACCCGACTCTACTACTCAACGCATACTGTAATTGAACAATCCCTTCACATGATAGCCGGCTGGTGAAGATCACAGAAATTGATCACTTTGAGTGTCATCTACTTCTATGGTTCCCAAGTTTGTTTCGATTTTTTTCAGCCACCTGTTTGGGAGGGGTTCCATCGCGGAAAAAGGTCCTGAGGGCCACACTGGAGGATCCCTGGGTGGGTCGACTGGTGAGTTGTGAAAAATCGCATTTGATGGAGAAACACCTCAATTCCCACTGTAAATCATCCAACAACGCAGTTTATTTGGGCCTTCGAATTTTATTCCAGAGAGAAAAAACAATCAGCTGATCATGGCAGTTCCCTAGCCATTCCACTAGACTCACTAGACCTTCAGTTTTTTTTGTTGGGGGGGTGTGTTTTGGGGGAGGAATGAGAACTGCAATTTATACACAGCCACTCGAAGTTCAACTTTTTGCAGGCTGGGGAACCTGCCACCTGATGACTTCAGCTCAGACTCTTCGAAGCCTCTTTCGGTTTAACTATTTTAGCCGTTGGCCGCCAGTTGTAGTTCGGGGCGTGGTACACCCGAGCTGACGCCCTCTCGGCAGATTGAGGACCAGTTCCGCGCTTTCAATTGGTGACTGGGTTGTTAAAACGCTCAAAAAATACCCATATATATATATATATATATCTGATTGGTGGTTTGGAACATTTTGAATTTTTCCATATATTTGGAATGATAATCCCAACTGACTAATATTTTTCAAGATTGTTAAAACCACCAACCAGATATATATATATATATTAGTGTAATTATTATATTTGGGAGGGGTGAGCGAATAAGGTCTTGTGTTGGCCTGTGCCGGGGCAAAAGGGTACCAGGTTTATTTTGGACCCACCAATTGGTGAAGGCTGGTGATGCGTATTGCTCATCCGTATATTTTGTTGGCCCCAAAATGGAGAATATAAATAAATAAATAAATATATATATATATACATACATATCTATTATATATTATATGTATATTGAAAAAATAGAGAGAGAGAAAGAACATATGAAAAAGCAATGGCCAACTGAACTTCATTTCTTTAGGGAGCTCAGATTGGTGTATAGGATTTGCACCAAATTTGGCAACAAATTCGATGCGCCCTCCAATATAAAATCATAGGTAAAGAGCATCCGTGTTTTCCCTATGATCTAAATATCAATGGTTGGTCTTCCATGTCGATCATGTTGGAGGGACACCGGAGGGGGCTTCTAAACTCTAAACCACCATCAGCCATCGGCATCCGATGAACAAAGTACCCGAAAGACCAGGCCTTTGTGCACGAATCAACTCATTCCGTGGATTTGCTGAGTCGTTGTTTTCTTTTGGAAAAAACACCAGAAATAGAGAATCTATAATCTGTCTATATCTGTCTATAGTTTTTTTTTGCGGAGAACCCTATAGCAAATTCCATGGGTTTTTTGATTTCCAAAACCAAAAAACCAAATACCATCTCGAGGAAACCCAAAGAAACCAAATAAACTGATGTAAAAGCAACAATCAAACTTTTTCAGATGAAATTATTGTTTCTGTTGCACACCGTTTTTTTCCTCAGTGTTACATTCAGTAATTGTTGTTTCGTTCCTTATCCAAATCTTATTTGATTCTTCAGAGATTGTTTTTTGTTTGGCGTTTTTGGAGGCAAATGTTTGGCTTTCTAAAAGTCTGCTTTATCATTTAATTCATGTCATTCACTCATTCATCTTAATATAATATTCCCAAATGCATTTTACTGCGTATTTTCCAGTACTTGTTAATGATTTTCCAGTACTTGTTAATGATAATATGCTTTTCATTCAAGATATAAACATCATCCAGTGGCTTCAAGGTAGGCCCTGGAGGGGCGGCTTACCATACGTACATATATATATAATATTTACTATAATATTTACATATATCACATATATATATAATTTTAAAACATAGAATATATATATATATATATGTAATATTATATATTATATATGATATATATATATATATATATTATTATTTTCATGATGAAAACATAAATAAATAAATAAATAAATATATATATATATCATATATTATCCCAGCCAACACTATACACCTTTGTGTAGTAATATACACTGCTTCACAACTGCCTACATACTCCTTACATCCTACATCTATTACGGACACATGTGTCATAGTGTACTTATATACGACTCATTGCAAAGGGTGCCAATATACTATATACTACATATATAATACTATTAATACTCCCTGTAAACCCCTTAAATTAAATGCTGTTTATATATTCCCTATAAACTGGACATCAACCACTTACAGCTGCACAACACTGCCCATGTAGGACTGGTGCTGAGACCCTCCTCAGGCTACCGGGGGCGACTATCTAGCTGGGTGTGTGTGTGTGCGTGGGGATTCCTGATCATATATACATAGATATACATAGATTATATATATACACATACAAACACACACACACATATATATATACACATACAAATACACACACACACATATATATATATACATACACACACACGCACACACATATATATATATATACACACACGCAAATGTGATTTTTTTTGGTAATACATTCATATTATGCATCCAGTGAAACGCCGGTGGATTTGGCTGACCTTTCTGGAGTTGTTCTCCTCCTGCTACCTTGGCTTCAGAAAAAAGCAGACACGGGCGAAAGCGCCTTGTGATGTATACAAATGTGGTAAGCCCATGTAAACCCATATAATATAAACCCAACAATGAACCCTCTCCAATTTTACTAGAAATAATTAGATAGAACATAAACCCTCTACCCCTCGTCCTGTGATGTCCTGTGCGTCTCACCAGCGCCTAGCCTGGGCGGGCCTAGCGCCCAGTGGCGCCCAGGTGTCTCGTTGGGAATCGGTGGCGCCAATGGCAAGTGAGACGGCAGCTTTGGAGACAGTGACTCAAGAAGCATCTGCTTCTTGGATGTCCTCGTCCCACTGGTGGTTGAGATTTCTAGAGGGCTCCATTAAAACCAACCAATTGGTAGATGATCATCAATGACAGTTGCAAATCTGTCCTAACAGGATTGATTCAACGACTTTAGTCGTGGCGATTCCTGCTTTACCATCGGGATTTGTGTGATCTGTGATATGTTTTCTCCAAACAAATCGAATCGAATTGCTGTGACTAAGGTCCCGGCTATATCAAGTAATCCCGTCCCCCTAAAAAGTGTGGGTTTAAGATGGTTTAAGCATCAAAAGATCGGGATTTTGTATATGGTTTAATCATCCTGAGAATCGGATGACAGCAGGATATGTAGCGAATAGAATGTAACATACCATCAACAAGGCGCCTGAACATAAATAGCTTCAATGCTGAAGGAAAACAACCATAGAAGGGGTCATACTGAATATCCCGAATTGGGGCATACCCGTCATAAACTTCACTTTCCGATGCGAAAAATCAGGGGGTTTACTTGGATGAGTTTGAAACGTGTAATGGGGATCAGGAAGGCGATTCCGCAAGTCAGTTTAGGTTAGAGGTCGGAATCCCAAAACTGGCGAAAATGGCTTGAATTTGCACCACAAAACTGACTGGATATCAACAATCAATATTTACCACTATAACAAGCAACAATGGGTAAAACATTTACATGGAAGAACAATGTTTGTTGTTTTTCTCATATTTTCCTGTTTTTTCAGCAAGAATGGTAGAAATCGCCAAGGCGTCGGACATGGATGTGGCCGATGTTGGCTTCGAGTCCCTACCCGGCTATGCCAAGCTGTCATGCAATCAGTGCCTTTGAGATCTGGTGGTTGCACCATTTGGGAGATGCTGAATGTCTGGAAATGTCTGGAATATGTAGCACCAAATTGCCAAAATCATGGCCCAAATGGTGGTAAAAAAAGAACTTGGTCAGTTGAGTGGGGTTTAACATGGTTTAACCAACCAAAACCAGGCATGTTTGACAGAATAGTTATATATATACATACATACATATATATATATATATATGTATATATATACATATATATATATATATATATATATGTATATATATACATATACATATATACATATATGTATATATATATATATGTATGTATATATACATATATATGTATATATATATATACATATATGTATGTATATATATACATATACACATATAATATATATACATATATATATATATACATATATGTATATATATACATATACATATATAATATATATATATATATATATATACATATATATATATACACATATATATATATATATATATGTATGTATGTATGTATGTATCACCAACTTGATATGGTTGTGTCTACCAGTTGCGGAGGAACTTGTTGCTTTAGTCGTAGGGGCAATGGCGATGCCACATCCAGATCTGGTGGTTTCACAGATTTTCTGACGGTCACCTGACTTGGGAAGATGACCCAGACTGAAGACCCGGCCTGGTAAACATACAAAAAGCTATGGAAAATGCCCCATAGAAATAGATGGTTTACCATTCTAAAAAATGGTGATTTTCTATAGCTATGTTAAATTACCAGAGGGTAATCCAACATTGACATCACCTTTCCCAAATGTGGGAATGCTTCGGATGATGGACGTTGGACGCAAAGGTGGCCAAAGTAAGGACGATTCAATTGGGAGTTCTTGGACCCCAGTGCATATATGGGTGTGTCTGGATACTATCTTGCAATCTTTTTCACAGGTGAAATTGTTCAGACAATTCTAAGACCAATGGAAAATCATGGCGAAAATTATTTGGATTCGTTTCGGTGCCACCCCATTTCGGCAACCATATTTCTAGTGCAGTTTCTGCATATTCATAAGCAGCTTGCTTCCCGGTGTCCAGATACGATGGCAAGCCACCCCTTTATTGATCATAGTCAGGGTCATGGTGAAGACTGATGTTGGCATCTGTCTGTGGCAGTGAATCACATGGTGGTATCACCAGGTTTCATACCTTGGCGCAGGCTTTTTTTTGCATATCCACTGGTAATTTAACATAGCTATGGAAAATCATCATTTTTAAAGGGAAAATCCACTATAAATGGTCATTTTCAATAGCTATGTTAGTCATTACCAGAGGGTATCCACTGGATTGTCCAAAAGATGTGCGTAATCTTCAGGTCAACCGTGACAATTACAGTGTGGAAAAATGTGATCGATGTGCAACAGCAATAGGAAGTTCTTGTGAGCATTACGGCTACATATCTTTTCTTTCCAAGCCCCAAAAACATCCCTATACTGTCCCATAGGTAGCATAGCTAGGTTGTTATAGGAACCCCAAAAAGGTAAGAACGTAATTCCTCACTATTTGGGTAGGAATATGTAGGAATATACTTTTCTATATCGTCTTTGGAGGTTGTATGGCAATGAAAAACCGCCATTTATTGTCAACGTGTCTAACAGGTAGCCTGTGGTAGGTAACCTCCAGTGATGTGTCTATCTATGGAAAATACTCATAGTTCCATGATTTAAAGATTGTGATGTTCAATAGCTTTGTTAAATTACCCGAGGTAAGCATTGGGATGTCCAAATCGGTTGGTTTGATTCTGTGCCAATGGGTTGAACTACGTTTGTCTCTGACACATGAGGATTCATATGGATTTAAACCGCCATTACGAAGGGGCTACATGGGGAATACCACCTCTATATATAATTAAATCTGATAATTAATGTAACTATTTTGATGGTTTCAACACCTTTTCACTTTCTACTTGATGATGATTACACAGTACAAATATGTACAAATAGATGAGTGTTAACCCATGGGTCACCACGGGTTTATCTCAGAATAGGCGGCGAAACAAACTTGACATGACCATTGGGCTGGATATGGCTGGATTGTTCTGGTACAATGATCCACTTTCAGTACCCACATGGCCAGTGATTAGGAGACATCCTCTGAAGGGAACTGCGCTGACTCAGGTGCTTATTCTTTGCTTCGCAGCAGGCTCTGAACACAGCAGCTGGTGGTTGTTTGTCTATAGCACCTTTCACAGAGATAGAACAGTAGCATCCAACCAAACTAGTAACTAGGTGTTCTCTTTAATATGTGCAGGGGAGGGCAGATCTGGAAGAGAAGTCAACATATGACTCATCCCTTTCACAGCGAGTCTCATTCAACTAGGGAAAGAAACTGGAAACACAAGATCCATAGGTTGAAGGTTCAATGTTTTATCACTCGCCTACAAACAGAGTACACCTTTGTGTGAAGGGTAGTTCGATGTTCTATAGTTTTGCCAGTTTGATGGGTTGCTTCCCTCTCCACTTTGAACATGTGAATGCTCTGTATATATATATATACAGTATTACATACAGATGAGCTACTGGGTGAAATGTCTAATCAAAAAAGTTATACAAAATGGAATGTAGATAGCAAGGTGGTCCGAAACCTGAAAAGGAAAAAACGAAACCGGGACCCAAAAAAGGAAGCCCGTGTGTTCATGATGTGTATTCATAATATAATATATATATATATATATACATATTACATATGTATGCGCGTGTGTGTGTACATGTTGAAACAAGTCTATTGATTTATTGTTTTACGCGATGCACTGCGCAATTCCAAATATACCATTGGCTGAACTTGTTGCGCAAACCCCATGGTTGGTATTCTGGGTGATTTTTCATGACCTCATGACCCGACCTCTCCGTAGCATCGCCCCAGTAGCATCGCATGCATACAAGAGAATGCGCTTCACATATCAACATACATAAACCACAAACCAGTATATAGACATCATAGGTGCTTAGTGATACAGCGTATGATACATGCATCCGCAATCTATAATCTTCTATCATATTCCCCCCCTCGATCATCGTTGCCAGGGATGCTCCAAGGGCTCCTCGTGTTCCTTCTGTCACCACCTGGTGACCGAGGAGGAAGCGCAGCTTGCGGCAGCCCGTCCACGCAAGGTGCGACGCAAGCGCATCAAGGCGAATCTCAAGGCGGAAATGGGATCGGAAAGCAACGAAAAATTGCATTTAACATCATTTAACCCAGAAATCTACGGCTTTCACCGTGGTTGAACTATGAAATATTGGTAATGGTAATTAAGGCACAGCGAATAGGATACGATACAACCAACCAAAAGTGGGTATTTAGCCGAGAATGTCATCAAACATGGCTAGCTGGGAAATTGCCGAAGTAAATGGAGGTTTTAATGGGGAAAACACCAGAAATTGCTAATTGATGTAATTGCCGATTGCCATGTTTCATTACCCGAGAGTAGCCAAGAAATACAGGGGAAATGGCTGATGAAGTCCCAAAAAATGGCCCTCTTTCACATCATCTTGGTGGTTAGTTGAACCATCCTGTACAGGTAGATGTGGAAAACCGACCGGCTGAACGACGTAAGTAGAACATTTTCCGGCGAAACCATGCGTTTTTGTTCAGTTTTCCACGAATCTTCTTTGTATGTGTGCCCGTGTTTTTTTCCAAGAAATTTAGGGAGTTAATAAACCATATGATTTAAGCATCAAATATAGGAATTTACGGCACAAAAAAGTTGATATAACCATCCAAATATAAGATTAGGATTATGGGGACACAATGGGGGATATAATTGGGATAAATGATGATGTAATGGGGATATAGTGGGGATATAGTGTGGATATAGTGGGGATACCGGGAGATGATATTGATATAATGGGGATATGACATGCTGATATGAAATGGGGAATTGGGATAGTACTTGGGGGTGCGCTTGAGGATATTAATGGATTGGGACATGCTGCCCCATAAGTCATATTCTTTTTGCCACAAATACCTATGAAGATCAAGTGGAATTGCACCCCCAAGTGACTGCGAGGTTTAACCGTAACCGTTTAACCATCAGAATATGGGAGATCAGAGAATCATCACAAGTAATATCCAATAACGGTGATATTTGGGTATAGTAACAATTAATTACTCTAATATTGGGAAGATTAACAGCCAATGATTACTGAAGAGAAACAATAATACCTCTCGTGTACTACCTAACTTATCTCAATTTTTGGATGATTTGGATGGATAGGGGTTCAACCATCAAACATGGGGTTTAGCCAGCACAATGAGGAATTTAGCCTGAAACCATGTAGACATCTCTGATATCTAGACATAGCTGGGTACATAGATGCCGTTTTCATCCATTTTCTTATTTGCTGATCAACAGAGGGGTCACCCGCTTTGTTCACAACTAGTTTTTGCGCGTGACAAGCGGTATACCAAACCATCCCCTCGACGCTCTTGGTTCGATATACAGCAGTAAGCAGATACCACGAGGATAACATATATATATATGCATATACGGCTTGATGTATCTGTATCCGGTAATTTATACACTGAAGTTTAACAAAAACAAAAAGGTCATTTACCCTTCGGGAATCTACGCAAATCAAACAATAGTCACCATCCCTAGAACAGTGTTCCGTGAAATTGCATCGATTCGCATTGTCTCCCAAATTTGCTACGTTTATATAATACTCTGCTTCTCCAACCTGCTGTGTCCATTGCAGGTGTTCAACATGTCATTTGAAATGCAAAGAATTTTGCGGTTTTCTGCATGAGATCCACGCATCTCCTGTGCGTTCCCATTCAACCCTTGGCCGAATTCCCAATTTCTTTGCGCTGGATGTTCAATCTTTTTTTGACCGTGTTCTGGTGAAAACTCCCGACGCTGTCAATGCTACCATTCAATAAGCTAACAATAGCTACAGTAACATTTTGAAAAATCCACAATGTAGATGATCTTCTGCAGAAACTATGGAGGTTACGTCCAAATCATTGTCACATCCAATTGATTACTCAGTATCTGCACGTGTTGTTGGGTAATGACTGTGTGTTTAGCTTTTCTTTCCCAATTTTTCTGCATGTCACAGCACCAGATGTTCCCCGACTTCCCCGTTTTGCGAGGAGATGCTACAAAAGTTCCTTTGGCAGTTCACTTGCCGTGCTGGGATGTGAAGACATGATCGGGAATCAACATCTCGCCTTGAGTATTGGACAAAGTCACTTCCACTTCTTTTGGCTTCCAATTTTGTCAGAACTGATTTTTTATTTGAGCCACGAAAAAAACCTCAATGTATTGTTTATGTAAGGGAGTTGTACTGCATCACTTTCGCGAAAGAGAAATGCTGGGTCGCGAAAGATCGCGAAAGTAATTTGCTTCGCGAAAGGTCGCGAAAGAGAAGTTTAAAGATATTTCAAATTGGTTGTTTTGTTCAGTGGGAATGGACCAGTGGGAATGGACGGGAAGTTGACACA
>Ga0126342_10015359_pt1 | contig 13428 bp, 14 predicted proteins | sample Cyp1metagenome_FD_92528 | JGI IMG/M metagenome (GOLD analysis project Ga0126342, IMG submission 92528) | Coral microbial communities from Lord Howe Island, Old Settlement Bay, Australia - Cyphastrea 1 metagenome | ecosystem: Host-associated > Invertebrates > Cnidaria > Coral ...
GTTCTGGTACAATTCTTTTTTACAGTTTTTGTTTGGGCACAGGTTCTGGTACAAATCATTTTTACTATTGTTGTTTGGGCACAGGTTCTGGTACAAATCATTTTTACTATTCTTGTTTGGGCACAGGTTCTGGTACACTTTTTTTTGCAGTTTTTTTACTAAATAATTGTTTTGACCACTTCCAACGGTTCCCTGGATAGCACTTCACAAAACTAAATGGTCTGAATTATGTAGTCTTGAAATATGAAAACATAAACACCATACAAACACAAAACCGGGAAATGATTATAAAACAAAAAATAAAGCAAACAGAAAAAAATATAAAGGAAATACTGTTACTGAACCCCCAAAAAAAAAACTGCCACCAAAAGTAGGATAACAAGAACCAAAAAAAAATAACAAACAGAAAACAAAACAATAATCAAGCATCAAAAGCCAGCACAAAGACGGGAAGGCTTAGGGTTGGAGGGACCTTCTGGAGGTGGACACTATAAATTCAATGGCCATTGGACCTAAATTGGAGGTACCTACCCTGTAAGGGGATTTGCCCCCCAAATATGGCTCTAGATATCAGGTACAGTTCCTCTATTTTTGGGTCCTGACGTTCCCGCTGATCAAAGGGAGCATTGACATGATGGGAACATCATCTATAAGTGGTGGATTTTCCATTGCCACGATTACAAGAGAGTATATACCCTCTGGTAATTTAACATAGCTATGGAAAGATCCACCATGCTATTAATGGGAAAATCCACTATTTCTATGGCCATTTTCCATAGCTATGTTAGACATAACCAGAGGGTATGCTTTCTGTGTCACTGAACATGACACAAAATGATACAAAATGACTATCGAACGCCAGGTCCCAGACCTAGCTCCTGCGCTGCAGCAGCACAGCCCTTGTCGTGTCTTTGCAGGACGAACCTCAGAAATGGAGGGAAAAATGGGCTGTGGCAAACTCACATAGCTATTGAAAATGCCCGTTTAGTTGGTTGACTTATCCAATGAAAATTGTGATTTTCCACCTTTTTTTGGAATTTACCGGTACCAGGAAATCTGTGCCTAGGAAAATGCCATCCTCGCATTTTGTTTGACAATGTTTGCTGGAACTTGAGCACTGCATTGCAAGATCAAAGTTGCGAAACCATCCGTAGTAACTATGGCTCCAACAAAAAAACTGGAATCAGTGTCAAGGACTGTATTCCCAATAAACATCCCAACCATATCACACTTTTTCGTTGTACCCAGTAGAGTCCCATGTTCAAATGGCGGCAGTCCAGGCCCAACTCCCCTCAGCTTCCGCGCTCTTTCAACGCCTCGAAGGTCACCTCGGTGCCTGGCGATGGCCCATCCGAAGAACAAGCATATTTATCAACAGCCAAAAGGCGGTGAGAGAGAGAGAGAGAGAGACACACACACATATATATATAGAGATAGATATATGTATATATATTATATACATATATATACATATATATACATATATATATATATATATATATATATGCACGTGTGTATATATATATATGTGTGTGTGTATATTAGAGAATATCATAAGTAGATTGATGATCCAATTTCTAGTCTTGGAAAGCGTACTATTTGAATATGTGTTCAATTGCTGGTGTATTTCACTCTGATTTGGTCACTGTTGAATACCAGGCCTGTGGGTGCGATTTGCCGAACAGCCTGCAGCTGGACAGTGCAACGGTGCTGGCATGGGAAATTCCGCACTCAATGGAGGTTTGGATAGGGAAATCTCCAAGAAATCCTCTCCAACTGGCGGTTTTCCATGGGAAAATTATCAATCAAGGGAGGTTCCAATAAAATACTCATCAAACTATAGCTGGGAAGTTTTTCCAGCCATGGAGCTGATTACCAGTGGGTATCACTGTTTTTGTTGGATTGGGGTGCAACATCGGCGGGTATTACTCTGTATCTCTGAAATCGGAAATTCAAGCTAATCCCTATGGCCATTGCTTCCCAAACTCCCCCAAACGAAACCCTAGTGGAATGTCTCCGATCTTTTTGTTTTAAAATATATGAGTTGGAAGGTGGGATCACTTCAAACATCTATCCTCTGTCAACTTAACATAGCTACGGAAAATCACCATGCTTATTAGCCATGCTTAACATGCAAATAATAGATGGTTCATGTTCCATAGCTATGTAACAAATTACGGAATGGTAACTCCTGTCAACATTCCCATGTTTGTTGCTTAAATGTCTATGAACCACCATAACATCTCAGTATTTCTCATCAAACCCTCAGGTAATTCCCATTAAATCCAATTAAATCACCATTGTTGTTGGCTAAATCCCATTCATTCCCATGAAACCCCTAGTAATTCCCATTAAGCATCATAAAATCACCATAAAATCCACCTTAAAATCACTTGGCTCACTGAAAAATCCCATGAAATCACTATCAAATCCTATTAAATCACCATTTTCCCAAGATTTTTTCTGCGACACCTCCAGATTAATCCCGCTCCACAACGCCGCCTCGCTCGCGGTGAGCTCTGGATCCACGGCTGCACGGATGCGGGCACGGCCTCAAGGGGAGGTTGTCATTTTATGGAGGATTTCATGGGAACATCATCTATCATGGTGGATTTTAGTGGATGTTCGATGCTATTCCCATGATTTTTTCGATGATGTTCCCATTGAATCCTCCCATCAATTCGAATTAAAAAGGATCCTAAACTGGACTATACCATACAAAGCCATAGTTTGGAAGCATGTGCCCTTACATAGGTCTTACTGGTAGGTACCTCCAATTGCGGTCCCTGAAATGGCCATTGATTTTAGGGAAAACACCTGGGCCGGTTTGGTATAGGACGTACACGATTTAATATAATCTACCTATTGGCTGTTAATCGTGACAGTTTATTAAGCTGCAAATAGATGTGATTTTACATATGTTTGGGGGCGATTCCCCCAATCCAAACCATCATGAATCATTCCAAACGTCACAGTGAGATAATTATGATTCATCCAAATACAATGTTCCACAATATACAGTAGTTAATGTTGCCATGGCGGTATGGAAGTAACCGTATGAATCATCCAAAAGAATGTGGGCATGGAATCATTACAATCAACAAAAACCGGATGGCAGATGATCACAGATCCCCATACCAAAAAGTCGAAAAATTGTTCCTCCACTGCCCTTCACCCTACCAAACCAAGTGTTCAAACGGCACGCAGGCATCTTTCGGTGCTGCATTCTGATAAGTCCAATAATTAGGTCAGAACATGTGCGAATCACAGGTCAGAGTGACAAATGAGAGCTTTCAGACTACAAAAAAATGGGAATAAATTCATCATGATACACAGAGCCTGGCACCACCCACCCTGCTGCCTTCCATATCGTTGTCCTTTTCAAGGCGGAGCAGGCTTCAAAGGAAAAACTGGAAGCCATGCTTTCAGGTTCGACATTTATGCAGGTTGCTAAGTTTATCATCACGGATCACGGGTATAAGGTTAGTCCAATTGACGGTTTGGTCAATGTGCCTCATGGTTGGGAAATTCTCAGTCACTCCCTGGTTCCCCAGATCATGGGGAATTTGGATGCCCCCTGGATAATTAGAATAATTCACAAACCTAAAATGTTTTGGGAGACCCGCCGGGAATCAAACGTAGCAATGGAAAAATCCACTTTAAATGGATGTTTTAATGTGAAAATCGGAAAAAATGTGCCATGCTTGATTCCCAGAGGCTATATCCCATTAATATCCCATTCAACCACTATAGAAAACCATGAAATCACGATCACATCCCGATCCAAATCCCATCACAGTGACGTCCCACCCAGTCCTCACTACCTTTGCCCAGCCCCGGCAGTTCCCAGCTTTGCCCATCCAATACCTTTCAGCAATGGGGCGGTACTCTGACCAGAGTGGTTTTAGAATGGTTTAGAAGCTTAAAGTTTTATATAGCCAATCGCCACGAAAAAGAATATATGGCAGTGTGTCAAAACCTTGTACCCCTGGTGAACATCAAAATAGCTGGTAAATGGATGTCCATCCCCTAATAAACTGTATCTATAGGTATTGATCCATAGCCATATAAATATGTCATGGGCCAGTCACTATCCCAATGATTCCAATAGTCCAAGCCTTTAGGAAATCCCAACCCTGAGAATGGCAGGCTCATCCCGTGATCCCCACATCACTGCGGCCTGTTCCAGCTTTGAAGCGCTCAGCACACCGCGGTGGTCCTGCCAAGCGTCAACGGATTGATGTGCAGAGCAACCAGGAGAAGTAACTTGCCATCAGTTTAGTAGGATTTAGTGTTCTCTCCTTGCAGGGGTTATCATGAAGCAAATTTCCAAGAAACCAATTCATACCAATTCTACGTTCTAACCAAGAAAAAGCTGAGGTGCCCAGACGCCCCCCCGCAGTTGCTGGTCCTCGTTGGCCGCTATGAAGATGTGCCACAGCGCACGGTCCTCGCAGGGTGCATCCCCTGGTTGATGGTAGATGCTGCTAACGAAACAAGAATCTGTTGCCCCCATAATATTAAACACGCCCCATAAACCATGGTTTAGTGGATTTACACATATTTGGGACCATTTAGGGGTGTTATATAGATTCTACAACCCTCTGTTCACTTTTGGCCCTGACCCCTCGCTGGTATCAACAAAGAAGGCTCTTGGTTCCATGGTGTCAATGGAATCTCGGCAAAGAAACAAAAGCAACACCCCAAACGTCCCGGCCGGCCAGGACCAAGCAGCAGTTTGATGCATCCCACCCCTCCAAGGCCCCGTACCACATGATCTTCCGCCAATTCCATGCAACCTTGAACAGTCTTGGACCAGTTGTGTCTCTGGGGCACTGATCTTCAAAAGCCAGGAGTGACTAAAACCGGCGTTTGGCGAGGTCAAGTCCAGGTTTTGAGGCCAAATGTGGTGCAAAAATCTGCGCGTTGTGTTTCCATTGGGCATCTAATAAATGTCAAAATCCGTTGCCTGAAAGGATTCGACGGGCACACGTCCCAAGGTACGCTCTCTACCCAAAGCTGCCGTGAGCTACAGCCCCTCACACATTGATGGAACCCAAGAACGGCCCTGATATCCCCTCTGATTGCATTCGGACTGCTTCCAGTGCCACATTTGTAAGCATTACGGGCCGTACTTTCACGATGGCTGAATTGTATTGACTGAAAGGAAGACCCCTTGGAGTGCTTTCCCACAAGAATGATGGGATCATACCCACAAAAAAAATGTGAAATAATGATAGACTTATAGCCAATAAATGCCAATAATGTGACATAATGTGCATATTATCCAAAATCATGGCTAGGTGATCCGACCAGGCGCCTCCCTGGGTGCAAACAATACAGTACAGCAACCCCCAGGCCATCCTCCAACCATGTTCCGCCACGCAACGTCGCACGAAGAAGCCATGAGCCACATTTCCCTGCCCATCCACATCGTAGGTTTGCCTCGGCCCCCAAAAAAAATAAGGTGCGGCATGCTGGAAGAATTCTAGAAGTAGCAAAGTGGGTGAAGATCTCAACAAATCACACCGTTCAATTGTTTCTGAAGGCCTTAAGAGAAGGCCATTGTTAAGAAGAAACTCCCCCTTTGCCGTGGATCACCAGCGGTGACTAGCCACGATGGCCTGGCAATGAACCCACAACTTATCCCACTGATAGCCTGATACCCTCTGGTAAACAAACATAGCTATTGAAAATGGTGATTTATAGTGGATTCACTAGATTTACCCATTAAAAACGCTGGTTTCCCATAGTCACGTAAACGTTTACCAGAGGGTAGATGGTGAGAATCCCATGGCGAAAATTCATTGGCAACTCATCAGCTGCTCAAAATACAGCTGTACAGATTTCCATTCAGAGGATGAGCTCATCGGAGAGGCCGTTAAGGGCTTGAAGCCATCCCCAACTATGCTCCCGGACATGATCCGTTCGATGGTCTGTACCTGCAAAATCCGAGGCATCCAAACCCCGCACTTCTCAGCGGGCAGGTGCCCCAGTGCTGTCGCCAGCTTGTTGAAGGATGTTTTCCAACGGAAAGATGCGGAAAGATGCCCCAATTTGCCCAAATCAAATTCTAGAAACAACTGTGATTCTGTTCTAGGTATTTATAAGTTATTTGAAAACCCGAAACTGCCCGGTTCCTTTGTGTTTTCCAGGCTCCCTTCAAACCGCCAAGGTCACAGAGAGACCAAGTTGAAGCAGGGGTGCCACACCACCCAAGGGTGTCCTTGGCGAATGCGGGGCTGGGCCAGTGTGTGACTTCACCAGTCAAGTTGGAAATTGCAAAAATGGCAGGAACCGAAAGCAGAAATACATAATGATTCTATGTATATAAATGTATACATATATACATATATACATACTGCAACCCTGCGTTTTCGAGGTTTGCTTTTGCAGCAGCCCCCTTTGCAAGAGATTCTGGCCTGCCTTCTTTCCCCGCGACCAACATCAAAATCCAAACGGATTCAGCGTTTCGCCCAGGATCATTTGCACCTTGTCCAAGGATTCCAGTGTTCCATCCTCGGATGCACAGATGATCTGTGGAGGTCAACCTGGTGGAGCCTTTAAAAGACATGGCTCCACAACACTTTGCCACATGGACCACAAATGAACCACAAATGGACCACAAATGAACCACAAATGGACCACAAATGAACCACAAATGGACCACAAATCAGGTCGCATTCTGCTTTGCAGCTCTGTATTTTGCTTCGCTTTCAAGATTTCAAGGCATCAATTTAGCACCAATCCATAGACCCTCGCCATGGCCATCCCAACCAACGCCCAGCGTCGAAGTGTCGCGGCAAGGTGGCTTTAGCAAAGACACTGCTGGCGCAGGAGATTTTGCTAGAACTCAGGTGGTTCATCACTTGATTCGCCACCTCCTACAGTAGCTAGCAGACTTCCACCACTGGACTGGTTTTTTCGGGGAAATTTCGAGGCAGATTCGGAAGACCCTATATTTCACGGTAACAACCAGGGTAAAAACCATGGCTTCCTGTAGTTTTTCCCACCAAGCCATTGAACGAAAGGATGTTTCTTTTTGGGGGCTGGTGGCTGTTGGAAGTCCTCCAAGATTCCTGAGGAGAGATGATTTCACTACCACCACTATGATGTGGTTCGGGTTGCTTGGAATTCCATGGATCCTGTTTAATGTCATGTTTGTATATTTTTGTACGATGGAATTTTGAGCCATTAACCCAAAATAACCCAAATCACCAGGTAAGCATTGGCATCGGCGTAATTGACTTGGATGTGCTTGACCGTGAGCTGCAGCTGATTGGTAGTTGCATCTGCTATGAAAATGTCTGTTGGTCACTTGCTGCCAAGGGGGGCATTTGGTTTCCAGCTGATGAAAAGCTATCAACTAGAAGGATGGAGCTCAACCTCTGATAATCTTCATGGCATTGGGTTGTACCTCTGGAACGCTACCCCTTTGATTTTTGTTGGCTCCCAACCATTTGGTTTCTGTTGTCCCAGCTTCACCCCAAACACGTCAAAGTGTGAAGACGCCCTAGGATGCATGGTGGTACGATCCCGTTGCGAACTCTTTGCATTGGTGGTATGAGGACTGCAGCACCGATCAAATCGCCGTGGTAGCAACCAATCCAATTCCCAACCCATTCCATGTCGTCCAATGGCACGTTCCAAGAACTCAGCGAAATCTCCACCATCCCAAAGGTTTTCATGGGAAAACCCGTTGGTTTTTCGCCAAATTTGTCCCTCAAACGAATGATCCGCAGACCCACCTGGCCTTGCTCCCCCTGATCCTGGCATCGTACTGCAGCAGCCGCTCGAACCTCATGGGTGAAGTCAAAAACATGCGGAGCTGATCGGCAAACATGGGATGGAAACCATCAAACATAGGGGGTGGTAACCAACAATCAATGGGAACTTGGCGGGGTTAATTATGAAGAATATTGGGCTGAAGAATGGCCTTTGAATAGGAACGCAAAACATATAGAGGGAAACCACCCAGAATGGGAATATGAACCGACAAGGCGAATTTCCGACTGCGATATCCTTCCAAAAACCCAGGTTCTGTGTTAGCAAATCTGCGACTATCCCATCGTTTTATGATCCCTTGCACGCTTCAGCGAACTTCAGCTCAAGTGACCTTGGATATATATATATATATATGAATATGTCATTACAGTCATCAGGTGTCCAAAAAAAAACATGTTCCCCCAACCAATATTCTAAGAATTGGATGGTCAAATTCGGTGGTGAAACCCCGGTAACCACCACCTGACTCGTTTTAGGATGACCTCCGGGCTCATTTGAAGGTGGATTAATCATCATTAAGCCATCGAGGTCGGGCAAAATCTGGTGGTTGTAGAAATCCACCTTTTCCCCTTATGAAACCTGTCCTGGCTTATTCTTAACCCCAAAGTGGCCATGTGAAACCACATGGAAGGGATTTGTCACATTGGGTCCCAAGTCTTCATACTGATACTATATCAAACCACACCCCAAAAGCATAGATATGGATTCCTTCCCCTTAGTATAGAACACCCCCTATTAACATCTATTAACCCCAGTTTAGAATACTGATTATCCCGTTAACCCCAAAAATCCCTTCTCCCTAATATTAAACAGCCACCAGAAACCACGGTGGATGTAGGGGATGAAATCACATAATTATTTGGGACCCTTCGATAGGAGTGTTTCACATGAACAGGGGATGAGATCATATCCCTTATATCCTCATTATACCTGCCTTCTTGTTATATATATATAATTATATATATATGTATACATAATGTTATACAATCAAGCCATTTCATCCCTATTTCATCCAGAGTGTAATTTAATGTATTTTATAGGTATTATAACCGACATCCCAAATTCGCTACTGGAAGTCACCCATTGGCTGCGCCCAAAGGGCACTGTCGTGGGCACCACATTGCACAACACCGACGTCGCGCCCAGCTGCAGCCAGGGGTAGCACAGGCACTCGTCTGCCGTGGGGCGCTGCGCCGGGTTGCCTCGGGGACGGATGAAAAAACAAAGGGATGGTGCCATCTACAGTGAAGGTTTAACATGGTTTAACTATGTTTACCCTCTGGTAACTTAACATTGGACCCTGAAAATCACTCATTTTTTACTGGAAACTAATCTTCTAAACCCCATCTGCCCGGGTCTATGTTAATTTACTGGAGGGTAGCTTTCAAAAAGGTCGTGCTTTCCACAACACAGATAAATCTGTGGAAAATAATGCAGATAATTCTTGGTGGAGTTCGGTGGAATGGGTTCTTGGCGGAATAGGTTTACCATGGTTTAACCAAGATTTGACCTTCGAAAACGCTTTGGTCGCGTGATGTCACTCCAAAAAATGCAGATCGTCCAGTACGAGCTTTCCATGCACAACGTGGTTAGTTTCAGTTGCTTTTTCTGGTGGTTCTCAAATTCGGACCAGCCTGCGACTTCCAAGTGATAGGCCCCGAAAACTTGTACATGACATGGGGTCATAGTCCCAATCAACTCGTCCCCCAGACATGTTGTGGGTAGTTTGCGCCCCTTCATCGAACTCATCATGATGTCACCAATACTCAAGCCCAGGCAAGATTTGTCCTCCAATCGCAGCGCCAAGATGCTTTCAAGCATTCGGGAACACAAAGCCTCTGCTTGTGCAGAAGCGTGCCGCAAATGCGACCATTCCTTGGTATGTTTTCCCTGGTGGTTCTCACTGCATTCGCCGGGCATGATGATCATCAATGGCAAACGGATATATTCCTCACATCATTCCTTTTCGAGATGGTGTTTTGGCACGGTTTGCATGATGCTATCGGTTGGGCAAGTGGGGCAATCATCCAAGAATCCAGCTGTCCTGTAAAACATCCCCCCTTTGCAGTTCCAAAGCACGGGTTACGCATGCAATTTGTGCTGAAAAGAAACTTGCTCGGTCGCTTTTGGCGCAGCTTTCAACTTTTGCACCGCTTTGCAGCTTAGGAAGCAAAATCAAATTGAACCATGATCTACCCACTCTACCCACTGATATTTGATACCTAACCTGTCTTCCGGTCTTCCTCACTTCTTTTCTCCACTGAGGTAATCTTAAATGGACAGGACGCCTGCCCCAACGGTCCCAGATCTCCCCGAGTTTCGATGTCATAAAATGACGACTTTTCGGGCGGATGGAAGGGACCACCGAAGCAAATCTCATTGGTCTTCAGGGGCATGCAGCCACCTAAGACTGTGGGAGTGTCACAACGGCTGGTCGTTGCAGGTGGCTTAAACCTGGACATTCGCAGGAAAAAATGGAATGAGGATTGACAAGTTAAGGTTTGATTGTTGATTTTTTGATTGTTGATTTTGCTGTGATGTTGTGGTTTTCCTGTGATGTTAGCAGCAAATTCTCGCCCGTTGACTACGTTTATATCATGCTCTCTCGTACCTTGTTGATTCCGCCATTCCAATTTTCTCCCACCAATCATGGTTGGAGTGAATACGACGTCCGGAAAAGTGGCTGTGTTCAATATGCGTCAACATCTACAAATCGCTCATCGCACCAACTTCCAAAATCATTTCACACAACCCCCAAGCCACCCAAAAAAAACTCCACCACCAGACCTTCCCAACAAGAAAAGACTTTGACGATCGACGCTGATTGTCCCAGCGACTCAGCAAGATGTAGAGCAGACATCCGCAGGCCCAGACGTCCTGCTTGGGCCCACACTGCTCCAGCTCCGCCTCCAAGCTCTGGTCATGTCGCCACCATGGCGTTGCCGGAAGGTCGCAAAACTTGTTGCCGGGGGAGGAGAGGATGCCGGCCAAAGCCAGGTCAGAGATGATGACCTTGCCGGGAAAAACGTGGCAAAAATCATGAAGCTTCGGAAGTTGGGGCTGGGATGCGGAGAGGAATTCTCAGAATATTTTTGGTGATTTCATCAATGGGGATCTCACACCACAAAAACAAAAATTAATAAAACCATCCAAAACCCATTGATGATCTAACTAATCCCATCCCGTGGTCATACCAAATACACTTAGAAATTGAGACTCCAAAGTCATAAAAAAAATATATACTTCGACCAGGTGAATGTTGGGGTTTTCATTGGGAAGTAAGCTGAGGCAAGTTTTCTTAGTTTGCATCTCTTGCCTTACGTATGAATGGCATGACCACCAGTTGGGGGACAAAAGAAGCACGGTCTATAAAACCATTTGATCAATCCAGGTACGAAGCAAAATCGACTAGTTCCGCGGCCCTTCTTTCTTCCATACCCCCTGTTTTTTGGGTCGATCGCAACCCCAACAACAAAAAAATGAAAAAGTCGAAAAAAAAAAAAAGAAAAAACTTCCAATAGTTGGAAAACCTATTAAAATAGTGGTGAGTGTCACTGAATGTCTATCTTTTTGGGGTGGATATAGATAGATAGATAGATAGATAGACAGACAGACAAGACTAGACTAGACTAGACTAGACTAGATTAGATTAGATTAGATTAGACTAGATTAGATTAGATTAGATTTAGATTAGATTAGATTAGATTAAATAGATAGATAGATCGATCGATCGATGGATGGATGGATGGATAGATGGATAGATAGATAGATAGCCAGATAGGCAGATAGGTAGATGTGTAGATATGCAGGTAGGTAGATAGACAGGATAGACAGGATAGACAGATAGATAGGATAGGATCGGATCGGATCGGATAGGATAGGATAGAAGTCGAAAAAACCGAAAAAAATAGTGGGAAAGCTACCAAAAGTAGTGGTGAATGTCTATCTTTTTGGGGCTCCGTTGCCAAAGCACATGGGGCGACGTGGCCGGATCCGAGATGGAGGCCAAGCCCACGCTGTCCATCCCCAGGTCACCGTGGACCTTGCTGTGCTTAGGGAATGGATGGGTTGCTGAGGGTTGCTGGGATGACATTACTAGTGATTGTGGATCATTCCCTCCCTGCGTTTAGCACTAGTAAGTCATTTATTCTTTATAGTTGATACTTATTGTGGATAGTTGATAGTTGTGGATAGTTGTGGATAGTTGTGGATAGTTGATAGTTGATAATTGGAATGGTATGATTGTTGATAGTTGTGGGTCATTACCTCCCTACTAAGCACAAGTAAGGATTTTTTCAGCTTCCCCAGCTTAGACTACCAAAGGAAAAAACATAGTTGGAAAGAGTTGGAAAAAGGTGAGAACACCTGACAATCTGACAAAATATGGGACCTGTTCGACGGCTTCTTATGGTTTCCTGGTTTTTAGGGTTGCCCACCCCCAGCAAGTTGCAATGCTCCGTGGCTTCTTCTGATGACAGAAACCCAGAGCTTCCAGAACTTGACGCATCACCTGAGGGGTCCGGATTTTGGACTGTGGGCAGGCAGCCCAAAAACAAATCCCCAAAAACACGATGTCAACAGAAAAATAACATGAACATGAACATGATGAATGAAATAAAATCAACCCCTGCCATGGTCCCATCATGTCCTATCCCCCAAACCTGCCCTTCCCAGCACCTGTGAGACCCACGACTCGGTGATCTCGAACTTGGCGTCGTATTGGGAGCGCAGGAAGGCCAACAGCCGGATGCTGTCCACCAGCCTCGAAGCTGTTGCCAGGTCTCCAGGTTTGAAAATGGAGAGGTTCAGGAAATCATCAATTTTCAACAAGCAAACAAGCAAACACTAAAGACTCTAAAGACTAATAAGCAGTCACAAGCAACAACAGGTTCAACAGCTTCAACAGCTTCAGGGAGAACAAGCAAACTGCAACATGGCTCATTCATGCTGATTCAACGGTTGATGTTTGGGGTAAAGCCACCCCATGGTATCCAATGATAGCCGTTCCAATCTGTTCGAGCTAACGCATCACAGCGCTACCTTTGCCGCCAAGCAACTCAGAGATGATGTAGATGCTATTAAAGTCCTAACTGCAGGGCTGCACGTTTTGGCCCAAGACATTGAATGCTTCGCGATTGGAAACCACAGGCTATTTCATCATTTGCTGACCCGGTGACCACCGCTGAACTATACAACATGGAACCTCGACGATTTTTTTAATATAAACCAAATAACTCTAGCCACGTCCATCCATTTTCCAAAGTCATGACACCGATATTACAACAACCATTGAAAACAATCCTTTCGACTTCGTTTCTTTCGTGGTTCCCATGGCTCCCAGCGTCCTCAAAGCTCTCAACGACACGATGAAGGTTGGCATTGTGCATGGAGCGCAGCGTTTCAGCTTCGGCGCGCACTTGGTCCTCGGTAAGTCACGTACCACCTTTTCCGGGTTGTTTGACTTTGTCAAAAATCGAAGCCTCAAAAAGATAGATAGGGCGTAATATATATATATATTTTGGACTGGTGACTTAGGACTTAGGCCACCATAGTGACATAGGAATTTGTGCACCAAGTCCTAAGTCACTGGTGTTCTTACCAGGTGATTTGTGTGCACCAAGTCCTAAGTCACTGGGGTTGTGA
>Ga0126342_10015360_pt1 | contig 13427 bp, 11 predicted proteins | sample Cyp1metagenome_FD_92528 | JGI IMG/M metagenome (GOLD analysis project Ga0126342, IMG submission 92528) | Coral microbial communities from Lord Howe Island, Old Settlement Bay, Australia - Cyphastrea 1 metagenome | ecosystem: Host-associated > Invertebrates > Cnidaria > Coral ...
AATCTATGTAAATCTATGTAAATCTATGTAAATCTATGTAAATCTATGTAAATCTATGTAAATCTATGTAAATCTATGTAAATCTATGTAAATCTATGTAAATCTATGTAAATCTATGTAAATGTGCAAAAGCTCCAGCGCCGAAATGTCTCAAAAATGTCATGGACGAAGCCACCAGGTCACCAGATGTCACCAGGCCTGTCTGGCATTGTCCAATTGCGTTTTCAGCTCGGACAAGGTCGGAGTTCGCAGGGTCCCTGCCTTGAACCAGGGCGGAAGCTTGCGGGTCAAGCGGGTCAAGCGTGTCAAGCGGGTCAAGCGCACGTGCGAAGCATGACTTAGTGACTTATATTGACTTACAGTGATTTAGTGTCTGAATTTAGGAGAGAAGGATTCTTTTAAAAAACTGACCATGAGCATCTCATCTGTTTCGATATGATGTTCCTGGAAGCTCAAATGGATGGATGGATGGATGGATGGATGGATGGATGGATGGATGGATGGATAGATGGATAGATAGATAGATAGATAGATAGATAGATTAGATCGGTAGATAGGTAGGTAGATAGATAGATAGGTAGATAGGTAGATAGGTAGGTAGATAGGTAGATAGATAGATAGATAGGTAGATAGATAGGTAGATAGATAGGTAGATAGGTAGATAGGTAGGTAGATAGGTAGATAGATAGATAGGTAGATAGATAGGTAGATAGATAGATAGGTAGATAGGTAGATAGATAGATATCAAAATCTGCAGAGTCTGCAGCAATCTGCATATTTCAAAGCATATTATTCAATCCAGTGACAAAGTCTAACATTTCAATCTGATCTATCTGCAAAAATGTCTTCCTTTCTGTTTGAAATGTCGCCATTGCCATACGCTGGCCATGGGCTCGGGGTGCCTGGAACATCTTGCCGGTGCTTTTGCAGATCAGCAAACCTGTAGAGCAACAGATTCAACGAATACGACTAAGGAGACACGAAAGAGACATGAAAAGTGTCGAAAAATGGCAGAAACGGCGAAAAAATGTCGAAGCTACACTGCTACACTGCACCTGCTGCTGCTTCGAAATCGTCCCGCATCTCTTTGTATTTACCCTCAGGCACTCCGAACACCTTCGCTCCACTGATCTCCACTGCAACTGTACATAGCACATGAGACGACATGATACGACATGGCAATATCACTATTGGTAGAATCATTTTGCATATTTTTGCATATGTTTGCATCATCTGTAGAATTATTTGTGAATCTGGCTCGTTCTGTTTCAAGGTTCGGATTCACCAGATGTGTCAGTGAGTCATCACACTTCGTGCCACACCTCCTCAAACCATTCCTTTGGCAACCTGCGGTGCTACGATTGCTGTGACAATATGTTTCTACGATCGAAACTGCTTCGAATTGAGATTGGAAGCAGTCGGAAGCAGTCGGAAACAGTCGGAAGCAGTCGGAAGCAGCTCAGCTGGATTCAGTGCCCGGCTCAACATCACGAGTGCCCGGCATAGTTTGATCCGCTGAAACAAATTCTCTTCCCTGTCCACTGTGGTGCCACTTGTTTCTATCCCAAGGTGCAAAAAACACACGACTGACTTCGTTGCGGGGTGTTGGGACAAGTAATCTTGCCATGGTGTCAGTTTTGGGTTCTTTTGGGGTTCATGGTCCAGCTTCAGAAAGTTTCTTGAGCCAAGACAGCCGTTTGCCAAGGGAGATCAAGTACTGCAAGTCCGGAATTACACCAGGAATCACCAGGGCAGGTGACACATTTTGACACTTTTTGACACTTCACTCATGATTTTGGAGACTTTTTGTTCACCTGGCGGTATCATCTGGTCATCTGGTCATAGTCCCAAATTGGCATCTGCGGCTAACGCAGTGGATGCCCGCAGGATCTTCACCTGCACGCAGAGCTTATCAGAGCTTCGGCTCCAAAAAAACACGGATCTCGCTTGAGATCTCCCCGCCTCCTGAATGGGCTTGTCCTGCACCATCAACTGATAAGACATGATATAAGACATGATAAGACATCTTCAAACAGGTCGGAACAGGAAAGTGTCAGAAAACCTGTTGAAAATACGGAACTTTTGTGGAAATCTCCTGTGCATTGGTAGCAACTGAGCCCAGTTTCTGAACCACCTGGCGCGGAAACAGAGACATCAGAAACAATATGAAACAATTGAGCCACATCTGCAGTAGAACTTGGGAATAATTCGCCAAATACTCAAATCCTCAAGGTATGCTGTGGCCTTCATGCCACGACAAACTCGACCAAAAATGGCATGTTTCCCATCCAAGGAAGGCTGTGGCCTCAGCAATCATGGCCTATTAACGTGAGAGCAGTGAGAGGACACGTGAGCAAGGGCTCCAGACCCTAAGGCAATGAAGAACTGCGAGCCTGAGATCCAACTGAGACTCTGGATGCCCAAATGACCAGTACAAACCAATCACGAGTCAATGGAGTCATAGACAAAAGGACTTCGCGTTTCCATTGAAGTCAACGAAGTTCCATGCGTGTTCCATGCGTGTTCAATGTGTGTTCAATGCAAGGATTTTCAACGACAATGTCAACGTCCCAAATGGGGTGCAAGCCATTGCTGTCTGGGCCAGAATTCCTGGGTGGATCCCAAGGATCACAGTGATTTCCGCAGTGGCCAATCTCGGCAGCTGCAGTTGCTGTGTGCCAAGTGAGCGACGCCATGCTCAAAATCCCAGCTCCAGTATGCTTCAAGCCTGTTCGACAAACGAAGGCTGAAAACATCTGAAAACATTGACCGAAAGGGAGGTTGAGCGAATGATTCACGCCAATTCAAGGCATGTTAAGGGGAAAATCAAAGTACAGCTGGCCAATCAGGAGAATCAGGGATTGTAAGGCCAGAGCTACAGTTTGGGACCTGGAAAAAAAACTGCTTGAGAAGGTTGCACTTCAAGTCCGCCATGTAAAGATATGTAAAGATATGTAAAGATATGTAAAGTCCAATATGTAAACTTTATCTCTCCCAAAGTAAACTTCGAAAATCTTCCACCTGGGTGAATCTCATCCTCAAAGGTTGAGCCATAGATCGATTCACCACCTCTTCCAGTTCCAGTTGGATCACCACCCTGCAGCTAGTCACTGCATGTCACTGCCAATGCCAATCACTGCACCTAGTTACCATAGTTACCATAGTTACCATAGTTACCATAGTTACCATAGTTACCATAGTTACCATAGTTACCATAGTTACCTACTTGATTTGAAGCTCCATGTCCATGTCCATGACCAAAATATACCAAAATATACCAAAATCATCAATATGTTCAATTCGTTGCTCAAATTTCTTGCTCAATTTGTTGCTCACGTATGTTCCAGCTCCTGCCTGGATCACGAAGTTGCTCACTATTCGGTGGAACAAAGTGTTGTCCTCGGATCAGAAGCCCTTTCATATCTTGCAGAATCTCTTGCAGAAGGTCGTTGGTCCCCTCTTGTTTTGATTGGCTTCCGGCATAGTAGCTCCGTTTGGCGAGTTCAAGGAAGTTCATACCTCCGACACGAAAATATGAATCTAACCTCTTTCAAATTCTGGTAAATCAATGAATTTGGACCCAGCAATCCTTCCAATGCAAAAGCTGTGTGAGAACCAACCAACAGAACACTCGAAGGCATCCGTGCAGTCCAGGCACATGTCTTTGGGGCGTGATTCCAATAGAGTTCCACCTGAAACAAAGCCAGGTGTTCTTTCAGACTACGAGGTTGCTCCCTGATGCAACATTCTTCATGTAGTCCCAAACACCACTTTCCATCCCTACATTTCTCTGCCATTGCAAGAAGAAAACATAAGAAACTGCATCATGAAATTGCGAAAGTATCATAATAATATCATAATAATATCATAAAATTATCATGATAATATCATAATATCATAATGATATCATAAAAGCAGAGGTGCTCCCCATGCGTCACATTTGAGGCCTCAATTTCTCCCATGGAGGTGTACAGAATGACTCCTCCCCCAGGAGCTGAGAGACCGGTCTTCGCGAGCCTCACAAAGCAACATATGTGTAACATAGGGTGATGCACAAGAAAAAAACCTAATATCCTAGTATATTATATAATATTATACTTAATATATATTATAATAAGGGTGTGAAATAGTTTTAGGATTTTTTTTGAGCAGGTTATAATAATATATTTAATATATCTGAATATATATATATATAATATATACCTTAAAATACTGTAATAAGCCACAGAAACTGCACCACGCAAATCAGTTGATGTCGTGCTTGGCATTTCCTACAAAAACTCAGGAGATCACGCCATCACTGCACAGGAGTAGCGACACGCAGAGCGAAGCCGTCTCTCTACTGTACAATGGGTCGCGTTGCGCATGTGAGAAACATGGAGAAACCATGAAAACTTCTGAAATTGTCCAAAGTGATGCTGGAAGAAACGCTGCTCGTGCAGTTTTTGGAAAAAGACAGTGACCTGTCTTGCGTGTCTTGTGGTTGGAAAGGAACAACAACCTACCTGGAGAAAGGCAGCAGGCACAATTACTCCCAGGAACTAACAAAACCTGAAGTTTTTTTGCCACTTGGAATACGTGTGGACTTCCTGTGATCTGGAGTTTCAGCCCTTTTTAGCAACGGCAGGACGGCAGGCTGTTTCTTTAAAGAAACTGCTTCCTATGTACAAACTGCCAATAAGAGCAGTGACACCCTTTCAGCCCGAGTCATCCCAATTTGGGTCCCGAATCACTCGAACTGACTGCGCTCAAACCTGACAAGGCAAAGATCAGCCGAAGATGCGCAGCGCACAGCGCACAGCGCAGAACAGCGCAGAATGCCAGGCCATGCCAGGCCATGCCAGGCCATGCCAGGCCATGCCAGGCCATGCCAGGCCTCTAAATGTGGATAAAAACGACCGCCTTTCTTGGCTGTTGCCTCCCGAAGACAAAGTGGAAGACAAAGTGGAAGACATCACAAAGTCAGCTCAGCTGATTAAGCGTCAGCTTAGCTCAGCTCAGCCTGACGCAAGTGCTCCTCAACCGCCTCTCGTCTGGCTCGCTCCTTCGCACAGAGAGCACGTTGGCAAAACAAACTCAGCGTCTAAACATGTACACAACTTACACAACACGTCTAAACAAAATCAGCAAAATACGTCGGCATCTTCACTTCAGCTCACTTTCGACACTAACATAGGTTTCAAACGTTTCTCATCTCGAGAGAATTCGCCGTTGAAATCTAGCTTGCATGATGGGGAGTATCGAAACAGGGCAAGAAAAGCAGTCCCCAAATGTTCATCTTGGAAGATTCTCCAAAAAGTTGCTCTTGGTCATTGTCTGTGGTTAACCATGCACCCAGCAGCATTCTATCAGTTCCTCGGCACTGGTTGCCTCCAAGGAAAGTTTCAAGGATCTTCATGGAAAAACCCATGGAAAACCAAGGGAAAACCCACGGAAAACCAAGCAAAACTGACCCTCCAAACTTCACCTGATCCTAATCTTGAAGGCTACCTAGGCTTGAAGGCTCTTGCCCCATTTGACCCAAAGCAGGTCGCAATCCGTGTGCATCTCTGCATGGCTAAAAAGAGTACCATCCGGTGCTGATGTTCTTGATGCCTATCCACATTTAAAACAAACACATCATATACCACATCAAAATATAGCGTGGATGATAACTTGTATTAGTTTGTCTTCCACAATATCAAGTGGCCACAGTCTAGCTTTGCACCTTGGCTGGCTCCACATCTGCTCGCGCTTCCAAGACTGCAAACTTCGCATTCAGCCTGTCTTGACATCTGATGTTTATCTCATGTTTATCTGATATTTATCTGGTGTGTATCTGATGATTATCGCTGTGTAAGTTTCTGTGCGTCATCCAATGTCAGAACTTGCACTAAACCCTTTTCTGTGGTTTTTTCAATCCCTCAATGCATCCTAACATATGTTTAGTATAATTATATAATATTATATAATCATCTTAGTATTTTTCTTGACATATTCACGTCACAGACATGACCACATGTGAAGCACGTCGGGAATATCTGTGAATCACATGTGAAGGACATCGCTGGGAAGCCCCGACGCTTCGCGGCGCCGCCGCTCCGCGACGAGCTCCGACGAGGTCGCGGAGAGCTGCCTGGCCGGTGTTTTGGGTCTTGCTTCGACGTGTTTCACGACGTGCACGACGCGCACGACGTGTTTTCGTTCGAAACGTGTTACCCACCGCTGTCGCTTCCTTTCGTTAAACTCGTTGCTTACACCGTGCGTGCCATGCCATGTGCCACGTGCTTCCACCACTTTTACTTCTCCACTTCTCCACTTCTCCACTTCTCGTCACAAAATTCACGGTGAAAAGCTCTCGGTTTTGTCCAACATTGTGAATTTTCACCGCATCTCACCTCTGCATCACGTTCAGCATGGAGGTCAGTTGCTCTGTGACTCTGGTGAGTTCAGCCACTTCGCCTGTTCCCAGAAACTCCCAGTTGTTCCCAGAGCAAAATGCAGAACTTGAATTCCACATCTACATCTCGATGTGATATGGATAGTGTATGTATTCATATTATGTATTACTATGTATGTCAATGTATGTCAATGTATGTAATATGTAAATATGTAAATATGTATTGTCTGTTAGTATGCACGCACGCTTCATCAGCATACATATCTCTGCAATCAGAGCCGGACCTGCATCGTTGAAGGGTTCCTAAGATGGAAGACGCTGAGGGCTTCGACATGAAGGTGCTAAATAAATCAAAATAATGGGAGTAATATGGAGTAATGGGGGTTCGAGGGAATTTGACGAACTGAGCCATGAACCCTGAACTCTGTGAGGCTTGTGGGCGCCTCGAGCGTCACGAAGGCTGTTCTCTATGTTCTCTACATTCTTAACACACAACTGATCAGGACGTCAAGACATATGATGCAAATTGATGCAAATTGATGCAACATGTTCGGATGATTCCGAAAGGCTTTGATTCTTGAACGCCGATCAGTGCCGCTCCTCTACAGCATCTTTTGGCACATTTGTTTGATAAGCCAGCCACCCTGTTTCAGGCAGCCGGCCCCCAAGCAATTCAAGCTTGGTTATCTTGGGTTGTCTTGGGTTGTCTTGCTACAAATCTGAATCAACAAATCTCTTGCAGAATCTCACTGAATCTCAGTGTTCTTTCCCTCGCTTCCTTCGTCTCCAAAGAGATCTGCAAGTCGCATGAGCTCTCCATTGATGTCGAACTCGATGTGACGCACATCCCCATTTCGCTGCAAAAGGGCGACGTGTGTTTCCATCATCCAAATGCAGTCCACCTCAGCCAAATTCTGGCAAAGAAAATAGAACAAGATAGAACAAGATAGAACAAGATGGAACAAGATGTAACTCTGAAACCACAAGTAGCCGTGAATATCAACATATATCAACATATATTGATCATATCTGATCATGTCTGATCTGTCACTGAGGAGAGGGCCGTTGTGGATGGGCTTGTGGAAAGGTCCGAATAAATCGTGTAGATTTTCTTCAAATTCGCTCCCTGTCCCAGAAAAATTGTCAGTTCGCCAGATCTGTCAATGGCAGAAATCCTTGGCTGTATTGAACACAGCGGAGCATTTTGCGACGGATAAAAATGGATAGAATATCAAAAAATAGAAAACGAGAATTCCAAAACAGAAAAGGGTACTCTTTCGTCGAGGTTCAGAATAGTGGCACTACTTTCAACCAAGCCGTTGTCCAATGAAAGCGTTACTTTTGGATCGCTACCTGAGGAGCGACTGGGACGTCTCTGACTGGACAACTTTTGGGAGGTGCCGCCGATGCCGCCAAGGGTGGAAACCCGTTGTGATGAGGTCGTGAAGCTGGTGAAGTTCAGGGACTGTCTCGCCGCCTTTGACATGTCCAAAGAACTCTGCGAAATACGTCGATACTCCTGGTAGTCCTCTGGAGGAGCTTCACCATAGCAATACAGCAAACCAAAGTTTGTCACAGGGGAACTGAGAACAACACATGCTTGCTGAAAGCATGACTTCAAAGAAACTCGCCACCAACGGATGATCATGGACGCATACGAGGCCAACACGCTACATGCTCCGTCCCCTGGCAAAATTGAAGCACAGAGCGGCATGTCCAAGCGATCCTTTGCTGTTCCCGGATCATCTACTAAGACTTGGTCATGGACCTTCCAATCAGAATATGTCACGATACAAAGCCGATCACTCTTCCATAAACAAACCAGTCCTGACTGGGGATACTTTGACTCAGGAAATCGTTGCCTTTCAAAGGCCTTGACCATCACCAGCTTGTCGCGCTCCTCTTTCTCTGAAAACGAAGACTCTGTTTGAAGTTCGTCTGCTGCACTGGCTGCACTGGGGATTGATGCAGACAAGCCAGACAAGTCTTGTGTCTCTGTCATTTCCTCGATGGCATCAAGTTTCGGAGGGCCATCACAGTAGATGTCCAAGATCTGCACAGATCCGACAGATGATCCATCAAGGTCCAACAGCAAGGCCACTTCCGGCTTCTCCGGGTCTTCCGAATCTGCGATCGCGACGGCCTGTAGAGGACTGGACCAAAAAATCCCGCGGATTTTCACCGTGTGGCTCTTGTCACTCTTGTCGTCCTCTTCTTGGTGAAGTATCTTCTCTTCCAGCTCCAAAGGCGGAAACAGCTTCCACTCATCCCATGGAAAATCTTCAAAAGAAAAAGAAAAGTCTTGAAGTAACTTCTTCTCTTCAAAGAGTTGAAGCAAAAGCCCTGTCTCTGTGACTCCAGCTACGACAAATTGCGAAGTGGAAGGTCCAGCTCCCACAGCTGTCACTTCAACATCTTCAACGCACTCGCGGCACAACTCGCTGAGTCGCGAGCCCGTGGACCCGGCGAAGGAAAAACTCTGAAATTCGCGGCGATGACGGAGATCCCACAGGGTGATGCTGGCGCTCCTCTCCGCCACGACGTAGAGATGTCGCCCGTCTCTAGTGGTGATGGGCAGAAAAAAACAACTTGCCTTGGTGCCAAGTCCCACCAATGCACTGAGAGAATGGAAAGAATTTTGGGTGTGAACAGACTCTTCATGTTTGTTTCGCTCTGCCCACAGAGTGCTCCATTCACCAGCTTGAGTTAGAGCAGCCTTGGACAAAGTTGGTGTTCTTAAGGTCCAAACACGATAGCGTGGACCGATTTCCACGGTATCACACTTCAGGAGTTCTCTGTCGTGTGAAGATTTCGAGGCAGCTTTGATGATCTCTTCGATACTCAATGTCCGCCACTTGGGCAGCTTTCGTGCGGGTCTATCTCGGTCCACCTCTACGACAAAGAAACTGGGACCCCAAGTGGGCACTAAAACACTGCGGTTTGGCTCAACTAAGATAGATAAGCCAGCACCACCCTGCCGCAATGGAGCATCTGCTCGAACGAACGAAAAGCGCGGAACATCTGCGGTCGCTCCGAAACTCCTCAACCTGGATTGAACCAATGCCTCCATTCTTCTGAAACCCTTGTGCCACGCCGCTATTTGCAACCTTGGTAGCAGCATAGCAGCAGAAGGGAGGGAGAGGAGTCCCTTTGCATTTCAACAGGTGAAGGGCATAAAAAGTAGCTTTGAATGTCTCTGCATTCTATCTCATCCCATTTCTCTACACATGGCATGTAAAGTCCGTCTGGGACGAGAAATAAGGAAGCGGACTTTGAATATTATAGCGGAACTGCGCAGCAACTACTTCAATATCAATATCAACAATCAAAGCGATTTGATAGATGCAGTTTGTAGCACCGATTGTGCAATAAGACACTTTTGCATCGTTTGTTTACTGTCCATCTTAGAGTGAGCAATATCAAAGAATTGGATAGAGAATAATACAGAGATTGTCTTTGTTTTTCTTTCATGCCTTCCAAGGTCCAAGGTCAATGTCAAGCAACTCTGGATGTGCCTTGGCCAAAGCTTGATCGAGCTCCATCGGTGCGTTGCAGGGGTTCAGGATCAGTACACATTGGGACAGCAAGGACGACCAACGCGATTCGTCTTCCACTTCAGCTCCCAACAAAACTCCAACGGTGCCATACTCTGTTTGGAAGCAGTTCAGCGCTTCTTCTCGTTGCTCGGAATTCTTCCGGTACTGCAAAATCATCTCTCCGGAACGATTGAAAACCTTGGCTGAACAGCTGGAACAGCTGGAACAGCTGCAGCTACAACAAAATCAACGGAAGGCCACTTTTAGAATTCTGGAAATCCATGGAAAGTTATCGGGATAAACTTTGAAACCGAATGAATTCAACTGTGAAACCACACAGGTATCAAAGACTCCATAAGGACATCGCTCCTCAACGCTCCCAAGCACAAGATACAGTTGTCGTTGCTTGGCCAACCGTGACAACATCATAATTGAGACGTTGTCGTAGGACAGTTCGGATTGATTTGTGCATTGCGCTGGATGTTCCAGCGAGAATTCCGGCAGAACTGCCAAGTCCACTTTCTGTTCAGCGGTCTCACGAAGCAAATATTCCAAAGTCTGCACATAGGTGAGTTTGGGAGTCTGAAAAATCAAAATGCGCATCTGGCAGCCACTAGAGCTTTGTCACCAAACGTTGCAGCTCATGCTGCCAACGTCACAGCCTCCTCTGTATGCAGCCACGGCATCCCATGATTTTGGAACACAGGTTTAAAGACGCATTGTCCGCGGTGTGCATCTTGCATTGGCGTTGACTATCTAAAAACAAATGCTGGAACCCTGAATGTATGACAATCTTTTTCTCTGGCTCGTGACGGTGTCAAGTCTCTTGTCACTTCAACATGTCTCGAGCACAAAAGGTAGCGCCGAATGACATATGTTCTCCCTTCAGAGCCCTCCAATGTGTTCATCCCTTCATCTTCGTCCTCTTTCAGACTCAGCCACAGTTCTCAGTTTGGTACCTTTTTTTGTTCTGACGGTGACTAATAATTGCACATAAACATCTACACCTTGGTTTGTTTCCCTTGTCAGACGGCTTTTGCTGTTCCCCTCCGAAAGTCTATGGTTGATTTATATTATTCATCTACGTCATTCTACGTCATACTATACATCCTTCCACATCGCTAGCCGTACGTATCATCCATGTTTTCATGTCTTGCCACATGCTGTTCCGCTGCCAGAGCTGCTAGAGCCACCAGACACGAATGGAGGAATGGGCCAAATGGGCTGTGCCTCGCAGCTGTCCAAGGCCTCTTGCAGCCGCCGCTCCTAGCGCCACGACAAAACGTCATACCGCATCCATCACACTATATTACAATATGCCTCATATATATATAACTATATACATCTTAAGATATCTTAAGATATCTTGAACATTTTCCAGGCGCATTTTCCATGCGTCGCTTCCAAATGTCTGAAGTCGATCAGATGCATCGAACTGGTCGAAGATCTGGTCCTTCTCCACAAGCAGATTGCGCAGCTGAGAGACCTCAGATGGCGCACTGCGGAGACTCGGATTTGTTTGATTTTCTTGTGTTTTCATGTGTTTTGTTTTCTTTTGTTTAGAAACACCCTAATTATTCTTGATTCTTCAAGTTCAAGAAGGTTCTTAAACACAAAAATGAATAAATCAGTTTTCCAGCAAAAGTGTCTCACACAGGTATTCTGTTTCAAAGTGCTTCAAAGAATTTCAGGTGGACACTTGAGTTTCCAGTTTCTGGCAGTCGATGTCCTGCTCAATTTCCAGGTGCAAAAACACATTTGCATCCTGTTGATTTCTGTGGATTCTACAGCAACCGGCTTAATATCCTTGTATATTTGTATAAGATTTGTATAAGTGTATATAGTATTATATACTTATATATTGAGCAAGCCTAATAGCTGTAACAGCAAGCACCAGAAAGTATGATTTTGCGCACGAAGGAAAACACTCAAAACAACGTTTGCCCAAAATATGTTTTGAAATCCTTTTTGTTAACTGTTACAGCTATTAGGACGGACTCAAGTTGTATAATTAAAAGCAAGTATAGAATATGCAGTATGCATCAAGAATCAAAATATTCACCAGCAAAGTCCTTCATGCTCAACTGGGCTGTGAGCTGTTGCACCTGCATAGGATTCAGACATTCGTCAGAAGAACGACAGATTTCAATATGAGTTTGTCCCAAAATGAGGTGCGCAATAAGTGTAATTTTAGTGGCAAATCGCCCAAGCATGCGTGCTTGTTGTTGATCTTATATAATGACAACTTGACAATACAGTATTGACCAAAATAAAGTTATGATAAAGGAAAAAACTATGTATTTGGGTTATGTTGGTCACTATCACCATATTGTACAACTAAAAGTCAGCATGGTTTTTGACCTTTAGCGGTGGTGTAGCCAACATTGTCACGCACTTCAGGAAAGGCATGAAGCTTTTGTCAGCCTCATGCGCGCCGTCTCCGCTATGCTCCGACTGGATCTGTACTTGGAGGGTGGGGGCCCTCAAGGAAGTTTGCATCTGATTGCCAAAAATTAGCGAAATTAATGAAAAATGATATTCCGATATTCCAGGGAGGCCTCAACTGCAAAGCCAGTTGGGTCCGACGCAAATGCTCCAAGATGCATCCACTCCAACCGCAAACTCTGCTTCCGGTATGGGCGGTTTGGGCGGTTCGGGTGTATCAGATGAATTCAGTTCAAGCTTGGAAGGCAAGCTGATGTTGGATGTTGCAATGTGACGCAAAGCACCCATGACCAGTTCCGAGCCCGCTTGAGGATCTGGGATGCCATCTGGGATGGGGTCTGGTTTTTTGCTGAACCATGAAGTCACATCCTCCCACTTTGCTGCAACTTCCACCTCTTGAGTATAAACTAACATGTCCAAAATATCGTCTGTGTCCGTGAAGTCAATGAGTTCTCCAGACGGAACCTTCAACAAAGAGAACTTCTTCTTCAGGGAACACTTGACTTTCGTAGGACACGGCCACGGCTTTGGAAGATTCTTTGCTCCAGCTTTGAGGCTGAGGCTAAGGCCGCCTTTGATGCCCGAATCGATGGAAGAAAACTTCATGGAATAAACTTTCAAACCTAAACTTAACGAACCTTCTGCTGTGAAGTCTGTTTTATGTGTCTTGCCAATTTTGAAGGTGAACATGAAGGCAACGGGGTGAGAAACATCCACAAAGGGATAGGTCCTGTAGGTTTCATCCTTGCAGCCGAAGACAACCCCAGCGCCAAGTCCAAAGCTCCATTTCAAGGCTCCTCCTCCACCTGCATTGTTAACCTGGAATTTGTACTTGCCACTAAACTTCACTTTTATACTCCAGTCTTTTGTTCCTTTGGCGCAAGGGGCTCTCTGTGTAAGCACCAAGGGCAATGAGTTCTGCTGCTCAATGGTGAGAAAACCTAGTTTACTCAAGAGTTTCTGGCTCACCCAGTCGCTGACTTTCTTCGTAATCTTCTCAAATAGATCTTTGATCTCTTTCACGCCGTTGTAAAGGAGGTTGAGCACCACATCAAGAGCATCCACAT
>Ga0126342_10015361_pt1 | contig 13426 bp, 17 predicted proteins | sample Cyp1metagenome_FD_92528 | JGI IMG/M metagenome (GOLD analysis project Ga0126342, IMG submission 92528) | Coral microbial communities from Lord Howe Island, Old Settlement Bay, Australia - Cyphastrea 1 metagenome | ecosystem: Host-associated > Invertebrates > Cnidaria > Coral ...
CGTCGGACTCACACTTGATTGCTGTGTCAAGTTTCAAGACTGCACTGCACTTGTTGTCGCCATGATGAGAGAGTTTGGAAGAGTTTGTGAATCAAAATGCTCATGGTGAAGGCATTTTTCTTGTTTGTGAGAATCCATCCAGTTCATGCAGTGCCTTGTCAAAAATTGTGCAGAACAAACGCACAAAGTGGAACTTTGCTGCCTGGAAATATCAAAATTCCAATTTCAAAACCCTCGAGCACTTGTGATTCAGTTGCGATTAGCTGATGATTCACTTTTACTTTCAGTGATCTCCAAGTGGTTCAATTCTTAGCTGCCTTGGCGCCAAGGCCACGCGTTCGAGGCCGAACTGGTCAAGGTGGTGCAGGTGGTCCATGCTCTTGGCTCCTTTGGGTTCCTATAGCGTTTCTGGCACCCACCTTGGCCCAGCAAATTTTGCAAGATTCAGATGGTGAATTCAATTGCGACCATCCACAGTTCGTGAGCCTTGGCATTGATATAAGATGTTTTCCAGCAGGATTGTATGTATGCACACATGCATTCATGTATCATACTATCATATTACAAATGTACGTATGTTATGTATGTTATGTAAGTGATGTATGCCATGTATGTCATGTTATGTTAATGTTAATGTTAATGTTAATGTTAATGTTAATGGTAATGGTAATGGTAATGGTAATGGTAATGGTAATGGTAATGTTAATGGCAAGGGCAAGGGCAAGGGCAATGGCAATGGCAATGTCAATGGCAATGTCAATGTCAATGTCAATGGCAATGCCAATGTTAATGTTAATGTTATGTTTATGTTATGTTATGTTATGTTATGTTATGTTATGTTATGTCTGTTATGTTATGTTATGTAATGTAATGAAATGTAATGAAATGAAATGAAATGTAATGTAATATAATGGTATGGTATGGTATGGTCTGGTCTGGTATGGTATGGTATGGTATGTATGTACGTGGGTATGTACGTAGGTATGTAATGTAATGTAATGCACTGTAATGTAATGTAATTTGATTTAATGTAATATAATGTACTGTACTGTACTGTACTGTAATGTAATGTAATGTAATGTAATGTATGTATGTATGTGAGTGAGGTAAGACCACATTCTAGAACTGTAGCGGACAAACAAAACAACTCTAAGTGTCTTGCAAGTGGTGTTGGGATCATGTGATTGATGTTTTGTTTGGTTTTTGCCCGCTTTCTGTTCGCGACGAATACAAGAAACACATATTCACCATCGAAAACTGTCAAAATGACAGACATGATTATTGAAACACTTCATGCATACATCGAGCAGCATCCTCGAGGCATCATCTCAAACAGGCCACTTTTTTCTACGAGGTTTCTTGGCCAGAATTAGCTGATGTATTTGTCGCTGATGTAACAACTGCCTGGCATGCTGCGCACATTTGCCAAGTTAGCCCTACATTTCCAGTTGAAACCAAATTCACTTGGGCTAAGGTCGACACATGATGGCAACACGACCGTTGAAGGATGTTGAAACATGTTGAGAAACAGCCAACTCTTATTTGTTTTTGTTTCCTGTATATTATTGTATGTATACTTGTTTAACAAGGCATGGGGTTTGACAACCTTGCAACCCGCTGCTTGAGCAGTCGTGGCAACAGCTTTCACGTCTTCCCAATGGTCAAGGTACGGCAGAATCTTCGGCGCAAGTTACCATATGACTTTGAAGATCCTGTGCATGCCTACCCAGAGGCGCCAGCCTGCCAGTGTTTGTGGGTGTGCCGTTTGTTCTATGTCAATCAATCTGAGTCTAGGTACGTTTCAATTACATGTATCTATGCATGTTATCACCTGAAATGCGTGATTCACAACTTGCCTCGAAGCATCTCGGCTAACGAGCTCCCCCTTCTGGGCTGCCACGCTTGAGATTTTGCATGAAGCCCGCTGGTGGTTCTGGTCACCGCCTTCGACCAGCTGTTCATTTGCAGCCATAGCCCTTGGCGCTCTGGTGTTGTTTTGCTGCTGCTTCAGCTTTGGCGCTTTGGTGGCCTGCTGCGCCCTTTCTCACCAGTGCAGGCAGTGGCTCTGGCATCGCATCCGGGGGGCATTGCAGCAGTGGTCTAGCCTTAACCCGGGTCAGTCCACAGGGGCTCTTCAGCGTCGATTTCGTGAACGCCGTGCATGAGTTTTGGGTCGTGGTTGCTGGACTGGGTTCCTTTCCCTGAAACTGCACCTCCCCCAGAACCCTAAGCATTCTCTCCTTCTTCTTCATATACCGCTGGAATTGCTGCAATTGCTGGCCTTGAGGCCAAGGAAGCTGAAACTGAAATTGTTGAGAGCCCAGTTCCTCCCAGACTGTATCTTGAGTCTAGATCTTTGCAAATTCAGCAGATCGAGCCAGTGTTTGTAGCTAGAGCCGTTCCTTTGGAGTTTCCTAGGGCTGAAGGCTTTCAATTTCCCGTGATTGAACTTTCAAGGATTTTGAGTGCACCATTTTAGCTACAAGAACTCCGATCGGCCTTGCTGAGCTAGTGCCCGCTTTCCTGTGTCTGCACAGCCAGATTTGGACTCTCTGAATCCATACTGGACTCCTGCAGCTCGAGTTGGCCGAGCTCTACGTGCTGGCATTTCAACTCGTCGAGTGGCATTGGGCCTGTTCAACAATGCTTTGTCTGCATCCATTCCCTTTGAGAACCAGGCCTACATTTGCTTGCGAGATTGTCGTACTGAGGTTGGCGGGTGGACCTCAGTACCACATCTACTGGGGCAACACTTCTGATCCGAACACCGACGAGGATCGCTTCACCCCTGGCAGCGTGTTTCACGCCTTTCCATTCTTTTGCAGAAGTTGAAATATTTTTGTGAGGAGCCCTTAGGCAATGGCCTCCGGAGCAACTGGATTGAGCTATAAGCCTTTGAGCTTTGAGGACGTGCAGCGGCTTGGTGCTGCCTTGGCACCGACCAAAGTGCTCCCTACTCTTTGCTTTGTTTCTTCTGCCGGTGAGCTGCCGGAAGAAGCGCGGGTGTTGGCCTATTTGGTGAGATGCTGCCTCAATGGATTTATGGTAGCTGACCGGTTTGACTCTGGTGCAATCGCTTCTCAATGGTTTGGCTCCAGACGAAGGTGCCGAACAGATCGCCTACAAGCTAGTGGAAGTTGCCCTGCAAGATTGCAAAGGTCGCAAGTTTGGCAAGGGCACAATCTATCTGGCCGACTTTTCGGGGGAGTGCGCTTTGTTCTTCTGCCGTGCTCCAGCTTTGCGCCGAGGGGCTTCAGTGCAGGGGATGCATCGAGTGAAGGTTGGCAACGCCGTGGCTCGTCCAGCCTCTCGGCCTATGTTGCCGGTGGTCGACGCTTGGATCGCCGAACTGGCTGGAGAGGACGAGACTATGCAGGAGTACTTCGCTGCAGAATCCGACTTGCCTGCAGAAGACTTCTTCGAAGATCCTGGAGCAGAGGCCGATGCATCAGACAGCCATGTCAGCCGCCTAGAAGCGCAGCTGAAAGATTTTCAAGCTCAGTTGGATGCTGCCCAGCGGAGTCCGGCAGTTCCTGCTTTGATGCGCGCTGAGCCCAAGTGTACCTCCGCAGCTCCCACTACGTTGCTCGAGCAACCTGGCGCCTCTCTGGACGCAGCAGCTTTGCAGCAACTGAGGCAGCTAGCCGGACCTCCGCCCAAGCGCTTGATGAAGTTGGGGCCCGAGCAGGAGTTCAAGGGGCCTCCGGCCTCAGGTGGGAAGTACTCCGGGGCAGGATCTTTTTGCAGAGCATCAAGCCGGTGCCTCCGAGGAGGACGAGGTGGCGGCCATTCTAGCTGGCACTCAAGACCCTTTGCATCAGATTCTAGCCCTACAAAATTTCAGCCGCCCTGGGCACGGGCCAGGAAGCTCAGGAACAAGTGGCGGGTGGGGGTGCGTGGCTCGAGACGCCTAGGGCGCAGAAGTGCACTTGGAGATGGCTCGTGCCCTGATGATGATCGAACAGATTTCCATTGGCTCCTCCGCAAACGGTTCCGCAAACGCCTTTCCATCAAACCGTATGCTCGGCTCGCTGCGGCCCCGTGGATTGCAGCGAATTTGGCATTTCTGACGGATTTGGACTATTTGGAGTCGAGGCTGAAGGGAAACTGCAATGATCTTTCAGACGACACCAAACACCCAAGAACGAGGCGGCGCCTAAAAGACCGGTAAAGGCCAGGGAAAAACCAAGGACAAGCAGAAAGACACAGAGGGCGAAACTCAAGGTGCGTGAGCTGTAGCTGCACTGCCGCTGCTCCTTGTGGACCGCAGCCTTTTTCCAGGTGTTTATAAAGAGTCGGGTTTAGCAGATCAGGGGTTGAGTAAAGTCCCACAGCAGAATAATAACAATCCTCACACTTGCGCCGCCTCACGCTCTAACACCAGGGATAATGGGGATACAGTTTCTCCTGGGGAATCGCCTGTTCTAGACTTGGATCAGTTTGGAGCTGAGCCTGTTAGTTTTTTAGACCTCATGCATGCCGTTTTGCACAAAAAGCATGATGCCGCACACCTTGGTCTGACTAATTTTATTCCGACTATCGTTGCGGCCGGAGTCCCGCATCGTGCGCGGAGCTGACAACAGTTCCGACCCAATGCCCTGTCCCCTACCGAAGTGGAGGTGGACAGGCCCTTGCAAGCCATTGGCCAGGCGGAGGCGCAGGAGGATGTTCTCCAGATCAGGTCTTAACTTGTGCAGCGTGTCGTAGGGGTTCTAAATTGGGAAGCGCTAGGCCACCCTTTAAGACCACCCACCGAAGTATGTGCCTGCTCTGACACGCAGTGGGATATGATTTGCGGGCTGGAGAGGTTGATCACTTATTTTCTTCATACATTAGGGGGATGTGGTGAAAAATTCAGCACCTTGATTCGTGCTGCCGAGAAACTGCCTGATGCCCAGGAAGTGGACCTGTTTGCATTTGTGAATGAAATTGCAAGCGACTTGGATTCCTATAATCGGCCTGATATCCCAGTTAGTCCTGCCCCCAGTAGTCCAAGTAAACCTGATCCCAGTTCTAATCTTCACGGGCCCCAGCATAATGTAACTGTCCCCAGTTCTTCCGCCAAGCCGGTGAATGCAGACAGGATCAAATGGGAAGACTCCCCTCCTTTTCACCCCGTGCCATATTTCACAGATGCCATTGTCAGGGATGCTTTCTTGGATCCAGCTAGTGTTGGGTTACCACCCTCAAAGTGGGTTTAAAAGCTGCGTGGCCGGGTTCGCTGGTTCCAGACATGAGTTGTTGAAGTTGGCTGAGAAGCGGGATAGGAAGGGGGCATGTTGGATTTTTCGCACCGACAAAATTTTGGAAGATGAAGCTGTAGGCATCTTCACAGTGCCTCAAGCAAACGTATGACTGCTTGATTCTCTTTGTGGGTTGACGCTCGCTTGGGAAGTTATTCACATTACACAAAAAGCTTAGGTCCTGGCTTTTTGTTTGCGATTTGCAGGCTCGAGGACCACCAAGTGCTTAGGTTGAGTGCAGATGACCTGGCCAAAATGTATTATACGATGAAAATTCCTGAAGCCAGGGCAAAAAAGGAACCGAAAAGAAACTGTATATTGGTCTCCGGTTCCATGCGCATGAGTTGAAGCACTTGTCTTGTTTTGATCCATCTAGACATTACGGCACTTGCTTCGTTTCATTGAATGCACTCGCCATGGGCGATTCTTGGGCTGTTTGCTCAGCAGGCTCACCATAGTGTGCTGTGCTACGTTGCCGGTTGCATGCTTGAGCACCAATGTGTGGCTTATCGGAAGTCTTTCCCTCGATCCTTGTTCTGTGAATGGTTATTGATGATCATATTGGGGCTCAGGTGTTAACTCGTGAAGAATTTGAAAAACAACCCCCCAAAAGGGATACAGAGGTTTTTGAGATTGCCGGCAGAGCATATCAACAAAAAAGAAACGGCCGGGGGGCCCAACACGGGGTCTTTTTGGGAGCCGAAGTTGATGGAGATAAAGGTGTTTAGTCCCCGCTCCCCGTGACCTATAGGATCCTTGATGTTGTGCACCATGATGCCATTGCTTTCCTCGCTTGTTGTCCAGCTTGCCTGGTTGTTGGATTCATGTGCTCACGTTTCGCAGACCCATCCTTGCCATATTGTCGCGTGCATTCACGGAGAATGGCCAGCATCCTCAGCAATGAGCTGTGCGCGCTGGCTTTGTTAGGTCCAGTGAGCGTCAGTGACATGCGTGTGGATGTTGCACCAGCTGTTTTCTGTACACTGATGCCAGTCCCTCCGGAGGGGGAATTTGCATAGCTCCCGAGAAGAAGCATGTGGTTTCTGAGCTTTGGAGACACAGTGAGCAACGAGGGTACTACACCCGTCTCTTGAATCCCGCAGCCTCCATTCTGTCAGAGATGGGCTTGGAATATTTAGATGATGATCTTCCAGAAGCCACTTGCCTGGCTGATGACATGAGTATAAAAGTTCCAGCCCCTCGCATGAAGGCATCTTGTATGATTGCTTGGAAGTGTTCCGAGGTGAAGGAAATTGGTCCCTGGCCCACGGGGATGCCGGGTTTCATGTCCATGAAGGTATTGACGTACGGGGGTCTTGTCTGCGTTTTCATAATCAGTTTTCCATGAACTCAGATCCCTCGCCTTGAGGCGAGTTGTGCGGGATTGGCATGCCGGGCCACCTTGTTACACATATGGTACATTGAGGCGTCCGAGACTTCGGACTTGCATGATCCACTGACTCATGAGCAGACGGTGCTGGCCTTGCGCACTGCCTTCTGGATGTGACTTGTCATCACCAGCGGGTTGTATTTCAGCATCGAGCAGCCAGGCTCTTCAGTGATGTTCCGCCTTCAGATCTTCAAACGGGTGATTTTGCAGGTTGCGTAATCACCCGCATGTGTTTTTGTGCTTTTGGTTCCCCCTTCAAAAAGGCATCCCAATGGCTTCATAATAAGCCCTGGCATTTAGAATTCGAGGTTCCATGTCGTTGCGCCACTGCTTCAAGTCATGTTGTGATTGAAGGCACATTTACTAGGGAGAGTGTAGTTCGTTTCGATGAGCTGTACCGCCCTTCGGCAGAAAAACTGTATGGCAGGTTACCAGAAGTAGGCGAAGCAGTTTCGTCTTTTTCAGCTTCTTACCCCAAAACTTTGTGCCAGCGGATGGCAGCCGGTGCTAAGCAAGCTCTGGCTGATTCTACAGGCATCATGCCCCTTGCAGCCAAACTTTCCAATTGCAAGCGGTGTTGATCAAAAGATTGACATTCCCAGCTCTGTGCTCACAGTTCCTCTAAGCCATCCACGTCCCGTTTTCGAGGATCCGCCCTGGGTTGAAGAGCTTGCAGACTGCTTCCACTCTAAGGAGTTGCTTAGATATAAGTTTGCCAAACGCGGCCATATAAATGTTTTAAAAAGCCCTGTCCATAAAACCTGGTTAAAGTATTGCGCTCGTAAGTGCCACAATTCCCGGGCCTTAAGCCCTACTAGACTCTCGGGTGATGCTAGGAGCCACTGCTAAGGGCAGGTCCAGCAGCAAAGCCATTTGCCGTGTCCTACAGGGATCTCTAGGATATATCTTAGGAGGGGGTTTATATCCAGGTGGCCTGCACGCAGGATCACAACTTAATCGTTGCGACGGCCCCTCCAGAAACCGTCCTGTGCCTCCGCCTAGTAAGGAAATTCCAGAGTGGCTCGTGGCTTTGCGTGATCACGACTTCGCTGGTGGTGACGTTGAGCGAAGCCCAGGGCCTGCTGCCAGGGGATCAGCTGCTAGAGTTCCTCGTGGCAGTCTCGACTTCTCAGTCAGGGTTGCACCTGCGACTGCTAAACGCATGAGCAGCTGTTTGCAGATGTTCAGTTCCTGGCTCCTTGACACTTTGAACATCACCTTGGAGCAGATCTGCTGGGACGACACGCTGCAGCACCAACGGCAGCCAGGGCATATGGGATGCATCTATACAGCACTGGTCAGCCAAGGTACTTGTTTGTATACACTCTGACTGGCCTACAAGATGCATACCCACATTTACGTGCTTTTATGACTCCTGCTTGGGCCGTGGACAGCAAGCGGCAAGTAGCAGAACCAGGTGAATGTCGACCCGTGCTATCAGCTCCAGTCTTGTGAGCCCTCACAAGCCTATGCATTTTGTGGGAATGGTACCGTTTTCTTGGTGTGACTCTAATCGGTTTTCTAGGTATGCTTCACCCTGCTGAATTTTTGGGGCTAAAGCGTAGGGGTCTTGTGCTACCTTCAGCTTCGCTGCATTCTGTCTGATCCTGTCTTTTTCTTGCACATCACCAACCCAAAGACTCACGTTTTGCTCGGCGACAGCATTGCAAGATCGATGATCCATGGGTCCTGTCCTATGTGGAGAAGACGAATCTTTGTTTGCTGGTGGATCCTTTGCATATCGGAAGAGATGGGATGCAGCTCTGCAGCGATTGGGGATGCTACATGCCAGCGTTCGAAGGGCACCAGCGGTGCTACGCACATGTTCTTAGCCAGTGGCGAGGCCGGTGGGCCCAACTGAAAACGGTTGAACATTACATCCAGGAAGTGGCAGCGCAAACTTTGGTGGCAAAGTTAGACCCTTTGTCCAAACATCGGATTCATATCCTGGCTTCTGCCTCGGGTGCTCTCCTGAAACTTCTTCTGTCTTCTGATGGTTGGCTTGCCAAAGCAATAGATGAGTGGAAGAGGGGGGGGGCACAATTGAGCCTTTTTCTTGTTTCAATGAACATCAGCCGTGAATGATCAGCTGATGGAAATGCTGGATTCCCAACCAGACCTTCAGAAATTGGGACCCAGCCCGGGAAATCTTGTGAAGAGCGGGAGAAAATGGGGTGATGCATGTTATCACCTGAAATGTGTGATTCACAACTTGCCTCGAAGCATCTCGGCCCCACCCGCTGGCCTCCCCGAAGGGGGGTGCACAATTGAGCCTCTTTTTTTGGTTTCAGTGAACGTCAGCCGTGAATGATCAGCTGATGGAAATGTTGGGTTCCCAACCAAACGTTCAGAAATTGGGACCCAAACCGGGAAATCTTGTGAAGAGCGGGGGAGAATGGGGTGATAGATAGATAGATAGATAGATAGATAGATATATATATGTATATACCAAATATTATATTGTACATAGTCTTTATACGTGTGTTCCAGTCATGTTTCAAGGGTGTAGCCATTGGTCGGTCAAATTTAACGCAACACAAATTCCCTTGCGATTTCTCAGTGTCCAGGCCTTTGCTTTGTTGTTGTCTCTGAACCCATGCAGGCATTCGATATCTCGCTGCTTTTGCGAGAGGCCCTGTCCTCAACCTGCTATGGAGTTCAGGCTTTGTGCCGCTTTGTGCCCGGAACAGGAGTAGAGCTATCGATAGCAGAGCATGTGCAAAACCTTCTTCTATTGAGCGTATTTTTCTACATACGCCACAGGTCATGTTGCCAATTTGCAAATAGAAACCGCACCATGTCATGATCCAGCAAAAAAACATGAAAAGGTCATTGCAATGCCAGATGTCCTGCTTCAGTCAATTAGCACTGTTCCTTGTATGCCATTGACCATTTGCATGAAGAGCCTTTTCCAGCTAGCAGAAAGTGTATATATGACATTGCAAGACTAGTGAGAACAGCAGTTATGAGACATGCTGCTGGGCACAGTACTGAGAGCAAACAACAGACAGTCCGAGGAAGAGATGGTCAACTTGATACTGCAGTCATGCCCAGAAGCACTTGCTTTGGAGACTCTTGTCTTGGGCACTGGCAAAAATTCTTGACGACCTTTCCTGCACCGGTACTGACGGTGGTGGGAGCCATGTTTGTTCGCTGCTGCTATGGGGAGAACCAGGGGTCCGGGATCAGGTGCAGTGAGCACCCCCCCAAGTGATGGCCAGAGTTTGACCTGGCCTCGGCAGGTTTTGATTGAATGTGCCTGCAATGAAACTGGATTTCAAGGCAACCCTGTTTTGTCTAGGGCCACAGTGGCAGTGGTATGTTATTTTTCTTGCTCTGAAGAAAGTGCAACAAGTGAGTAATGGGTTCCATTGCAGGAGTACAATTGGCTGGATCATTGCAGCTTTGCAGCGTAGACAGTACATGGCAGCATCGGGAACTTCCCATGATTCGTTTTTTCAAGAGGCATTCCGCATGTCTCAATAATTTTTAATAACTACTGCTCTGTACTCGTTCTGTCTCACACATGTCGTTTTCGACCAGGAAGCTGCTGCAAGCAGAGCGGCACCTTTCATTGATGGCACGTACTACGCAGCCTTCTGAGCTCTACGAAAATGCAACACAGGAGGGAACCTCAGCGCATCTGAACACCGAGCAACAGACAGGCTGATTCTAGTCGGTTCGCTCGAAATTGTGACATGGATAAACAGTCTAAATTAACATGTCCAAACAGACTGCCTTGGCATTTGCCAGAGTTGTCAGACCATGTACTGTATAATACATACATACATACATACATACCATACCATACCATACCATAACATAACATAACATAACATTGCATTGCATTGCATTGCATTGCATTGCATTACATACATTACATGCATTACATGCATTACATCATTACATACATTACATACATTACATACATTACATACATTACAAACACACACACACACATACATACATACATACATACATACATACATACAAATGTGTACAATTATGTACATAAAAAATATATATACAGACGTATCTGTATGTATACATATGTATGATTGTGTATATATATATATATCTATGTATAATTATATATATATATATGTATATATATATATATGTATAATTATTTGGTGCGGGACAACTTAAGCAGAAAAATCTGTTTATCACACCCCAAAAACCATCAAAAACGCTCAAATAAGGATTTGCTGGAATGGGGGACCCTAGAATCAGACTTGTTATAAGCAGATTCCCAAATCATTATATGAGAATTGGTCAAATTGGGAATCTGCTTATTACAGATGCTTACACAAATCAAATTCGAGTTCAAAACCCGGCTAGAGGTAACACAACATATGGGAATGGTTTGCGTATTTTCGTCCTTATTGGAAATATCATGAAATCGCATGACTGCAGAAAAAGAACGGGTAGAAGTAGGAAGGCAGAGAAGTAGAAAAGCAGCGAAGCAGGAAAGCAGAAAGCAAAAAAACAGGGAAGCAGAAAAGAGAGAAGCAAGAAAAGCAGAGAAGCAGAAACGCAGAGAAGCAGAAAAGCAGGAAAAGCAAAATAACAGAACAGCAGGAAAAGCAAACAAGCAGAGAAGCGGAGAAGCAGGAAAAGCAAAAGAGCAAACAAACAGAAAAGCAGAGAACTAGAAAAGCAGAGAAGCAGGAACAGCAGAAAAGCAGGAATCCAAAGAAGATTTCTAAAACCATATCAAAAAAACATAAAATACACAGCCCTCCATAAGAAAGGGTTGCGACAAAAGCAGAGGCCTAAAATCAAGCCGCAAATGTATGTTTGAAAGGCATTCTGAGAAAATTTTGCCGGAAAAACAGTGAACACCAGTCCCAGGAACCTACAAATGCCTGAGCGCGTGCATTATAGTTGATCTCCACTACACAGACTGTAATAAGCAGAATGGTTTGGAAATCTGCTTATTACAGCTGCTTGAAAGTTGGGACTTCTTTGGGCAACAAATTCAAGAAATAGCCGGGCCACAGCTCAAGCAGCCTTAATCAATCGTAACAGCACAGTATAGAAGCGCTGCCGTTTGTAAGAGTCCAAGACAGTGTCAAAAGCGTTCATTTGTAAAGCAGTCTTAAGGGAGTTTTGGAATAAGAAAGGGTTGCGACAAAAGCACAGGCCCAAAATCAAGCCGCAAATGTATGTTTGAAAGGCATTCTGAGAAAATTTTGCCGGAAAAACAGTGAACACCAGTGAACACCAGTCCCAGGAACCTACAAATGCCTGAGCGCATGCATTATAGTTGATCTCCACTACACCTTAAACTACACTACACTGACTGTCCACTACACCTTAAACTACACTACACTGACTGCAGTAAGCAGATTTGGAAATCTGCATATTGCAGCTGTTTGAAAGTTGGGATGTCCTGGGACAACAAATTCAAGAAATAGCCGGGCCACAGCCCAGAAACTGAATCAGACTAGAATAATGTGTTTAAGCAGCCTCAATCAATCGTCACAGCACAGTATAGAAAGGCTATCCTTTCTTATGTGTCTTGGAGCCCAAGGCAGTGTCAAAAGCGTTGAATCCTAAAGAAGCTTTGAAGGATAATTGCAACAAGAAAGGGTCGCTGCAAACCAAGAGCCGGGGAAATGGCATTCTTCGGTTTATTGCTGTAGGTTTGTACGCGTATACACAGCCGGAAGTTCTGACTGAAAACAACTAAACTATACCGAAACAATTGAAGATGTGACCCAGTGTCTGGAGACACCTGTACTGTAATAAGCAGATTTTCCTTTTCCGCGTTTTTAGGGTAACAAGCAGATACTAGTAGCCTACCGGCAAGAGAGGCAGTGGAGCAATTTGCTTGTCTGCTGGCAAGGGAGGATTTTTGCTTATTACCCGTCCGCTACTATATATTATATACATTACATGCATAAATGACGACTTTGACAAGGAAACTGTGAATTGAGTATCCCCCCTACGTAGATTTGGGTGGAGAAAGGGGTGGAGAAACGCGAATCTTCATAGATTTGGGCCCTCGGAATTCGATTCAACTGTCGGCAGGGCACGTAATGCTCTCTCGGGTCTCTGGGCACAATTCTTGACATGTCACCGGAAGTAAAGGCAGGCTGGCACTGATCGATGGGCAACCCGGGGCAAGCAGGGGCAACCCACTATCATAATCTATCATATCTATCATGCACCGTTTGTGTCCAGCATACCAAAGCCATCCATCCTCTACAGGCTTGCGAGCACAGCAGGTCTTTTCAAGAGCTGCAAATGGGGTTCGGGTTCCAGAACAAGTACGAGGACAAAGTGCACGAATGATTTGTTGTGCAACTATCCACTTGTCAATGAATCCAAACAGACATTAAGGTATGACTGATTTTATACAATCACCCACCGATCCACACCTGCCTACATTAGAATTCATTGGTTTGAGATCCGGAACGCTTCGAAGACTTTGTCAAACCGATGCTTCCATGATCTCCGATGTAGCGCGTGTCGTTTCGCATCAGGAGATGCTTCGGATGGGTTCCGAGCACTTGATGAACACTTGGCTTCGATTGGGACTCCGAGCGGACACATTCTGCGCTTTAGCAGCGCTGGTTCGATGCCTCCCATATCTGTTAAATCCAATGGGATGCATTCGAATGGATCTTTGTTTATCTGGACTTTTTGGATAACTGGATCACACATTATTCACCCCGCTTCGCGTGGGGTGGCCGCCCACACCGCAGGTTTATTTCGGTCCGTGAGAGGGGCTAAGGGTGGTTTTCCCCCGTGGGGGCTCCCCAAGCTAAGAATTTTCACTTTCCCC
>Ga0126342_10015362_pt1 | contig 13426 bp, 13 predicted proteins | sample Cyp1metagenome_FD_92528 | JGI IMG/M metagenome (GOLD analysis project Ga0126342, IMG submission 92528) | Coral microbial communities from Lord Howe Island, Old Settlement Bay, Australia - Cyphastrea 1 metagenome | ecosystem: Host-associated > Invertebrates > Cnidaria > Coral ...
AGTAGTAGTAGTAGTAGTAGTAGTAGTAGTAGTAGTAGTAGTAGTAGTAGTAGTCCGAAACAAGAGTCAAAAGTATTATTCCCTGGCGCGCTCCCCCTTGCGTCTGCCGGGGTCGGCGGATATGATTCAAAACAGTATGATATATGATATATAACAAAATATAGTGTAATATCAAAAATGTAAAGTATAACAACGTATAATATATAGAATGTAATTTGATTGGATATAATCTAATAAAGTAAAACTTGGGATAGTATAGTATAACAAAAAACAGTATACTACAACAAAATACAAGTATAACAACCATCATACCAGGAAAATATCACATAATATAGCATGAAATAGAATATATCAAAGCTAACATACAATACAAAAATAGTATAACACAACAGAATATAATGTAATATCATATATAGAAAAAAATAAGACATTATACAGTATAATGTGGCAACAATAGTCAATGATATAATTAAGAATCAAAATGCCATTACAATATAATAGAATAGACTATAGTATAACATAGTAAAATATAGTTTAATGTAATGTAATGTAATAAAATTTAAGAAACATGGTTAATATATTTAATACAAAATGCATGCACACCATCCTGTCAACCGGATCTCATGTCAACCACATCATCATGTCAACCACCCATCATCAAGTAGTTGGGAAGTGTAACAGTTCAGAAGCGTGTGAACCCACGGGTGAAAAAAACAACCCTCGAGCCCGAAACCTTGTGTTTTTTGGGGTGATGTGGCTCCTGGAGTCGCCGAAGCAGGGTCTCTGTTTCCGTGGGTGCGGGAAGTTGTCAACAAAAAGTGCACATGACTGAGCGAGAGCTCTATTTCAATGTCAAAATGTTCAAAAAGCTGGCAGCCGCGGAGTGCTTTTGGAAGATGAGGTCAGCAAAATGTGCACGAGACTGTAGCAAGAGCTCCATTGCACAAAAAGTTGTAACATTATGAGGCGTTCGGAGTAGCGCAGATGGTCGATGCGTCGCTCCTGCTATGCGGGTTCGCTACCGGTGTGACACAACGCATTGTCTCAACAAGGAGCCAGCTCACTCATCCATCCATCCTGTCGTCCATCCATCTATCCATCCATCCATTCATTCGTTCCTTCATTCCTTCCTTCGTTCATTCGTTCGTTCGTTCGTTCGTTCTTTCGTTCGTTCGTTCAGTCGTTTATGCAGTCGTTCAGTCGTTTATAGTCGCTCACTTGTTCATTCCTTCATTCCTCCGAACGTCCCTTCATTCGTTCAGTCGTTCATTCGCTCATTCGTTCATTCGCTCATTGGCTCATTTGCTCATTTGCTTATTCGTTCATTCCTTCAATCGTTCAGTCGTTCATTCGCTCATTCGCTCATTCGTTCATTCGGTCATTCCTTGATTCGTTCATTCGGTCATTACTTGACTCGTTCGTGTGTTCATGCGTTCATTCGTTCATGCGTTCATTCATTCATTCGTTACTATTGATTCGGTCACTCATTCATTCATTCATTCATTCCATTCCATTTCATTTCATTTCATTTCATTTTCATTTCATTTCATTTTCATTTCATTTTCATTTCATTTTCATTTCATTTTCATTTCATTTCATTTCATTTTCATTTCATTTCATTTCATTTCATTTCATTTCATTTCATCATTTCATTCATTTATTTCATTTTAATTCATTTCATTTCATTTCATTTCATTTCATTTCATTTCCTTCATTCATTCATTCATTCATGCATTCATGCATGCATTCATGCATGCATTCATGCATTCATGCATTCATGCATTCATGCATGCATTCATGCATGCATTCATGCATGCATTCATGCATTCATTCAGTCATTCAGTCATTCAGTCATTCATTCATTCATTCATTCATTCATCCATTCATTCATTCATTCATTCATTCATTCATTTAATGATCCAGTGTCTTTTTTTGTTCATCGATTCATTGGTTCACGTTTCCCTTGTCACCTTGATTCATCGACTCACTAAGTCACTCATTCATTGATTCATTGGTTCATTCGGTTTGTTGTGCATGGTTTATTTGATGCCCTCTCATTCGCATCTTAGCCACCATCCCATTTTGCCCATTCTTTGATGCACCTCGGAACTTCAACACTTCATTGCTTCTCCATCGCGAAAAATTTCCTATAGGCCATTGATTTCTTATAACTTTGCGAAGCTTCCGGCCGAGCATGGTCTGGGCATTATCTGATATAATACAATAAAATATAGTACAATCAAATATACAATATATATATACACATGTAAAATTTAATTCAACATCATAAAGGCATAATGTACTTCAGTACCGTAAAAGACAATATGATTTGATATAGTTTAGTACAGTCTGTTAAAAAATACGCAAGCATAATGTAATATAAAGTTCAATTACGTAGTAAAATGTGCACAATGTAATATAATGTAATACAATGATGTAATAAAATGTAATGAAATGTAATGAAATGTAAAATAATGTTCGCCAGTGTAAAACAATGTACAATGTAATTAGATGTAATATCATGAATATGATACAAAATAATATTATAATTTAATATAATAGAATATGTTTTAAAATAGTTTGATATAACACAATATAACACAATATAATGCCATATATTTTTTCAAAAAAAAACATTCTAAAAAGAACTTAATCTGATACTATATCATGATATTTAATACAGTACAATTCAACATTATATTTTTTTAGTACTGTAAAATGTAAAATAGATTTATCTAAATTAACACAATATAATAATAGAGTACAGTATCATGTAATATCATATAATGTAATATAATATAATATAATTTGATAAAGTATAATATAATGTAATGTAATGTAATATAATGTAAACAATGTAGCGTAATGTAATGTAGCGTAATGCACTATAATATATGCAAATGTAAGTCGAAGTGCTGCAGAAAAACTTGCACTTCACAACAATTCCCATCTGTGCCGTGAATCGACCCATGTATCTTCGTTGGTGCAGGAGATGCGCCTCTGTGGGCAGTCCGAGTTCTCCTGCCGCAAGCCTTGTGGCAAGTTGTTGGACTGCAAGGAGTGGGAGCAGTGGAACAAGTGACAGGGTGATGCCCAGTGCAACGAGTGGACTGATACGTTTGATAAGTGCAACTATTCTTTGATTTGTCAACAGGGGTCAGGTATATTTCCGAGAAAACTGTGGATCAGGAGCCCATGCCTATCCTCGTGAAACAACCACTGTAAATATCTCTAGAGGGTGGACCTCCTTCGACACCAGGCCTCATCAGACTTGAAATAAAATGAAATTTGGAGACTTTGGGTTTGTAATGCTGTAACCAGGACTTCCATGAGATGCGAGACAAGTATGTAGCCCACCACGCAGCAATTTGGCTCTTTAAACTCCTTGTGCCTCAGTGAATCGTATTTTTTGTCATCAACAATGCCATCAGTCCTCTCTCTTGCTGCGATTTTGTGCGCTTCTGTGGCTCTCGCATCGGTGACTTATCCCATCTCAGCTAGCACTCTGCACCGCCGTTTTTTTGAAGAATTTGGCAAGTTGAACGCACAATTTGGCAAAATACGACTTGCTCCTAAGGACAATCCTCAACTCCGTGGTGTTCCCGAGCTACCGAAGTCGTCAGACATGCCTGCGCCGGTGGAACCTGCAGAAGCAGCGGCAGCTACACCGGCTGCCGAAGAGAGCGAAGATGAGGACGAGGAGCATGTCGCGCCGGCGGAAAAGGTAAATGCGACAAAACTGCAGGAGAAGAGGGAGCAAGAGGAAGGAGGCACTTGCTGCTTCAGCGGGGAGAGCAAGAGAGATACTTGCGGCACATGCTATCCTATGTCCATCGCTTCCTACCTGAGCAAATGCTCCAAGAAGAATCAGTGCAACTTGGATCTAGCTGAACATGAGTGCAGCGTTGTGCAACTTCTTCATGTGAATCTCTCTTAGCCCTTAGAAGGACACAGTCTGGAGTCTGAAGATTCTGAAGCTTTCAATCCCTGTCTGAGAACTCAGGTGGTCATTGCGGAGGCGTCTGGTGCGCTTCCAAGTGTGTCCTGCGCTTAGTCACTGAGGTGATTCATTTGTCAAATCACAAGGGTCAGGCTGCATCTGTTTTCATTAGGTTATTGGAGCGGCGGATCCCTCCAACAAGTGCCGCACGGCCTACCCTACGGGAACTTCCAGCACGGCTCCCAGCCTTAGTCCTGCACCTTCTGTGAGAAAGTGGAGATCCCTTCTCTGAGGCGACCCGCATTGCTCCCAGGGCAAAAATAGCTGCAAGAGCTGCAATGGTGAATCTTGGAGCAGTAGTGGCCGCATCAATTATTGTTGATTCAAAATGCATTTCGTAGTTTGGTCATGTTTGGTTTGGCCTTGATATGACAGACTGAAAGGGATCATGTGATCAACAGCATGCAATTCATGTGTGAGATTTCTCTTAGATGCCAGCTAGTTGTGTGTTGCAAGGAATGGTGCCGTGCAGGGTATGATTCCAACTTCAAGATTGTGGAGGACTGCGGGCTACACAGTTTGGATACACAGTGACAACCAGCAATCCCATGCCCCGCTTCAAGCCTTACGTGTGCAGGGCACTCACGGCCGAGAAGTGCCAAAATATGTGCCACCTGAAGATGAGACCTTGGGCATTTGTTGCTACCGTGGCAAGAAAGATTCCAAGGACATGTGCCTTGGCATTCGCACTGTGGGCCACGTTGGATCACCTTGGTTAAGATGTTGTCAATGAATGTCCACTACTATCAGATCAACATCCATAAACATCCATTCATTTGATATGGTAATAAAGATCAGTGCTTGCGTCCTCCGTGGAACACCTGCATCCACCCACGGGCACCCACCCAAAACCAATCCTCACAAGCACACCAGCCACCACCATCATGGGCGTCGTCGTCGTCGTCGTCATCGTCATCGTCATCGTCATCGTCATCATCATCATCATCATCATCATCATCAGCATCACCTTCATATGTAAATGACCACAAGCTTGCAACTGCATGTCATGTTTTCAATCTCGAGCTCTATGGTGGAAGGGGTCCTTCGTCTGGCCCAGCTTGGCTTTGAGGGGGCTCGCAGAAATTGGTTTGGGTGGGGCTGCCCCGCCCAGTGCTTTCAACCTGGGATCTCTCACTTGCTGCTTGCCTTCCTTGCAGGTGCTACCTATGGAATTCTTCGTGCTGGCTTCACCCTCTGGACCCTCTGGACTTGGGTTTCTCCTTCTGTCCCCCGGGTGCTCCTCTTCACTTTCCGGTGGGGCCCCGTCATATTGCACTTGCTGGTTACTTGTATGAGCATACACAGACAAGACGGAGACACGATTGGGTTGTCTTGTACTGTTGATGGCCTTCGGGTTACCATTGCTGGCCCTCAGGATCAAGCCACCGCCCGACCCAGGAAAACCCGCGAGGCAGGCCTTCAACCATCATCTTCGCATGGCATCACCAGAATCCTCCTTTGACCTGGTCTCTGAAGCCCCTGCACCTGAACCAGTGGCTGAGTCGCATGCAAGCATTGCTGCTCTTTTGCTCCTGGCCCTCGTTTTCACTTGTCCCAAGCTTCCAAGTTGTCCGGATCTTCAGTGTCTGGAGAGGACTGCATTCGAACAGCCAGTGGGCTAAGGCAGTCAGAGACGGGCACATTACCACTGAAAACAGGAGCCAGCAGTTGGATCTACGCCCCAGGGTGTATGCCATTGTCAGGGCCGAGAACATCAGTGGTTCAGCCTTGTGCAAGTCTGCAACACCTATTGGAGCATCATTGAAGACCTGGCTGCATCATCTTCTATCAGTCATTCCTTCCCGCCACAAATTGAGGCCCAGGTGTACTTTGCAGCGGCAGGTGTCGAGACCTTCGACACACCTACCGAAGAGATTCAGCCCTATTTGCTGGCCTGGCCCTTGGATCCTCGAAGCCCAGAAATTGCAGAGTGCCCAGTGTTAGCTCTGCTGCGTCGGCCTGGCGGGATCCTGCTGGCTTTGCCGACCGGTTTCTGCCTGCACATCTTCTAGAAAGAGGCAATGCTGGCGGGATGGACGCAGTTTTTGGTCCTTCACAGGATTTCCAGGTCCCGGCAATGATTTCGGGCTCTGGAGTTCTCTCCCAGACCGGGGAGAAGCTTTCAGTCCTAGTTGTCGACTGCCCGGAGGAGGTTGCAAATCACTTGAGAGAGTTCCAGGAAGGGGAGGAGATTGTGTACTCCTACGACGAAGATGCGCCATTCTCTTTTCCCTCTATAGATGCTCTTCTACCTTTGGTGCGTGCCTGGGCAGTGGCCACTTCAGATCAGCTTGCAGCTTTCTACACACGTCTACACACCAGAGGAAGAGGTCGACCCAGGATCATTGACACCAGAACCTGCAACGCCTCCTGTCCAAAGAAGGCGTCACACAAAGGCTATTCCTACCGGAGATGGACAAAAGCCCAAGCGCGTCACGACAGCAAGCCTGTCAACCCAATTGCAGCAGGTGATGGAGGCGCTGCCTCAGTTGACTCTACAAATGCAGGCCCTGGGCGACAAACAGATGATCTTCGAGGATCAGCTTCCTACTTTGGGAAAGTCTGCATCAGTAGCGGTGGCTCAACCACTTGGTCAGGCTTTGGACTTGCCTCGCCACCCTATGTCGGGGCTAGCCAAAGCAGTGCCCCGCCCATTTAGAACGGTTTCATTTCCGACGGTTTCCGTGGAGTTGCACGCCCTGCGGAGGTGGAGGCTTTGGAGGCCGAGAGGCTGGACCAACCTGCAGGATCTACCCAGATCGCAGGAGATGCACTGGCCCAGGCTGTGTTGGCCCAGTCCCAGGCTTTGACAAGTCTTGTTTCGCAGATTGGTTGAGTCCCAAGGAGATCCTATGGGAGTTCGCAACTGCTGGAGGAGCAGGTGCCAGAGGGGCAACTGGTCAGGCCAAATTGCTAGCCGAGCTAGCATCTCAAAAGGGGCTGTTCTTCAAGGCAGTGACTCAGAGCATGGCCCGCAGGATGGCACCAACATTGCCGTCAGACTTGACTTCTCATCAACAGGGGATTTCAGGTGTCCGCTACTTGGAAAGGTTTGGCGGTTCTGGCCGGCAGAGAGAACTGGGGCAGTTGCAGTGCCAGGTCATGACCTGTCTGGACTTCATGATGGCAGATCAGATCGAGGCCGCGAAAGACACCCTGGCTCTTCTTGCAGTCATCATCGAACAAGCCTGCGTAGACGGAGGCCGCATGGATTTAGCAAATTTGCTTTGTCTGCCGGAAGATACACCGGCAACGATATTTGTCAACCGGCAAATGACCATCGCGACCTCGCGCCTTTGCCCCACTCGCCGATCAGCGTTGGGTCACGCTGGCCCTGGCGTTTCTGAAGGAGCTCGAAGTGATCCAGAGCAAGAGGCAAGAGCTAGTGGGTCATTCATCAGTTTCAGACAGTTCGTCAGAAGCAGCCACCACAAAGCCCAAGGCCAAAGCAAAGCAGGGTGGGAAGAAAAAGGGGGGCGGGAAGGGCCAGTTTTTAGCGGAAGAGGTGGAGGCCTAGAGGGCGGAGGCCAAGCTTCTCAAGGGACAGGAGTTAAGCCTTTTGAAGCCACTACTACTTTTGATGTGTGGGCCATTTGTATACCGCGCCTGTTCCTGAAGTGCCGCACGTCTTTGGCTGGCACTTGAAACGTTCTTTCACTGCATGCTGGTGCCGAACATCTTCAGCACCTACCACATTGTTTCTTCTGCCTGCGCCTCATCCTGGATGTTTTCGTGGCAGTGGCCCTGGGTTGCCCAAGAGGAATTTTGCTGCGGTTGACAGGAAGAGTCTCTTGCACTGCATTGTCTACATCTTGAACTACATGTACTTGGTTAGGCACCTCGTGTGAAGAACTCGGGAGGCGACCAAACACCATGCAGGCCAAATGTTTCCAACGCCTGAGGTCGCTCACAATGTGTGTGGAGCAAACCAGGAAGCCTTCAAGCTGATCCCGGGACGCTCCGGCCCTGAATTTGCAGCCGCTCCAGTGCAGCTTGAGCAGCATGAGGAGCTGAGACAAAGCTATGCTCAGCCCAAGCCTGTCCATTTTGACCCTGATCCTCATCTCCTTGACATTGACAGGCGCCCTGAGCTCAACCCCTACAAGAACCTTTGTGTCGAGCGCCTCAAGTTGGTAGGCCCTGGAAAGTGGCCCATGGAACAATACCTTTCAGGCCCTCTGTGGTTGCTTTTTCAAGAGCCGCGCTTTCGTTTTTTCAAGAGGAAGAGATTGACACTATGCTGGTGCCCAACTCTGCGAAGGAGGACAGGGCTGAGAATTTGAGACTGGCAAGACTATGGGACTCAAGGGGCCTTTTGCAATTGGCACCCCAAACCTCTGGATGAAGGGCATTTTTGCCGGGTGTTCAACGCGCACAAGAATGAGCTCCATGAGAGGCAGATTGGTGACAGGCGCTTGCCACATGCAAAGGAGAGATCTGTTGATGGGCCCTCGAGACGTCTGCCCCGTGGCGTGCTTACATTGAGCAGCTGTATGGCAGCGTCGCAGACCGTTGTGATTTTTATCACTGGGCGGCGGTCACCTATGAACGGGCATGCTCCAACATGCTGCCTGTTCACTACAAATTTGAAGAGCTGCAAGGCCTTGAGGCTACCAGCAAAGCCATTGAGTTGCACCTTGGTAAGAAGAGCCGCAAGGCATCCAGGGCTCATGTGGGTGATGGATTTGGACTACCGGCTGCTGGACTTGTGGCCTCCCACAGCCCTGAAGCTGGTTGCTATGCCTGTTTTGGATCACTTTCCAAGGTGACCATTTGGGGGTTGAGTTTGCTCTACAGGCCCATGAAGATCTCCTGGAACGACATGGACTTCTAGTTCCAGAACAGTGCATCAAAGGTCATGCCCTGTTCCAACAGCCACCAGATCAGATGGGAAGGTCCCATCATTGATGACTACTTTGTCATCAGCACAGCCCACTGGAACAATGCCTTTGAACTCCTTTGCTGGACAGGCGCTTGCTCGAGCCAGACGCATTTATGACCAATGTGGCATCCTTGGATCACCAGAGAAGGATGTCGAAGCACAGAATGTTCAAGGCAGCCGGTGCAGAGGTTGATTCATCTGACTACGCTGTCAAGCGAGGCATCACCACCGTTGGAGCTATATATTGGCAAAGCGGGTTGACCTGTCGACTTTGACTTTCAGGGCCGCCTGCCTTCCTGTGATTTCAGGAAAGCTCTTGTCAAGAATGGCACGGAATTTCTGTACTCCTCTACAGGAGGTGCTTAGCTGCTGTCGTTGATGTCATGTTTCATGAGGCTGCATTTGCGGAGGTATCTGGCGAGACCACAGCTACGCCACTCGCCAGAACCACGGCCACTGAACTCTGCATGCTTGCTGCTCTGGTCCCTGTCATGGTATCAAACATTGCAGTGAAGTACAACCGGAAGATCTACGCCTCTGATGCTTCTCTGGGTCTTGGTGCGGTTGTGCCCTCAGAGACCTCTGAAAAAGTGGCAAGAGCACTTTGGCGTGGCAGTGACAAGAGAGGGTGTTACACTCAACTTTGACGGCCCAGCATTGTCCCTTTTGGCTGCAGCAGGGGATGAGGTGCATGAGAGCCTCTGCTGCTCAGATGGGCCTGCTGACCTACTGATGCTCCATCAAGGGGGCCTTTGCTATACTTTGATTTTGTTGAGTTCTATGGTGGCCCTGGAAGGGTCTCAAGATGTATGTTTGATTTAGGGCATTCTGTGGTGCCCCTTCTCGATCTGGCAGCATCACGGCAGTGCAACATGGCGGATGCACCGCTCCTTGAATGCCACCACCGATCTTGTGAGGATCGTGCTTTGCTGGGTAATATACATGGGGGATCAAAAAAAACCTTCTGCCACCAAGTCGCGGGCTGTGGTTGGATTGAGATGTGCAGGGGCAAGCGCGCCACTAATGTGGACCAGCCACAGCCACCTGAAGCCACTGAACCAAATGGACCTTGTATATCTTGGCCCATTTGGTTTTCCCCGAAATGGGCAGAAGTTTCCTTTCGGAGCCACCTTGTACCACCTTCAGTCCCGCGGCCCATCCAGCGGTCAGATCATACTCAAAGTCTGCGGGGTTTGATATGACATGTGAGAAGCCCTGCGGGAAAGAGCAGCATCGTCTGAGCAAGATGGCATGGTTGAGGGCATGGGCTGCCTTGATAGAGCTTGGATTCCGCGAGAGTGTGGTTGCTTCATGTCAATTTGGCTCACCGCACAAGAGCGAGAACGTGCTGCGCTTCGGGGCGGTGTTTGCCCAATTCCCACAAGGCTTGCCCGCCACAAGGCTCTGGATCAACGGGCGGCTCTTTAGCGGAATTGTCGAACATGGCGGTATCAGACCCATGGGGTGGTGTTGCAAGAGCTGTTATCGGAGAAGCCGCCGGATGCAGAAGAGGGGCCTATACTATGGAAGCAGCTTGTGTCAGCATGGGACCTAGCGTTTGCTTGGTTGGCAGATGAACCTTTTCAGCACCATCCTGCTCTGCCACTGTCCGTTCTTTTGGCGCTGATGGCAACAGCTCCAATGTGGGGCTGGCCTTTGGAGGCATCGGTGCTGGGGCTAGCATGGGCTGGCATTTTGCGGATTGGAGAAGTCCTGATGGCTGACGGAGCAGACTTGGTCCTACCGGAGGACACGGCACCAGGGACTAGCTTCGCGATCTTGAAGATCAAGTACCCAAAAACCAGAGGGCGAGCCGCCCGCCATCAGGCGGCCAGAGTTGACCCACCTGACGTTGTGGCACTCCTGGCAGCTGTTTACGGTGGGTTTGAGAAGCCCCAGAAACTCTGGCCTTACTCGGCGGCGACCCTGCGCAAAAGGATGTCAGCCCTGTTAGTAAGCTGCGCTTGGACTGGATACTGTAAAAAAGGACGACTTGCGGCCCTTTGACCTGGGCTCGTTGCGCCCGGGCGGCGCCACATACATGTTGTTCCTCACAGAAGACAGTGGACTGGTCAGGCGTCGTGGGCGCTGGGTGACAACCAAGGTGATTGAATTATACCTACAGGAGGTGCTTTACACCACGTACACGCAGAAACTGCCCCGGGTGACCAGAGAAAGGATCGAAAGGCTTGCAGGAGCTTTCCCTTTCATCCTCAAGAAGGCCTTAGCTTTCTTGCATGGAGCCATACCGGCTCAAGTATCAACCCTACCAAACAGATGACAGCAAGTGAGCTGGGATAGGAAGGGATGAAGGCAGCAGCACAACGTGTTTGCACAGCAGTGAAAATAGGCAGAAGGGCGCATTGCTTATATATATACATATATAAATATATATATACATATATATATATTGTATATGTAACATGAACATCCACCCATATCCATTCACAATACCATTGCTTATATATATACATATTTCCAGACAAATAGAATCTTAGATACACATAGCTGCATCATTTGATGGGAAGAACCAGTTGTTCCACCTTGCTTCCGGGCTTGGCTGTCAGGTGCGGTGCCTGCATGGACGTGGCCAAAGATTCCACCTGCTCTGTCAAGAGCCGCTGCGCAGGTTGTGGTGGCACCTGGTGCCCTGGACCCAGGTGGATGGGAAGCTGTCACGGCTGTCACGGCTGTCACGGAGTGATTGGCATCCATTTTTCTGGTGAACTTCACCCACATCTAGTTCATTCATATTTATTTTATTTTTCTATCTATCTTATCTTATCTTATTTTATCTTTTCTTATCTTATCCTATCCTGTCCTATCCCTCTCTTTCTGATTGTCTGTCTGTCTATCTATCTACCTATCTATCTATCTATCTGTCTATCTATCTATCTCTCTTTCTATCTATCTATCTATCTATCGATCGATCGATCTATCGATCTATCGATTTATCTGTCTATCGATTTATCTGTCTATCGATTTATCTGTCTATCTGTCTATCTGTCTGTCTGTCTGTCTGTTTATCTATTTATCTATCGATCCCTCTACCTATCTATTTATGTATCCATCTATCGCTCTTTCTCTCTACCTATCTCTCTATCAATCAATCAATCAATCTATCTATCTATCTATCGATCGATCTATCTATCTATCTACCTGTCTATGTATCTATGTATCTATCTATTTATCTATCATCTATCCATCTATGTATATATTTATCTGTCTATTTGTCTATCTATCTGTCTATCTGTCTATCTCTCTATCTATCTAACTATCTGTCTACCTACCTACCTACCTATCAATCTATCTATCTATCTATGTATCTATCTAGCTGTCTATCTAGCTGTCTATCTATCTATCTTTCTTTCTTTCTTTCTTTCTTTCTTTCTTATCTATCTACTCTATCTGACCAATCTAATCTATCTGATCTATCTATCTATCTATCTACCCATCTATCTATCTATCTATCTAATCTATCTAATCTATCTAATCTATCTATCTAATCTATCTAATCTACATATCTAATCTATCTATCTATCTATCTCTCTAATCTATCCGTCTAATCTATCTATCTAATCTATCTATCTACCTATCTATCTATCTATCTTTCTATCTATCTATCTATCTATCTAATCTATCTAATCTATCTAATCTATCTAATCTATCTAATCTATCTGATCTATCTACCTACCTACCTATCTATCTATCTATCTATCGATCTATCTATCTATCTATCTAATCTATCTAATCTACATATCTAATCTATCTATCTATCTATCTCTCTAATCTATCCGTCTAATCTATCTATCTAATCTATCTACCTATCTATCTATCTATCTTTCTATCTATCTATCTACCTATCTATCTATCTATCTATCTATCTATCTAATCTATCTCTCTAATCTATCTCTCTAATCTATCTATCTAATCTATCTATCTAATCTATCTATCTAATCTATCTTTCTAATCTATCTCTCTAATCTATCTATCTAATCTATCTATCTATCTATCCATCCATCTATCTATCTATCTATCTATCTATGACTCTATCTTCCTATCTATCTATCTACCTATCTATCTATCTATCTACCTATCTACCTATCTATCTATCCATCCATCCATCCATCGATCGATCGATCGATCTATCTATCTAATCTATGTATGTATGTATGTATGTTTGTATGTATGTATGTATCTAATCTATATAATCTATCTATCTAATCTATCTATCTAATCTATCTATCTATCTAATCTATCTATCTATCTATCTATCTACCTATCTATCTATCTATCTATCTATCTATCTTATCTATCTTATCTATCTTATCTATCTTATCTATCCTATCTATCTAATCTATCTAATCTACATATCTAATCTATCTAATCTATTTAATCTATCTAATCTATCTATCTAATCTATCTAATCTATCTATCTAATCTATCTAATCTATCTATCTATCTATCTATCTATCTAATCTATCTAATCTATCTAATTTACCTAATCTAATCTAATCTAACCTAATCTAATCTAATCTAACCTA
>Ga0126342_10015363_pt1 | contig 13426 bp, 16 predicted proteins | sample Cyp1metagenome_FD_92528 | JGI IMG/M metagenome (GOLD analysis project Ga0126342, IMG submission 92528) | Coral microbial communities from Lord Howe Island, Old Settlement Bay, Australia - Cyphastrea 1 metagenome | ecosystem: Host-associated > Invertebrates > Cnidaria > Coral ...
AGGTGGTGCCCCATAGTTAGCTAAGTTGGTTTATAACTCCCATAACTATGGTTTATGGCAGATATAACTATAGTTAATGGGGTTTATAAACCAACTTATAACTGGGGGGCACCATCCTGTATAGTTACTGGGGCTTTTGTTAACCAACAACCCCACCATCCATTCCTCTATGGCTCGAGAGGTTTTTCACCCACCATCCCATGCGAAAGCGATGGACGCCCAGGTGCCGTCACAGGGCTCACGCAGGTCCCAGTGCAAGATGGACGTATCCTGCGGGGAAGTCATGGACAGACTTGATATGTTTGACATGATATGACATGTGTACTGTATATTAAAAAGTATATTTGATGTGTATATACCATACATAGATATATTCATATCTATATTGTTTCTTGAAATGCGTATATAAATATGTCCATATAATATATATATATATATATTTATATATGGGTAAATTATAATAATTCACTAACCTGAATAGTTCGGTCATTTGGGGATGATTTCCCTTATTAACTATGATTTCCAGTGAGGGAGAACAGTGAGGTCGTTATAACTTACCCAGGTATATATGTATATATATGTGCGGATATAGATGTAAGATCAATACATTAGAGATAGGTAACGATAACCAACAAACAATTTGGACATCAGCCTCGATCAACGTCGCATGTTGGACGCCAAACATTGGTGGAGGTCAATATGGGGAATGAATGAACAAAGACCACTACAGGATGGGGGCCGCCAGTGATGTGAATGTTGGTTTATAAACACCATGAATACTATAGTTATCTATAGCTAAATCCACCATAAACCATAGAATTCAGCCACTTATATCTCAACTGAACGCTATCTTGGGGGCCCCATCCTGTACCCTCCGGTTTGCTCAAACATGGCTTAAGCTGAAAATCCCAGCCATTTATAGAGAGAGAGATTTTCCAGCAATTTCCTAGTATAAACTTCCAGCTATCATTGGGGGATGTGAGAAGTGTCATGGATCCCATCTGTTGGGGTTAAAAAAGTGAGGATTGCCCTCTGGTAATGACTAACAGTTCGCTATTGAAAATGGCCATTTGTAGTTGATGTTCCCATTAAACATGGTGATTTTCCATAGTTATGTAAACGTCTACCAGAGGATTAACGTACATGGGGATTAAACTATGTTGACCTGGCTGGTTGGTGAAGGTTCAACATTGAATCATTGGGATTTCCATGACGATGGTTAGTCTTCCACCAACCGCGCCAAGTGACCCCACAATCATCTTGGATGATCATCTCTAGATCCAGACATCAAGAAGCTGTTTGGGATGGTTCGATGGATCTCTTGATATCCACTGGCGTCTCTTGCTAAATCCAATCAAAATAGTCTAACCATCCAAAATAGTCTACCTATCCGGACCTATCCCAAAAAAATAGATAAAATCAACTAATTATCCAAAATAGTCTATCCAAAATAGTCTATCCATCCAAAATCATCCAGAACGATTTTGGATAAATCTCCATGTCTCCATCAAAACGCCTGCGAGCCGCTGAAGAGATCCACGTGGCTGGCCCAGCTTACTGCACAGCACCTCCTTTACGGTGTGGAATAACAGGGATATCTTGGGAGATTTCTTAGGCAATATTTATCTGTTCATATTTAATGGGATTCAGGATAGAAAATATGCCAGGATAGAATCATCAAACCCCGATATTTTATGATACTTTATGATAATTTATGGTGATATTTTATTGACAATTATTACTATTCTACTATTCATGAGCCAATGTTCCAGCCTTGGAAACCCTCCAACCTTGGTGGTAAATCCCATACACCTTTTAAGATCGGACCTCAGAGCTTGCGTCAATCTTTTTCACGAGCTGGCTGGTGAAGTGGCCCAGTGAGAACGGCTTGTAAAATTATAGTTCCCAGCAAAAAGTGCAACGTATAAGCCCATGTAATAATCATTGATTTACCCATGAACAAAAATGGTGATTTACCCAGCTATAAAATGGTGATTGTCCCTAGTTTTTTGTATGTTTAATCCATATACCCTCTGGTAAACTAACATAGCTTTGGAAAATCAACATTTTTAATGGGAAAACTCAGTATAAATGGCCATCTTCAATAGCTATGTTAGTTTACCAGATGGTAATCCCCCAAGAAATCATCGATCGCAGGGGTTTTTTTCGGGCCGCCTGCGATGGCCACGAAGGACTTGCAGCTGCACCCCAGCTGAGGTATCCTGGCGCGCCAGCCAGCGCGCTGCCACGCCAAGTGGGCCGTCAGATGTCCGACGTTGGACGAATCAGACGCTGGGCAGAGATTGGGCAGATTTCCAACATTTATAGTACAGAAATGTACAGAACATTAATGATGTACATTATATTATAGTGCATGATCAGATTAAGGTTCTGCCAAGGGCATTTTGATGCATTTAAGACCAGATGAACTTAAAAAAATAAATTACATGCCGCATGTGATCATGTCATAGATGATACAGCATGTTGCAGCGAGTTGCTGCATTTTTTCATTGTAGCATATTGTTGCCCCCAGACTGATCGTTGTTCAGATGCGTGTCGACAAGAATGGCTGAAAAGAGACGGGAACACGCTCCATGCAGCGTTTATTGACCAATATTTTACCCTGAAAAGGGCCCCAACAGGGAGAGCCACACCGTCACGTGGGACATCTGGACAGCAACGGGACAAAGAGGGAAACCATGTAATGTCAACCCCGGATTAATAAACCATGGTTTATTAATTAGGGGGGCATTCCCCCAATAGTCATGATTTGATACTTCAATGGTACCTTTCCAATGAAACAGCTTAGGGGTTTATTAATCCAGGGTTGACATTAACTGATTGTAGCATGATATGTTCCCTGTTTTGTCATCCAAGAGGTTCAGAACGGAAAAGTCCCATCCACCTTAGTTGGGAGACTAGCCGGGCTATAGTGGGCCTGGACCTTACTTGCCAGTGGCAAAAGATTTCATAGCATGATAAACATGGTGTGCCACACTGAAGGAGCACCCGGTGCGCCGTAAAAAACGCACATCCAAAAGGCGTCAAGATCTTGGCCCTTTCATAGATAATGTTACTCCGGAAACGATTATCCTAGCATATCCTAGGAATCCTAGCTGTTTGATTTGGAGCATCCTGACAAAAAACGTTCATCTGCTATTCAACTGGACCCCTGCAATTTGACGAATCATGACTTCTTCAAATCCAGAGACACTGGTCCACCAGGTGCGGGTGATGAGACTATGACCCACTTGGAGCATCACCCCATGCGGTAAATGATTAGCTTTTTGCGGGTAAAACAAAGCCATTTGCACCATCCCCCAGTCATCACCATTTTTATAGATGGTATGTTTACCATTCCCAGATGGGTGCTTTATTATTGTCTTACCCACATTAAGTGGGATTATAATCCGCTTATCAATGGGATAACTTAGGGGACTTGGGCCCCGTGAATACAGCCGCCCGTGAGCAGGACGCGCATGGCAAATACCTTCATTTGGGATATCTCAATGGGGCACCCACAGACAAAACAATTGCACATTTTTCCCATGTTTTTTCCGCACAAACAAAGTCATATCTGCATATGAGTGTTCAATTGCCGATCACTTTCCACCAGAAATAAACCCCTCAAAAGCGATAAATCATCAAAAATGTCAATGGATTGGTTTAAGGGTAGATTTTCCCATTAAATATGGGATTTTCACATATATTTTTTCCCTTAAACCAATCCATTGAAAATGTGTATTTTATCTTAGTCATGGCTGTTTCGAAAGAATTTGGTGAATCCAGGATTCGAAACCTTCCAGTTGGGGAAAGTCCGAATATTTGAAAGGAATCGTGGATTGGGCTGCGTGCATATGATGACACATAATATTGTATTATATATATATATGTATTGTATACTGTATACATATGTCTGTGTACATCTAAAATCATATACTGTATACGTATACATATTATGTATTATATTTTAGGGGGTCCACCCTAATGTTTAATCAACACCCTTGCCCCCCCATGGCACCCAAATCTGGACGTCGCCATTGGCAAGGCCCAGGGCCAGATGGTTGCAACACCTGTCGCAGCGAAAAATGTTTGGAGTTCACATCGAATTTCACAAAACATGATGGGAACTAGAGAAATGAAACCAACCCAAATTGGATATCAAATTGTACATCTACTAATGTGGTTTATTTTAATTTGGAATCAGATTGTGCAAACCCATCCTTGTATCATCTCCATTAGACCAACAAAGAAAAGCAAAAAATATCAAATGGCCCCATCCAATGAACCCCCAAACTCACCCAGTTGTTCACTTAAATATGTGGCAAGAGTCACATTTGGGGCACGATATTCAAACAGAATGACGAACAAAGTTTTTTTTACACGTGGGGTATCCACTAATCAACATCCAACATTGTTCTATTCAACAAGAATCAGACATACCGCTTCGAAATTTAATATAGCTATAGACAATGGCCTCCAGTTTCATTATAGATGTGTTATCTTCTATACATGGTGACTTTCATAAGAAACTGCTAAATCACCTGAGGTTGAATCCCAATGTTTAATCACAAATCCCCATGTTTGAATGTTGTCCCATGAAATACCCATTCATATGTCATGAAACCACTATTTACATCTATTTACAAGGGTTAAATAGCCAGAAATCACTATATGTTTTGTTGGTCATTTTATATGTCAAAATCACTATTCCTATTGGCCAAACACCTTTTTTTGCTGTCTTTATTGCTTAAATCCCATGGAAAACCACGATGGAGCCATTGCTAAAATGTAGCCAAAAATGACCCCTTAGAAAAGCCGCGCCCAGGCACCGACGAGGCCAGCGGAGGGAACACACCTGGAGCTCACAAGGCTATGTATTAAATATGTATATAGTATATATAATTTACATATATATTATATATACATACATACATATATATATATATAACATATATATATATAACATATATATATATATAACATATATATATATATAACATATATATATATATATATAACATATATATATAACATATATATATATATATAACATATATATATATAACATATATATATATAACATATATATAACATATATATATATATATAACATATATATATAACATATATTATATATATGTATATATATATATATTATACATATGTATATATATATATAATATACATATGTGCATATCGAAGTATAAATAAATATACATATATATATATAATGGATACCTATGATCGTCCAGTTTTTTGTATGCTTGTGTATATGTGGAAAAATGTGCACCTACGACAAGTCGGAGACAAACATACGGAGATCTTCACCAACCATTTCATGGGGATGTAATTCATACTCACCAACCATATTATATGAATATGATATGATTGGATCTGTATATCTTAATAATACATACTGCTGGTTGGTGGTTTCAACCCCTCTGAAAAATATGAAAATCAGTTGGGGCTAATATTATCAACATATGGAAAAATAAAAAATGCTCCAAACCACCAACCAGTATATATAACCATCTATATGATATTGTATGAGGTTTCTCCTGAACTGGCCAACCTGCAAGTATTTTTCATTTCATCTCATCTGTACCAAGAAATCCACCGACCGACCCAACTAAGGTTTGTCTAAATCTGCGGGATAATGCCATTTAAGGCCACATTCGAATGAGTCAATTTGAATACCCTCTGGTGAACTAACATAGCAATGGAAAATCCCCATTTTTAATGGGAAAATCCACTATTTCTATGGCCATTTTCAATTGCTATGTTAGTTCACCAGAGGGTAAATCATGAACAAACATTAGATGTGGGGGCTACTGTCAGCTCCCCCTTGCCTACTGTTCGCATCACCAGCAGAATTCACAGAATTCCACTGAACATGTTCCTCCTCAACTTGCTTCATCAGCCATGTAAGATGGACTCCTTCATTGAAGCTGGTGGCCCACTAATAATTCCCTTAATCATTAAATCCCAACAACCTCAGCTGTTGGGAATTGAAGAGACACATTTTTTGAAACCAAGGAGTTACATTGACAATATCATACTATATCCCAGTGATATGGCTCATAAACTACTTCGATATATATATATATAATATACATTTATATACCATAAACCTCAGCCTAAGCAGCTATACTTACCAACTTAGCCAAGAAAAATATGGTAAATCCCAGTTAAATTCCATTGACTCATCAGTTTTTTTCCATAAAATACACCACCTTGCATGGGCTAGTTGGGGTACAGTTGGGGCCATTCATGGGTATAACTATGTATAACTTATAACTATGATCATAAGCTCCATAAGTTGGGATATCACCGATACCACCCCTACAACTATGGTTACAATGTAACATTCACCGACATCTCTCAATGGAACAGCACCCCCACATCTCTCCCCGATCTATGTCCCCCGGGCCGAGGTGTCGAGTTCGCAGAGCCGGGAAGCGCGACCTAGCGGCAGGCGGCAGGCGGCAGAGCCAACGATGTAGAGATTTTGTGGGTATGGTATGGTCCATACAGGATGGGGCACAAAATCTCTAAGTTGCCTTATTTCAGTGGCTGAATTCTATAGTTTATGGTAGATATAACGAACTAGTATTCATGGGGCTTATGAAATCTCACTAAAAATCTCACCATAGGGTTTCTTAGTGACATCAAAATTACCTCTATGGTTCATTTTTCAAGAATTTTGATTTCACTAAGAAAAAATCGACGTTAGCCATAATTTGGAAACGAATCTCAACTAAGTTGATCAACTTAACTTTGTTAATAATCCCATCCTTAATGACATGAACATTGCAGTATGGGAAATCCCCTATCAAAAATGAAACTGGATGTTTTTTCGATGGGAAAATGTTCATAAATGGCGATAGCCATGGCGCCATGTTTATCTTATGTCAAAGCTGGGTGTCTTGAAAGGGGGGATTGTTAAAAAAAATGTCTTCCCCTACCCTCTGGTAAACACACAAAAAGCTATTGAAATGGCCATTGAAATAGTGGATTTTCCCACTAAAAATGGTGATTTTCCATAGCTATGTTAGTTTACCAGAGGGTAATCCTAAATACGACCCAAACAAAACCCTGGTGGAATGTTTTCTATTCGATCCGTGCATGAATCCAGGTCAACTAACAAACAAGTGGTGTCAATCAGTAAGAATGGATATATTATTGTTGAGTCAACACAAATGGGTATATCTGTATAAGTAAAAAAAGAAGGATCCTTCAAAAACGTCCCCTCTGGCTATTCAACATAGCTGTGGCAAATTGCCCATTTCTGGATGATTTATGCTCATTTAACATTTACCTATAGTCAAAATACATCATGGACATGAATTTGAAATGATGATGATGGTGATGATGCCCTCTGGTAATTTGTTACATAATGTTACATAGCTATACAGTTTGCTATTGAACATGGCCCAGTCGAAATAGTGAGTTTTCCCATGAATAGCATGGTGATTTTCCATAGTGTTTTCCATACAGTTTTCCATAGTTTTTCCATAGTTGATACATTTCCATAGTTTTCCATAGTTTTCCATGAATAGCATGGCTATACATAGCTGATTTCCCATGAAAAATGGTGATTTTCCCATGAATAGCATGGTGATTTTGCTGATTTTCCATCGTTTTTTTCTACGTTCACCAGAGGCTGTTCCATGACCCGCGTGGCGTGCTGGACCTGTCGAGGCGTTCCAGAGATCCACATCGCGACCCAGGCCTTGGAGACTGGGAGACTGGCAAGGAGGACATGGATTCTCCCATTCAAACAGATGGCCATTTGCTATGGGAAAATCACCATTTTTCATGGGAAAACTCACTATTTTTCATGGGAAAATCAGCAAAATCACCAGTTTTAATGGGAAAACTCACTGAATTATGGTTAGTATATATGGTTATAAATGGTTGGTGGTGTTTTTTGAAAAACCATCTTAAAAATGATCGAGTTCGTCAATGGGAAGGATGACATCCCATATATGAATTGGAAAATAAAACATGTTTGAAACCACCAACCAGATAAACTTACTGGTGCTAAAGGTAGGGAATGGATGAGTTGCTGGGGGTTGCTGGGATTATTAGTAATAGTTAGCCAGTGGATCATTCCCGAAAATTCCCTACGTTTAGCACCAGTAAGTAAATGGATCAAAATAGCGTTCGGTTGCCTTATTTCAGTGGCTGAATTAACTATGGATTTTGGTAGATATAACGAACTAGTCATATAATGGGAGTTAATTCATGGTTTGTAAAGCAACAAACAGAGCTGGGCACCATCCTGTAGAAAAAGTAAGTCACCCAAGTGAATTGTCCCATTTATACCCTACAGTAAATTAACAGGTTGACCCTGGCAGTTGTCGGGGTTGGAAGACTAGTTTCCATTAAAAATTTGTTATTTTCAGGGTCCAACTGTTAATTTACCAGAGGGTAAATGGATTAAAACCCCAGCTACTAACCACTTGCTATTCGTAAGATATTCCGCTAGATCCTGCAAGTCCCAACGTTGGCAGCGCTATCATGTGCTTGCAAAACTCTGATTGTAGCTCCTTGGCTCCCCATGAAAAAAAGGGAACATGGATACCCATAGCTCCTTAGTTGGCTCCCTGCTATCCACTTGATTTTTCGATTTTTATCAGAATATCAGAGAGAGACCAAAAAATGCCACTTCTTATTGAAAATTCAGAACATAATCCTCCAAAGCCATTTTGGGACCGCGAGTTAGTTGTTTTTTCACCTGGAAATTGAAACATTGTAACCCGAAATGTGGTCCAGGTATACTGCGGGAAGTTGATAGACATTCCAGCTGGACGATGGTCTTGAACACTGCTCGATCCTGCGATCTTCCAAATCCTGTGTTGAAGAGGTACCGGTATGGCAACACCCAAAAAAAAAAGTAAAATCCCAAAATACTGTTCAGCAATTTACATCAATTATCATCAATCTGTTTTTTATATCTATTTGGGGGCACCTCCATCAAAGATCCGTAGCTTTGGGGAGGATCATCCCACAGTGGTTTTTTCGAGTGGCGAGGATCATCCCTACTTACATCTACTCAGAAACCAATTACCAAATGGAATGATCCAAGGATCCAAGTAAAATGAATTCCAACTACCAAATTTTTGTACAATCACTATATCTGATCTGCCTGTCGCCTTACAAAAAAGAGACCCTCCTGAAAAAAATAGGACCCCAAATAAATGAAGTGAGGCGAGGACTAAACCAAGGGCAAGGGACTGCTGGTGGTGGCTACAGCTAGCTACTTGGCAGGGACCTTGGAATTTCACATGTCAGACCCTAAAACCCAGGTCTTTTTAGGAGTTAACTAGGGTTTCATGTGATCTTCGTGTTAACTATAGACCTTTTGCTATTTGTGGACGGCAAGGTCTGCCCTGAAATGCTTAGATTACCATGAAGGTCTAGCATGGGGTCTTGAATGGGATCATGTTACGTAAACCTTTCAATCAAAGGAAGCAGCAAGCCCATTCTTTGGACATTTTAATACATTTTAGGCTTCCATTTCGGGAAGCAATGTTTAGACAATTTGGTGTCCATTTCGCAAACCAATTTTTCGACATTTTTAGGTTTCCATTTCGGGAACCATTTTAGGCTTCCATTCGGGAACATAAACCATGTTAACATGGGCAGCACAGGGTTTGGAATACGCATAATTGGCAGGGTCTACTTTGGGTCTTAAAGTATAAAAGACCTACAGTAGCTACAGGAGTCCTGGAGGCCTACCCATTCCAGACTCTAAGTACTTGAGGGGATTATATAACATATATTTATATATTATAATTATGTGTATATATATATATATATGTATACATCATATATGTGTCATGTTCGTGCCATTGTCATGTTTTTGGGGTACTTTCCAATGATATCTCTCATTGATCCCAAGACAAGGCCAAAGAACGGCCAAAGGTTTTTTGTCCGATTGTTTGAAGAACCATTTCTTTGGCTGTAACAATTCTCAATGATGTATTTTTGTTTGCTAAATTCCTCATTCTATCATTCAACGTCCAGCATCCACTTGCCAACATGTGGATGTATCTGAAAATGGGAGTATACTCCCCCAAAAAAACTGTTGATCTCGGGAAAATGATGACAATCCATGGGGTTTTCCATGGGGTTTTCCCCTATGTTTAAGCCAATTTACCATGGTTTTCCCCTATTTTTCCATGGTTGTTCCATGCTTTGCCATGGTTTTTCCATGGTTTTCCATGTACCACCGGCCCAGCCGGGCTTCACCACCCACAGCCAACTGATCCTCTGAAGACCAATCCAAGAGATTCAGGTAATAGTCGTCCTGCAGGGATCCCCTCGGGATCAGTTAACCCCTTGTGGTTTTTCCAACAGAAACAAAGTGGTGCCCCCGTTCGATAGCTAAGTTGGGGTTCACATAACTCCAATAACTATGGTTTATGGTACGCAAATAACTATAGTTATAGTTACTGGTGTTTATAAACCAACTTATAACTTGGGGGGCACCACCTTGAAGATATGGGGTAAACCCATGGGGTAAACCCATGGCCATGGGGATATCCCAAGCGAGCTTGGGATGGTTTAGTTTATTTCCATGGGAAAATATCCTACTAAAATGATGTTCAGACATCCTCTACTGGTTGGTGGTTGAGTTTCTACCCCGTCTGAAAAAATCATGGAGTTCGTCAAATGGGATGATGAACTTCCCAAAATATGGAAAAATCAAATTCACGTTCCAAACCACCAACCAGTAATGGTGATTCAACAATGTTGTGGTGATTATAGGTGATATAATCAATGTTAATATATAATCAATATATAATGGTTATATTATCAAACTAATGTTGATTGTGATTATATAATGGTGATTCATGATAATTAATGGTATTCATCCTCTGGTAAACTGTCAGGTTGCGAGTCGCAACCTGACAGTTTACCAGAGGAGCTGCGACATAGAAAATGGCCCATAGAAAGTTCGTTGATTTACCCATCAAAAATGGTGGTTTTCCAGAGTTATGTAACAGTTTACCAGAGGGTAAGGGTTGGAAATTTAATCCAATACAATTCAGATCGATACTGACGCCAATCATAGATGGAACCTAAAGTTGCAAGACACAAGTAGAACTATATTTTTCAGCGGTGATTGTTCGGTTTCTATGTTTGGGTTCAGAGGCACAATTCGGCGGTTGTGCAACGACCAACGATTAAGCAATCTCAGCCTAGATCAACATATTGACCCAAAAAATTGACGCTTACCATTCCCCATCCCACCCTTACTTGCAACCCTTATACATCTGCATATATATAATATTATAACCTATGGATACCTATGGAGTCATCGATAATATATCTTGGAGACGTATTGGGGCAAATTCTTCCATACCTCCAACGATTTGATGGGGACGTTGGTGGTCTGGAATCTGGGTCAAAATTCTTCCGAGTTACTCGGGTTCCAGAAGGCAATTGTCGAACGGGTCACATGGAAACAACACCAAGATGTTACCACAATGTAAACCTCACGTGTCGAGGTTGCACATAATGTAACTACTCCAGTGTATACGTAAAAAACCCCACAGGTGCCGTTGCCCTCCTCCCCGGTGGAAAACGGCGCGCCTCCAAACCTGGGGCTGACAGCACCTGACACCATGAATGATCGAAAAGACATTGGGTTGCTGGAACACGTTTCACAGGCAACACGCCTGCTCCAAACTCAGGTAACCTTCAAAATGACGTGTCTCGCCCAGTATTTGGAATGTTTTTACTTGTCATGTTGCAAAGGCAGCAAACCCAAAAAATGATGAAAAATTGTTTCCTTCATCCACAGGCGTCTCTGTCTAGCCTTTTTTGTTGTCTGTACACAAGTGGTACACGTGGTACACATAGTCCCATAAGCGCAGGTTAATAATTTTGTCATTCTTGTTGCTGCTGTACCCATCATGTTTTGATTGTTGGAAAAACAAACACCCCGCCTACAACACAGGCGGGCAATAGCCCAAAACTGCCATCAATTTCGGGTTGCCTCACCTTGTTTTGCAAATCACATCACATCCCTATTTGTTTGGCTAACAAAATCAAGTTTGAATGATTGAATCCTCCGTTTGTGCAAGTCCACTCCCTCATTCGTGCTGCTAAACATCCGCAGGTCGGTTCGTGAACTACCTATTTTTGTTGGAATCCCATCAATGTTGCTGAAACGGGTATGGGTCAAAATCGTGGCACCCTTCTGTTCACAACAACATCGCTGGTAGTTCTGGATGTTCATCCCTTCAAAATTTATGGAAAAACCAAGGGCGTTTGATCCATCCCTAAATCACAGTACTACAAGTAAGGGGATAGAATGATGAAGGGTAGGAAGTCAATGTACCAGATACAAGCAACAGTAGCTATGGAACAGTAACGGATGAGGTTAGGCAATGTCGTAACTGCAGCAGCAGGAGCTTGTTTTGGCACAAGAAGCAGCGCTATGTCTACTCATCATACCAGAACCCCATACAAGGACATCTAAGAGAAATTCAAAAGATTGTCAAAGAAGGACCGTCCAAATAGAGGATCTTCGAAATCTTCATACAAGAACTTGCTATGAGCATCCCAGAAGAACTTTCATACAACCACCAACGCACATCATCTTCAAGAGTCTTAATGCAAGGACCTCGCAAGGAGGATGTCAACAGGATCTTCACAAGATCTTCTCACAAGGACCTGTACAAGATCATGCACTGCAAGGACCTCTTAGAGGATTTCACCAGGATCTCTACAAGATCTTCTCACAATGACTTGTAAAAGACCTTGGCCATCATTGGCCACGATTTTCATGCGAGGACCCCGAAGAGAATTTCACAAGATCGTTATAAAGAGAACTTGCTGCTGCTGGAGAGGATCTTGATACAAGAACCTCCCAAAAGCCTCCCACAAGAGCTTTCATACAAGCACCTCTAATACATGGCATCTGCAAGATCTTCATGCAAGGACCTCTCAGAGAGGACCTGACCAGGATCACCACAAGATCTTCTGCGTAAAGTTAAAGGGCCTGTACAGGGTCATGCAAGCACCTCTTAGAAAGGACTTCACCAGCATCTCCACAATATCTTCCACACAAGGACCTGTGCAAGATCATGCAAGACTTGCAGGATGTCAGCAGGATCTTCACCACGAGATCTTCTCATAAGTCTGCACAAGATCGTGCACGGACCTCTTACAGGATTTCATCAGGATCTACACAACAGCTCTCTCACAAGGACCTCTACAATACCTTGGTCAAGATCTCAAGATCTCCATATATATATATATATATATTATACATACATAATTAATAATTATCGAAGGAAGTTTAGAAGTCAAACTTCCGACAATATGGACAGATGAAAAGCAGAGCAGGGAAGAGGCAGAGAGAAGAGAAAGATTAGAAGAGAGAAGATCAGAAGAGAAAGAGTCA
>Ga0126342_10015364_pt1 | contig 13425 bp, 9 predicted proteins | sample Cyp1metagenome_FD_92528 | JGI IMG/M metagenome (GOLD analysis project Ga0126342, IMG submission 92528) | Coral microbial communities from Lord Howe Island, Old Settlement Bay, Australia - Cyphastrea 1 metagenome | ecosystem: Host-associated > Invertebrates > Cnidaria > Coral ...
CAAGGGCCAATCAACTGACTGGCTCAATTTACCGAGCCCAACTTGGAGTGAAAAAGTGCACTTGCATCTGCCTCTTGGTGGGGACCTCCGGGAAGGGTCTCGGTCATAGTCTGAAACCCGTGGTATGAAATCCCAATGGTTCATGGCGAAGTCCCCTTGGTTGATGGTTAAATCATGCAAAATCCCCATAGGAATCACCATGGAAATCTCCGGCGCCACGGTGCCAAATCGGCCTCATTCTTTCCCCTGCGAGGTTGGGTGGAAGCAATTGCGCCCACATCATGTCCTGCGCAACGGGAGTCCCAGGTGATTTCCGAATCGCCACGAGAAATGGTGGGATTTCATGGTGATTTAATGGTGCCTTGCTGGGATTTAATGGGGATTTAGAACAATTACAAATCAGGGCATATAGTGGGATAGCAAAACATAACAATAGGATTTTAATGGACATATCCACTTGGCTTAACAACCCCCAAATTTTGCATGTGGATATAAAAAACCGCTATATAACCGTTACGTAACATAGCTATGGATTTTATGGCCCATTTAGTTCGATGAAAAAAAACCATGACCTGAATAATGGTGAATTTCCATAGCATTCCATAGCATTCCATAGCTATGGTGATATTTTCCGGAGGGTGGATCAATAGACCCCAAACAGATGCCGAAAGTTGGAAATCTGAAAATGATGCAGAAGAAACACCATCGATGGAAACACATCCTGGAAACACGAAACTTTGGCATCTTTTTGGAGATGACTATTTTGGTGAAAAAAACCTAGCAAAAACTAGTTATCAACCGGGCTTTTGGAGCAATCAAATGGAAGATCATGGAGTAGACCGTCTCATTTCTATATGCATATCCCTGCTCCAGCTCTACCTTCGACGGATGATTTTGGGGTGTACTTGGGCTTGAGCAAAACCTCAGAGGCTCTTGGAGCACTAGGGTATACACGTTAATGCTGTGTGTCTCCATTGTTTTTGATAGAGAGAGAGAGAGACAGAGAGAGAGAGAGAGAGGGAGAGAGAGAGAGAGAGAGAGAAAAATATATATATATATAATATTGCATGTAAGATGTGTCCTCCTTCTCAAATGTTTCGTTTGCGTTTTTCCCCACTCAAATGTTGTCTTCTGGATGCTTGGCATTTTTTGTTGGTAGTATTTCCCACAAACATGTGGAAAACACACTGTTTGCGGATCATTTTCGGGTAGTCACATTCGTCTTCTGCTTGCCTATCTTCATTTGGTCACAGCAAATCCCTGGTTTTCATCACCTTAACTCCCCCTGGTGACTGAATCCCTCCCAGACTTTCAGCTTCATTTGTTCACATGTTTTTGTGGTGACATCTTCATTTCGTCTCGACATCTTACAAATTCAACCAGGGCTTCGTTTGGAATGCCGCGAATCTCAAGGACTTACCCACCAACTATCGAGACGTCACCGACCAAGATGCGCTGGAGATACCCCCAGAAAACAAATCTGGTCAAAGTCAATCCATGAATCATTCCATATGAGGATATATATATATATAGCTATTGAAAATGACCATTTAGTTCGTTGATTTACCCATGAAAAATGGTGATGTTCCATAGATTCCATAGCTATGTTAGTTTACCAGGCCGGGTATCTTATTGAACGGAATATGATGACAGAAGCCATAAGTCATAGCATGGACATTTCTGGAAAACGACACACACACACGCTGAATTTCATGAATCATGGTAATCATGGAAGTATCGAATCAGAAATACATATAGAAATACCATATGACATATACCCTCCAGTAAATTAACATAGACCCTGGCAGTCATCGGGGTTGGAAGATTAGTTTCCACTAAAAATTGGTAATTTTCAGGGTCTATGTTCATTGACCAGAGGGTATATGATGACATCCATGATGAACATCCATGATGAACATCCATGATGCCATATTTTTTCATATGAAAAGATGAATGAACTATGGCAAGATTTGCCCCGAATCGAAACGACAAGCGCTCCTGACCAGAGCTGGGCGACCCCGATTCAGGTGACAATGAATCCTGCCACTGGTATGGCTGGATGTGAATCAACCCCCCAGTGAGATGGTATGACTCATAGAGTCATACAAGTTGATGCCCCCAGTTATAAATGGGTATCCCATTAACTAGTTCGATATATCATGATATATCACCAATAAACCATAGTTATTGAACTTATTGGCACCAACTTAGCTAACGAACTGGGGCACTCTGTAGGTATTTCATCGGCAACTTGACGCATTTTTTCTAGTTTCCGCAACTCTGGGGCATCGGCCGAGAGTAGCCGCTTGGTGATACACGAAGTACCCACAAAAATCCCAAGATGTTCAACCTTGTTGCAATGTTTTGGATCTATTCATGTTGGTGTCTCCTGAGGATATTTAGTATGAGGGTGTGGGATCAATATATGTGTATATCGAGTACATCTGTAATTATCTATACTGTACATAAGTCTGGCTGAATTAAATGAACTTGCCCTCCCAGAATAAAGTGATTTTGGGGTACCGCCCCTCACTATGACATTGGATTGAAAAAGAGTTTTCACATCTCTGAGACGAAAGCTCTTCCCCATGAACTGAGTGTGACAGTTTCATGTCTTCGAGATATGTATGCATATAATTATACATTATATAGTATGATATGTATAATATGTGCATAGTATATATATATATATGTACTAATATATATATATATACATATACATGTACATTTGTTTATGGTGAATGTAAGGGAGTAACTAACCAAAATAGCTTCATTTCACATTAGTCAATTGAGTGATTCATCATAATTCAGTCAAATTGAAGTTAATTATAGTGCGTTTTCCCTAAAATAATGCATACGCATATCTATTTAATAAAGATATATCAGATTTCTCCTGCTTCCTGGATCCAGATACGCCAGTTGTGGCAGAAAAACCCGGCTAAAAAAACCCACAACGCGAGGAAAATGGGAAACTCACCAAGCTTATAATATGGTCAAAGCACGGCAATATATGGGGAATATAATAAATGTGTATATATATATATATAGGTATAGAGATATAGATATAGATATAGATATACATATGAGTATATGGGAATATATTCGGAGTGAAATGGGGTATATAAACTATATCCAACTAAAAATGGAAAATGGTTTAAGGTCATGGCATGCCATGGGCCATGGGCATCCAGACATAATAAAAACCCATGGGGTTTTTCTAAATCCCTATGGATTGATGATTCTCTTGTGACAACTTGGAGAGGCCCACTCCTGTAGGCTTCAAAATGATCGACTGATCGACTCACCTTTTGTCAAAAATGGATTGTGAAATCGCCAAATCGCCAGTTGTGTTTGTGACTCCAACATTGTAACATGCTCCTAAAAAAATTAGTTTGCTCGATCATCCTTGATAGTTTGCGGGAAGGGGACAACCCCTACAAGTTGCTTTGTAGCCCCATCCGGCTATAACAGATCTCCACCGCAAATCCCATTGAGCTTCGTTATCTTCAGCTTCGACTTACCTATGCCTTTGCGGGGATCCTTCCTGTTTCTCTCCCAACATTGGAACGTAGCCTCTCCAAAATTGAACGCATACTGCGGCTCCAGACCTCATCCAGACATAGCCATGGCACAATTTGTGGATGATTTGGGGTACCCCAAATGGATGGTTTATAAATGTTTATAATGGAAAATACAACTTCCATGGATGATTTGGGGGTACCCGGGTACCCCAAATTCTAGAAAACCCCCCATTTACCCATCGAACATGGTGATTTTCCAAAGCTATTTTAGTTTACCAACGGGTAAGGCGTCGTCGGAGCGGTTGGAAGATTTTGTGCCACTTCAACGTCATAGGATCAACGTTGGATCAAACCCCGCCATCTATCAATGATTGTCTGAGTAGGTGATTGAAATGGTTCAAGCAACAGAATGGGAGCAAAAAGTGTGATCCTGCCAGTAGGACTGGTCGAAAATGATGGATTTAAATAGCAAAAATGCTGGTTTTTTGTCACCGGTTCTCCCGATTGGAAATCCAGATGGAAATCCACCTGTCCCCAAAGGAGATGAAAGATATTGACTTTTCAATTTGGATATACACAAAGCCTTATGTGGCCATAAGTTTCTCATAGCTCCTTCAGTAACTCCGGTCAGTTTCAACCAGTACTGGTGAAACACCGTTGGGACCAACGAAAAAATGACTACACTCGGCGTGACCTGATGCACCTGATGGACCTGATGGACCTGATGGACCTGATGGACCTGATGGACCTGATGGACCTGATGGACCGCGACTATGGCTCCACACAGATGTCTGCAAAGATGGGTCCGTAGCGCTTCTTGGACTGTGCAATCAGCCAATCCGCAATCTCCTCACGCGGAATGGGAAGGTGGGCGCGGCCAAGACGCAACAAACCAAGACTAAAAGTGATGAAGAAACATAAAACAAACCAAAGAAGGGGGAACCCGAAGAAAAAATACAGCTAATTAGCTGAAGTAGAAAAAGATCTACCAAGAATAAGTCCAAGAAAATGATGCCCGAAAAGCCATACTGGAAACAGTTTCAAAGCATGGGGCTCCATGTCAAAAATGCGAGAAACAATTCATCAAAATGTTCATAGAAAAAAAGTTGGTTCAGCCAATTCTCAAAACAGCTAGCCCGGTAAAATCGGGTAAAATGGCAGAAATGTGGTTCCAAGAATTCCTTCACCCCCTTTCATCCATCATTTCAGGACATCCCCTCCTGATTCCAGGGTCAAACAAACCCTGAAAACCAGGGGATCCTTGGAAATTCAAGCGCGAATTTCAAAGCGCTCTACTCATGAACCACCCACACAAAAGGGGATCCACGTCATAGGCATTCGTTGTAATTCACTCACCTGACATGTTTGGACATTTTCAGGGAGACTTGCCGTGAACGATCATTTCATATGGTACCTGGTAAACGGTAAACCCAATAACAAGATGGTTTTCTCCCACCTTTTATCAGTTTTCTGCCCAACACCCCAGATACTAGATGTTGTTCTAAGTGATTCTCATTAAAAATTTGGTTGCGAACGCGTTCTACGAACGGATTGTGATCCCTTTCATCCATTTTCAAGATGAAACCCCAACGAATGAGGTGTAGAATATTGGTCCGTCATCACAGCTCTTGATGTACCCTCTGGTAATTTGCCACATAGCTATGGAAAATTGCCATTTGGTTCGTCGTTTTACCTATAATAAATTGTGTTTTTCCATGTGAAATTACCAGAGGGTACAGTAATTTGTGTATAATTCACATGGAAAACCAATATGGAGTCTTCTACTATTGGCGGTACTATTGTATAAGGTGAGTGTTCTACCCCAATGTCGACCATAAATTCGATCATCAACGGCGTCAACGGATGGCTTTTTAAAAACTACTCAGAGGTGAGACCACTGTTACGTATCCCCAAGCCATTTGGGTTCACCAAGATCAACGTAGCTACATAAGTCAGCTACAGGATGGGGCCAAGATCGCCAAGTTGAGATTTTTGAGTGGCTGAATTCTATGGCAGTTTGGCAGTTTATGGTAGATATAACTATAGATAACTATGGTTTATAAACCAACATAGATATATAACTATAGATAACTATGGTTTATAACTATGGTTTATAACTATGGTTTATAACTATAGATAACTACAAAATTATGGTAGATATATAACTGATCACAACACAACATTCATGGGTTTTATAAACCAACGTTCACATCACAACGGGGTGCACCATCCGCCTCAGGGGACTCGGTCGTTGATCCATCCGCAAATTCACTGCCATCGCTCCCGCCAAAATCCTCCCGCGGTTCGGGTTCCGAAACGGGGGTTCCGGATGTCAGATCTTGGTGGATTTAAAAAGATGTATATATAATTGTAGATATATATATATATATATACACATATATAATTGTATGTATGTATGTATGTATGTATGTATGCATGGATGGATGGATGGATGGATGGATGGATGGATGGATGGATGTATGTATGTATGTATGTATGTATGTATGTATGTATATATATGTATATATAGATCTATGTATATATATATATGTGTGTGTATATGTATGTATATGTATATGTATATGTATATGTATATGTATATGTATATGTATATGTATATGTATATGTATATGTATGTATATATATATTGTATGTATATGTATCGTATTTATATGTGTTTGTATTTGTATTGGTATTTGTATGTGTATATATATATATGTGTGTGTGTGTGTCGATTTATGTATTTAATCTATGTTTCTGATTATTTATTTATGTATTTTAACTTATGTGTGGATTCATAATGATTTTATATGATAGTTCATCTAGATCTATGTAAGCGTGCCAGACCCTGACAAAACCGAACCAAGCGGGATGATCCAAGGAGGAAAACAAAAAAAATCCAAAATGATATGTATATCTACAGGTATTACTTAAATGTGTATATATATATAATGAGTGTATGTATACTGTATATTATATATATACAGTATATGTAATGATCTAATATAGTTATTACAAAGTATAAATGATTTAACTCAGGTTGCGGTGTACAATATTAACGTACTTACATTTAATATATATATATATATATATTGCCTTGGGAAACAAAACAAAAACCCTATGCCATGTTGAGAAATTCATTAATTGTTCAGTGTTTTTTGGGAGGAGGATTGTGTGACTGGATGTAACTGGTTAAGTAACTGGTTTTCATAACCACAGTAGTATAACCCAGGTAACCCACTTGGCTTTGTCTGAACTACTTGGAGAATCACCATCATTTAGTAACTGGTTAGTAACTGGGATTACATGGGTCATTAAATGTCACCATTGAACATCACCCAACCATTAGGTATATTAGTCTATAATGGCTACTATAAGGTGATGTCCAATATTCCCAAAATGGGACATTTAATGACCCATGGATTATAAGCCATCATTTATAAATGGGATAGCCCCAGGAATCGGGGGACTTACGATCGCTTGGGTTAGATTCTAACCACAACGATCCGTCGGATGATCCTCCAAGTAATCTTAACCTAGGACTTATAAGCCCCCAGTGTACCAAGTTTCATACTGGGACCTTATTTTTGCGACTAACCCCTCGGGTTTATTACTCCTGGGCTGACATTAGGTGATTTACAATCCCTTTGCATCCCTTTGCTACCTGTATAGATATGTTTACCATTAAACCATCGTTGCTTCCACAGATGCTTCCGTGTCTGAATCCGCAACCCAGGTCATGTTGCTTAATGTCAACCCTGGATTAATAAACCCCTAGGCTGTTTATTGGGGGGGTACTATGTATCATATTGTGACTATTTGGAGGGTACCCCCACAATTAATAAACCAAAAAATGTCATTCTGGTTGATGGGATCAATTCACACAGCGAATCTTGGCATTGCTGGCATCGCCCTAACCACTTCGAATCGGAGGAACCCCAATCACCACTGGATAGCAAACCCCCAACGTTGCTTGGATTTGCTTAAGGAAGCCCCAAAAATAAGAGATATGTTCTGAATCGATTCCCCAAGTAGTGGTTTTCCCGTTAGGAAAATAAACTTTATATATATATAATACATACACAGTATGTATATATATATATATTCAGACCCCCAACGTTTGTCATTCCGCCCGAAGTTGGCCACGGCCTCATTCTGGAGTGAAGCCTCGGTACTTCCTGGGACGTTTCGACGATGGATTTTGGACAAAACCACAAGGATCTCTCTGCCTGTGGTTATTTAACGGTTTGGTAAATAAACATAGACCCTGAAAATAAGGCATTTTTAATGGAAACTAATCTTCCAGGTGCTATTTGCCAGGGTCTATGTGAATTTACCATTTGGTAACGCTTTGCTATGGAAAATCCAACCATTTTTCATAGGTGATGTTGATCCTGGAAATTCTATGGACCATGGCTTCCATGTTAGCCAGAGGGTATATTTGGTGGCTCCCAGTTATGTGGATTTTCGCCACTATAATTGGGATAGACGGAGGATTCCACCACCAAAAGCGAACTAAGCCACGGGATCGATTCGTGGTGGGATGGCGGGGCGGTAGTGAAATATACGTTGTATAAAGGTAGGTATATCAGGTTGTGTAAGGTGTCTATATTGGGTAAGTAGAATTGCAAGTAGACATTTTTCAGTATGTTACTGGCAATATAGCAATTAATATAGGTTGTATATAGGCATGCAATAGGGAATATAATGTAATATATTAGATCTTGTAGGCTAAATATGAGGTGTGTAGTGTTGGGGATATAGGTACCAATACATAGGTTGTGTATAGGCATGCAATGGGTAATATATTAGTACATATATGTATATAATACATAGTACAGTAGTTAAGGTTATATTGTGGCATATTATATTTTGGTATATTATGGATATATAGGTATGCTATTAGCAGAGAAATATGTAGGCTGTATATAGGCATGCAATAGATCATATTTTGCAGGTAGTACGCAAGATAGTACAGTATTTGGTCACTAGGTATCTTATACAGCAGCATAGCAAGCACAACAAGTATAACCAGGCAAGATTAGATTAGTACCTGGCATTGTTTGGGATTGGTTGGCAGGAGGCCATGAAGGGGATGGGGGGGGTACCCAACCCATTCGGGGGGGACCAGAGACGGAGGACGGGATCATAACTTGTAGATATATATATATATATATATATTGATATATATATATATATATATATTGATGTATATATAATTATACATAATTATACATATACATAATTATGTGTGTATATATATTAGAATATATATATACACGTATGTATATAATTATATATATAGCAACCCCCAAAAAGATACCTTTTAAAGCTTCATGATATAGTCACGGGGGTCACTATTTTCAAAAAATGGATGGATTACATGGCATCTCTTTGGGGATTGGTAAACCAACACCACTCGCTGCGGCTCACCATTGTTTGAAGTGTCGGTAAATCATCAAACTAAGTCTGGGCCATCTATACAAACTACGGAATATCTACAGTATACCATAGCAAAGTGTCAGCTTACTGGATCATTGGGTCTGTAGAAAAAGTATATTCCCATTTTATTCCCATCAACATCTCCGTTGGCGGGGGAAAAAATCTGGGGTTATGAACCATCTAAGGTTAACTAAATCCACGATTAGTGAAATCCCCATATTTTTTTGATCTTAAATATGAAGAATGGGGGTCAAACAACCCAAGTGGATATATCCATTGAAATCCTATGGTTGTTTTTCTTTGTTATCCCACGATATTCCCTAATTTTTCCATGGAAATCTCCATCAAATCACCATGGAAATCCCCATCTTTTTGATGCTGAGATTCCCAAACTCAGCAAAGTCCCTACTGAAATTGGTTGGTTTGATGGAACTTGCGGGGGATTTCACATATACATATATATATACACTTTAGCCCAGTGGGTTAAATAAAACCTGGCAAGCTGGAAAATCGATGATTGATGTGAAAATAGCTGTGAAAATCGAGCCAAATTGCTGGAATTTCCAGCAAGCTATGTTTGAATAGCAGAAGGTCAACATATTTGAACATCCGGGTGGATGTTTTTTCTCCAAAAATACATGGGCACGTCTGAAAAATAGATAAAAATAGGATAAATCCCATGATTTGTTTTCATCATTTTCGACATGTTCAAGTTCCCAAATATTTTTCATTGGGGTCAATCCCCCATTTTCACCCAAATATTCCAGATTCCATGTTGGAAATCAACGCACCATACTTTTGATCCCTGACCAACCACTAACCACCACCAATTTCCAAAGTTTTCCACCGCAATTTTCGGCCCACCTGGGGTTTCGAGTCTGTGCAACGTGTTCTTTGACCTGATAGCTGGATCATCAAGCCGGGTAGACGAATATATCCTTATTGTTTGAGAAGTGAAACTATCAAACTGCCCATTGCTGGTGGTTTCAATTGAGGTTGATTAATTGTGGACGTTTTCAAAAATCATTGCGGGTAGTTTCATGAAAATCTTGGGCCTGACACCGGGAAATCCACATATTTGTCTTGTCACGTGTTTATCATTGGTTGGTCATTTTCTTGTCACGCAGGGTTGTCATTGCTATCACTCGAGTTTTCAGTGGTATAATCCCATCCTAATATTAGACACTTAGAAGATTCTTACTATGGGACAAAATTAGGAGCTGTTCTGGTTGGTGGTTTCAACCCCTCTGAAAAATAGTAGTCAGCTGGGATGATGACATTCCCAATATATGGAAAAATAAAAAAATGTTCCAAACCACCAACCAGTGTTTAATATTAAATATTTGGGGATGGGATTATTCGTGATTATTCGTCATTTTCCGCCGCGGTTTTTGTCGTTTCTCATTTTCCACTGTCATTGTTTTGTCATGTTCGGGTCATTTTCCAGTCTGGGTCGGGAGCTGAGCCCAAGAATTGTTTCCCGGCAACTGTTGAATACATAATATCTGCATACATGCATAAATATATATATATATATATGTGGGTGTGTCCATGTGTATTATATATATATGCATGTATGATGTATGTGTATATATATATATATATATATACATATGCGTATGTATATATATGTGTGTGTGTGCATGCATGCGTGCATGTCATGCTTTTGTCATGTTTTTGTCATGTTTTTTTTGTTATGCTTTTGTCGTGTGTTTGTCATGTTTGTCATTTGTTTGACATGTGCTGTCATGTTTATTGCGTTGTTTGTTCTATTTTGTCATTTTCCTTCTGACACTGGTTGTCTGCAACAATGGCAACACATGGAAAAGCGCAACAACAAAAACATTACAAACAAATAACTAGTTACAAATATTTGACAAGCCTCAGTCTGCTGTTTTTTTTGGTGGAGGTAGCTTAATCACACATCCAATAATCGTGGAGGTCTTCAATCTATCATCATCCGAGTCGTCTCAGATAGGAGGCTGCTCGGAGGTCGGTTGATCGGAGAAATGTTGCCCCGAAATGGTGGACTGTCATGGTGCACTTCCGAAATGTGGAGAATAGACCATTTGAACCATGTGGGTCAGGAAAATGGTGATGGCACTCCTAGTTCTGGCACTCTAAGAATTTTGAACAGGGAAAATGATGATTACCCCATGGATTTAGAGGTACCATATTTTCAAACCCAAGACTTTCATCATTTCCACCCGCCCAAAAAAAAGGAGGGCGCCCTGACTCCCAACGCAGAAGTTCGGACTCATCCTGGAGTTCAACCTGACGAAAAAATACGCAAAATGGCTGAGAACATGGAGATATGAGGGGAAAAGGGGCTGGCAACAGCAATAAACCATGGTGATGATAGATGTTGATACAAGATTATATTATAAACCATGGCAACATCTGGTGATTATATTGGTTCAATAGATGTTGATACAAGATGGGAGATTTAGCATGATTCAAGCAACAAAGCTGGGGCGTCAACCAACAACAAGCATGGTGGTATAATGGAGATGCAATGGGACAAGGTCAAAACCTAAAAGTGCCCCAAATCCTTAGCGTAAACAAACATAAATTAATTGTTGGGTTTATGGTGATGAAATAACTATATATATATACATACATATATATACCTGTAGTTATTGGGTTTTTAACCAACAAATACAACTTGGGGGGCAGCACCTTGTATATGTTTATAATAGACATCTCCATGGACCATGGATCTGTTATATAATTCATATGTTATTTGATTATCCAGGGAAGAGACTCACGTGCGCCGAACAAAACGGATCACGTACGACTTGGGGAGTTGGGGGACTCTTGCAAGCACATGTACTTATCGAATGCTCACAGCATTGGATGATGGGAAAATTTACACGAAAACCCTATATGTGATGGCAAAAAACCATGGTTTCCGGTGAAGATTTTCGTTAAACCAATCCATTGAAATGTACATATGTAACACTTTACTATGTACAGATGCTATGTGTCCAAAACGGTGATAAATGTTCCATGAGCAATGGACCTGCGCAGGCACAAGCGCGCCAAACACGCAGGCACAAGCGAAGCCGTAACCGATGATCCATTTTCTGTATATATGAATGGATATTATGCTAAAGAGATATATCTTCATGTAGACATAACATGTAAATACAAATAGATGCATAACCATTCTATAAATCCATTTTTGTACATATGTAAATACATATAATTGATGATTGATATGGATTGATATGGTACTGTAGAGATAACCAATATATGATCTGTCACAAATCTGGTCGGCGGTGTCACAAAATGGGGTCCCCAAGGGGCGATCTATCAAGTCACGGAACCATTCCCCAATATGGTGGCTGTGGCAGGCGAAGCCTGTCTCGTTTGAACTGGTACATTTGGACTATGCCCTAGAGATGTGTTCAAATCATCCCATACGTACATACATATGTATATATATATATGTATACATATATATATATATATATGGATGTCAATACATGTATATATATATATACGTACATACATACATACATATATATATATATATACATATACATATACATATATCAATCAATCAATCTATCTATCTATCTATCTATCTATCTACCTACCTAGCTAGCTAGCTAGCTAGCTAGCTGGATGGCTATTCCCCAAGTGCTGGCAGTTCCATTTCCCAAGTGTGATCCCATTCTTGGTGGACAGGAATGATAGTTGGTAACATGGTTTGGTAAACAACATAGGATACCCCAAATGGAAAACAAGAGGGGCCGATTTGGTATACTAAATTCATCACAATCTACTCGGAATGGGTGTTGAAATATGCGGCTGACCCCTCTTTCGTCAACCAACTAGTGGAATTTCCGACACATATATATAATTCCAGCAACAAAAAAGTTCGGTCAGGGATCTCGGTAAATTATGATATTTCACTAACCTGAATTAAGGCCACTGATCTTCTCTTTGGCTGGCATCCGGGGATGGTTCCCCTCACCAACCATGATTCCAGTGAGTTCACTACTGCCCCGACCGTTCACGTCCGTTCCCCAGCGACCTCCTCACTTACGCTTCTATACAAGGACATCCTGGGCAACTGACGTTAGTCTGCACCATCCTATTACTAGGGGTCTATCATGTGTATATATATATATGTATATATATATATGTAAATATATATATATACAAATATATGTGTATATATATAATTATGTATGTATATATATATATATATACAGTATATATATATATATGTATATATAATGTACTGATGTAAATATATATATATATACTTATGTATGTGTACAATATGTATATACTTATGTATACATATATGTACATATTTCTGCATGTATTATGTATGTATATGTATATATATATATGTATATATATATATATATAAATATGTATATATGTATATATATATATGTAAATATATATATACACATGTATATATATATATATGTTTATATATATA